>Ga0315270_10001043_pt1 | contig 14803 bp, 12 predicted proteins | sample C1_bottom_MG_FD_204932 | JGI IMG/M metagenome (GOLD analysis project Ga0315270, IMG submission 204932) | Sediment microbial communities from Yellowstone Lake, YNP, Wyoming, USA - C1_bottom | ecosystem: Environmental > Aquatic > Freshwater > Lake > Sediment | place: USA: Wyoming | collected... | reverse complement strand
TTACGGCGAAGATGATTGACGCCGCACGTGCTCGCGAGGCTGCCCGAAAGGCGCGTGAGATGACCCGCCGCAAGAGCGCGTTAGATATTGCTGGCTTACCCGGCAAGCTCGCCGATTGCCAAGAAAAAGACCCATCGCGCTCCGAATTATTTCTCGTCGAAGGGGACTCCGCAGGAGGCTCGGCCAAACAGGGTCGGGACCGCCGCTTTCAGGCAATTCTGCCGTTGAAAGGTAAGATCTTAAACGTCGAAAAAGCTCGCTTTGACAAGATGTTATCGTCGGTTGAAGTGGGTACGTTGATTATCGCGCTCGGGTGCGGAATCGGCCGCGATGAGTTCAATATCGACAAACTCCGCTATCATCGCATTATCATCATGACGGATGCGGATGTCGACGGCTCCCATATTCGCACATTACTTTTAACGTTTTTCTACCGTCAGCTGCCGGAGCTCGTCGAGCGGGGTTACATCTACATCGCTCAGCCGCCTCTCTACAAAGTGAAAAAGGGCAAGCAAGAAAGCTACGTGAAAGACGACGTCGAGTTGAGCGCCTATCTGCTTGCCACGGCCTTGCAGGGAGCGGGATTACACGTGTCGGCGGACGCGCCGGCTATCTCCGGATCAGCGCTGGAAACCCTAGCACACAGCTATCAGACCGTAATGTCGACTATCGCCCGCTTGTCCTCGCGCTATGACGCGCTGACGGTAGAGAAGATGGTTTACATGCCAGAGGTCACCAAGGAAATGCTGGCAGACGACGCGGCTTTTCAAGCATGGCTAAACGAAATCGCGGCGCGGCTAAACGCCGCCGTGCGCGTTGGCACGTACGTTGTTGATGTTCCGGCCGACCGGAATGCGGAAGGCACCCAATTTACCATTAGTTGGATGCGCCACGGTGTGCCGCACGATAGCCGTTTTGCAGCCGACTTCTTCCATTCGCTTGAATACAAGAACATGGTCAAATTTGGCCGTGAAATAGAGGGTTTGCTGACTGACGGCGCTTTTGTACAGCGCGGCGAGAAAGTCCAGTCGGTTAATACATTTAAGCAGGCAATGGAATGGTTATTGGAAGAAGCTAAGCGCGGTCAAGGCATTCAGCGTTATAAAGGCTTGGGTGAAATGAATCCCGCACAGTTGTGGGAAACGACGCTCAATGCCGATGCACGGCGCTTGCTAAAAGTCCGGGTTGAAGACGCTATTGCCGCCGATGCCGTGTTCTCAACCTTAATGGGGGACGACGTAGAGCCGCGTAGGGCCTTTATTGAACGGCATGCGTTGTCAGTTACGAATTTGGACGTTTAGTCCCGTTTCGCTATTTCGTTGGGCAAAGGTCTCCTTTTCGGCATGACTTGCGGGGTGTTAGCTCTTGCCCGGCAGGCAGCATGCTGGTGTTTAGAGCTTCACTCCCTCCCCAATCGGAGCACTGACCATGATTGCTGAGCCTACAAGTACCGATAGCGCCGTGCTGGCTCCTTTGCGGCTTGGACTGGGGCTAACCGCTCTTGTGCTCGCTGTGACGGTTGTGGGCGGCTTCTACGCTACGCGCGAGGCAGATGGCGACGGCACCTTGGACGCTACGTTTGTGGCATTCGTGTGTACGGCGCCTTATTTCCTGCTCGCTGGACTAGGCGTGGTGGTTTACCACATCAAGCGTTGGCGGCCTCTGGCTTATGTTTTCAATCTGGCCACGGTGGTTGAATTAGCCACATGGCTGTATTTGAATGTTTTAAGTCGTAATGGCAGCGACAGCTTGGCCTACCATCTCAGTCACACACAAACACGCACAGTCGTGGTGTCCTCAATTATTGCGGTAGTTGTCGCGTTCCTATTGATTGTTATGGCGAAAATCTCGCCGCCAGATATTCTTCAGACACCACCGCACTAAATGTTTCGCGTGGTTCTTTTTCAGCCAGAAATACCCCCGAACACGGGCAATATTATTCGTCTCTGCGCGAACGTTGGCGCTGAATTACATCTGGTGCGCCCACTGGGTTTCGACTTGGATGATGCCAAACTGCGGCGCGCGGGGCTCGATTATCGCGAGTGGGTTAACGTCAAGATTCACGACGATTTGGTGGGCGCACTCAATGGTGTGGCGACCGGGCGTGCGTTTGCCTTCACAACGAAAGCTGAGCGATTCTATGGGCAAGTCGCCTATCTGCCTGGCGATGCATTTGTGTTTGGTCCGGAAACGCGGGGCCTGCCGGTGGACACATTGGCCGGATTCAGCCCGGAACAATGGCTGCGCATTCCAATGCAGCCACAGAACCGTAGTCTAAATCTTTCCAATTCAGCTGCGGTAGTTGTGTACGAAGCGTGGCGGCAGCAGGGGTTTGTTGGGGGCGTTTGAGGATTATTGAGGGTCCAGCCGGACTACGCGATTCGCGTTTTAGGTGGTTCGTCGAGTGAAGTCAGCGCTGTGCGTCCCTTCCGAAAGTTAGCATCAATTTCCTCTGCGGTTATTGACGTAAACTCCTTGTTATCGGCCGTTAGTAAATAGCTGTACATCGTTTGCACGGCGTCGGTGTAGTCTTCTACAGCAAGTTGATCTATGCGGCCTTGTTCTGACCAGGCGAACGCTTTTTTTACCTCACTATTGACGGTACCAGACTGTTGGTAGAGCGGTAGGAAGCGCCACAGTAGCCCGCCTTTTTGTTCGAGTTGGGCGACGTATTTTAGAATGTCCTGTCGCAATGGATATTCCATTCTGTTCTTGACCCAGGCAAAGGCGAAAGCGCCAAAAACGGTGCTCGGGATCATCATTATCCAGACTAATTTGGCGAAGCCGTCATAGGCTAGTGTGTTGTTGTTGAAGCCGATATAGGCCAGGATGAAGCCAATGCCGTAGAGCGTGAAGGCGACACCGGTGCCCCAGAGAAGCGCCTTGGGACGTACCGGTTTAACGCGGGTTTTGTAATCGAGCTTGGTTGTATCGAAGGAATTTTCGAATTGCCGTTGAATGTCTTTTTTGATCGCGCGTTTGTTCTTTTCTTTGTCTAACATGTGATGTCCGTCCAACTTTCGTCTATGTGTTTACTGCGAGGGCAGAAAAAGGCCTGGGAGTCTGCGTCGCAAGCTGCCTGACTGGACCGGTTGAAGCCGGTCCTACTGCGCGGTTTTTGGATGAAGCGGGGGTAGGGCGGCCTCGTTGGCTTTACGCTCCCGCCGAGACAATCGGAGGTGAGGCTCCACCGCTTTCCAGAACGCCATGCTGTCCCAGTGCTCGGGGTGCTTAGCGTAAAGAATCGCGTTGAGTTGCGCAAATGGCGTCTGCAGTGAATCGGCCCCGAATTGCTCGCTCACTTCGCCAAGATTGGTGATTGCGCGGTCGGGCCAGGCTATGGCGGCCCAAGCAATTAGGGCCGCACGCGCAGCGGTGGGGTCGCCGCGTTGGCAGGCGGCATGCAGTTTCTGTTTGTATGGCTCGAGTAGAGCTTGTGTTGGCCCGGACGTGCTAGTGGTCGCCACGGGGGCGCGTCGGCGCCATTTTGCCTTTGTTAACCAAGCGGCGGCAGTGAGCATCCAGCCTAGACCCGCGAAAGCGGCGATCCAGGGCCAAATATTTGGGTTGGTTTCGCTCGCAGCGGCTTCATGAGCCGTTGGTGCACTTTGCAGTGGCGGCGCCACGGGCGGCTGCACGGCGGCAGGGGTGGGTGGGGCATCGGTGGCTGCGGGTAGCACTTCCACGGAGCGTGCGGGCAGAACGGCGGTTTGCGGGGTGCCGGTCGTGGTGTCCCACCAGTCCACGCGGACTTCGGGTAATTCAAAGCGTCCGGGCTGCGACGGTACCATGGCGAATTTGTCGTCTCGTAATCCCGTGACGCCCTCGGTGGTCGGGTGTGTTTGTACCTGGGGTTGGTCGGCGTAGACCTTTATGCCGGGCCTCTCGGCCATTTTTACCGGTGGCAGTTGGGCGCCGGTGAGGCCGGCGGCCTCGATATGGACGGTGCGCGTAATTGAATCACCGACACGAAACTGTGGATCGGCGGGTGACCAGGATTCGCGCAGCGTTAGGCTCTGCGCGGGTAGCCACGGGTTGCCCACTTTGGGCGGCTTTGGCTTAACATTTAATGTGATTCCATGGCTGCGCATCCGCACCGGTCGGGTACGTTGTTGCCCAAAGAATCCGCTGAAGGGGTCGGCAAATCGATTCGCGCCAACGGACCCTTGGGTAAGTTGCCCGGTAAATTCGGTGGGGCCAATTTCGACCCGTCCGCTATTTTGTGGAAAAACGGCGAAGCGGCGTTCGGTAACCTGGTAGTTGCGTCCATTGCGTTGGGATTGGTAGTGCATGTCGTCCCCCAGGCGTTCAATAACCGCGTTCTGTACCGAGGGGGCCGAGAGGCCGCCTTCGCGGATCTCGGCAACGGAGAAAAGTTTAATCGAATAAACGACTTGTGCCTGTACGTAGGGATCGACCGGCGTGGCGCTGACCTCGATGAAAACGTCGGCGCTGCCATTTTGTTCGGCGGCTTCAGCACTTTTCAGTACCCGAATGGGGAGGGGTCTGGTGTCCTCTTTGCCAACGCGAATGGAGGGCAGTATCAGGTCGCCGTTACGCCGCGGCATGAGTGTCAAGATCCACTGTGTGCCTGAGTTCATATGGCCGTTGAGGATGTTGATGTGGCTATTCTTGGAGGAGCTGAGTACTTCGAAATTGCTTTCCAGTACCGAGAAATCCGGGTCGCCGTCTTCGCCGTCTACAATGAGCTGCACGCTTTCGCCTTCGCGCATAACGCTGCGGTCTAAGATTGCAGTGGCCGCGCTGACGAGCTGGGGCAGGGCGGTCAGAACGAGGAAAACTAGAAAGAGTATGGATCCAAACGCGCACCGTGCAGCCTTATGGCTGGGGCACTGCGTTGGGTGTAGTGAACTGCCTAACATTGCTACCACGCTTTCTCACCTTGCTCGGGTTTTTGTTGGCCTTGCTGAAGTTGCAGCAGAAATTTACGGCGGAGTAGCCCGCCTGGGTCGTCGGGTATGCGCCGTAACCATTGTTCGGTGGCTTGGCTCATTTCCGCCCGGCGGTCACCTTCGTCGGACTTGGCGCCTTGCTCTGTTGGCTGGTTTTTGGCGGACGGGGCGGCGTTCTGCTGACCGGCCTGTTGTGAGGGATCCTTCTTTTCCCCGATGGGATCAGATTTGTTGCCATTGGCTTGGTTCTCACCGGGGTCCGCGGATGTGTTTTCCTGTGGTTTATTTTGCTTACCCGGTTTCGAATTGCTGTTTGAATCACGATTTTTCCCGCCATCACCGGCATTTTGTTCGGCAGAATCGGGTTTTTGCTCGCCCTTCTGGTCTCCGGTTGGGGACGGCTCTTGGTTCTGAGGCGAGGATTGATCTTGTTTTGTCCCTTGTCCTTGCTCGTGTTTCTTTAACAGATCGCGATTGAACTTAGCGTCGGCCATATTCGGGTCAGCGGCCAAGGCCCGTTCATAGGCGGCGATCGCTTGATCGAATCGGCCGAGTTTGGCAAACGCATTGCCAGCATTATATTGTGCGGTGGCATCCTCTTTACTGTTAGAGAATAGCTTGCTGGCCGCATCGTATTTTCCGGCTCGGTAGTTGGCCGTCGCCGACCAAGCGTTGTCGGTGAACAAGGGAGCGGCATCGGCCGGTTTGCCTTGTTGCAGAAGTTGCGTGGCGCGTTGGTTTTGATTGAGCCACAAAGAGTCCCACTCAAGCGCCTCGGCGGGTCGCTGCCAGCCTACGGTTAGAACGGGCAATAACACCAAGCCCAGCCAGCCGCGGCGGAAACCCAGTGCGGCCAAGGGCAGTGCGGCCAGCAACAACCAGGGGCCTTCTTCGCGCCATAGGTCGGCATGCCGGCTTGACGCGCTATTGGCATCCACGGAGGGAGCGAGGGGTCCGGTTGCCATGAGGCGTGCGACATCGGCATCGTCCGCGCGCAATTCGACAAAATCGCCGCCGCCAACGCGAGCGAGAGCTTGCATGGGTGCCAATTCCAGCCGCGGTACTACAATTGCGCCATTTTGATCTTTAAGAAAACCGCCCTCGCGTAGCGGCACAGGTGCGCCTAACTCGGTGCCCACGGCAAGTAACGACACACGATGACTGCTATTGCGGAGGTCTGTTGCAGCGCGCTCGGCGGGATCTCCGGCGGCGTCGTCACCAATCAGAATTACTTGGCCGCCGTGCACGCCGCTACGCTTCAATAACTGACCGGCTAGATCAAGCGCTAGGTCCGGCCGGCTGCCGGCCAATGGCATCAGGTCTGTCGAGAGGGTGGGCACCATAGCGGTGATGGTGGCGGCATCGTCAGTTAGAGGGGAAACCACGTGTGGGCTGCCGGCGAAAACAATGAGGCCGGTTTGACCTTCGGCCGAGGCTGCCAGCATGTCGGTGAGTTTTTGTTTGGCGCGGACCAGCCTTGACGGTTTAACGTCGGGTGCGTCCATTGAGGCTGACAGGTCGAGTACGAATACGCGCGCTACTTGGGCGCGAAAAACCGGCTGCGGGACGTGTTGCCAAACCGGGCCGGCGGCAGCAATAACGCATAAAAGACCTAAGACGGTGCCAATTGGCACCATCGACGACGAACGGACTTCGGCGCTGCCCACCAGCAAGTGTGGCAGCAAGCGAGGATCGCACACCCGTGCCCACGCCTGAGCTCCCCGCCCGAGGCGACTTAAACGCCACAACAGCAAGGCCAGTGGAATCAGGGCCAGCAACCAGAGCGGCCTGAGGAAGTGGAAATTAGCCCAGTCCATGACTGGCCTCCACGGCGCTGGGTTTGCTGCGGCCGTTACGGAACGAACGCCATGCTGAGAGACTGCCGAGCGCGGCCATCAGTATCATGGCTAAGCCTAGCGGCCAATAGAACAATGAGGTAACGGGCCGCAAAGTTTCGACTGCTGAAACGGTGGGTTCCAACAGGTCTAGTTTGCGGTAGATTTCCTGTAGTCCCTCGGTATCTTTGGCGCGAAAATAGTCGCCGCCGGTTGACTTGGCAATGGTCGTGAGAAGTTTTTCATCCAAGTCACTGGAGGGGTCGACCGTGCGGCTGCCGAAAAATGTTTGCACTTGCATGCTTTCCGCACCAACGCCCACGGTATAAATACGCAGGCCCGCCTCCGCCGCCATCTTAACGGCAGCAAGCGGTTCGACTTCGCCGGCGGTATTGGCGCCGTCGGTGAGCAGTATCAAGACGCGGCTTTGGGCTGGGCGATCACGTAGCCGCTTGATGGCCAGCCCAATCGCATCTCCGATGGCGGTGTCTTTTCCGGCCAAACCGATTTGCGCCTCGTCCAACATCGCCCGCACTGTGGCACGATCAAATGTTAGGGGTGTTTGCAGGTAAGCGCGTGTACCGAAAAGGATCAGGCCGAGGCGATCGCCAGAACGGCGCGCTATAAATTCGCCAGCCACGGATTTTACGACGGCTAAACGGTTTACTGTTTCACCGGCGAGCGTAAAATCCGGACGGTCCATACTGCCGGACAAATCGACGGCCAGTACCATATCACGGCCGCTCATAGGCACCTCAACGGGGTCGCCAACCCACTGCGGTTTGGCGGCGGCGACGACTAATAGTATCCACGCGAGATAGGCGATCCAGCGCCTCCGGGGGCGGGAAGGGTGGCCAATGAGGCCGCCAGCCGCCACCCACTCTTGGAAGAAGGGCAGGCGCAGGGCGGCACCCTCCATCGGCGCCACGGGGGGCAGCAATTTGCGCGCTAACCAGGGTAACGGTAATGCGACAAAAACCCATGGCCAAAGGAATTCGATCATTTTGCTGCAAACAGCCACTTGGTGGTTACGCCGACTAAGGCGTCTACATCGGTATCGGCGCGGTTTTGGTAGGGCGCGCTAACCAGTACGCGCCCGGCGCCTGTCGAAAATTCACGGGTTCGACCGGTTTCATCAAGGAACGCCAGCCACGCCTCTCCGGTGAGGCCAGCTACATCGGCGCGCGGATAACGCGCCAGACAGGTGCGGCGAATGAGCATAGAAATCTCGCTGACAGCCCGCAGGACATTGCCATGTTTGGCATAGTCTTCCCGCAGTTGGTGGAGCTCACGCAAGGCCTCGCGTCGGGCCGGCTTTGCCCGTCGGCGCAGGGCACGCCAGCCGAGTATGAGCAGAGGTACGGCGACCAAAAGCCCCAGCAATGCCCACCAACCCGGCGCCAGCGGCCAAAACGACACAGCCGCTGGCTCGTGAATATCACGCAATTTTGATACGACGGTGTCTAGATCGTTCATCAGGCGGCACCAAAAACGTCGGAACGTAAGCCTCCGGCCAGTACCTTGGCCACGTCGCAATCGGTTGCCAATTCAATGAAAGGGCAGCCGCGGGCGCGGCAGAAATCGCGAACGGCATTGCGGCGTTTGGCAAAAGCTGTGCGTAACTCATTGGCGAAGCGGCGTTCCCCGGCGTCTACCATGCGCACGGAATGGCCGTCACTTACGCGGTAATAGCCAGGTGGCGGGGGATCGGCCTCCAAGGCGTCGTAAACGAAACAGATGATCAAGTCGCAGCGTTGAGCCAAGGCGCCTAGCTCGCGGGCGACCGCATCGTTCCAACCGCGAAAGTCGGTGGCCAGAACAATGAGGGTGCCTGGCCGGGCCAGTCGGCGTAGGCGATCGATCGCATCCGCTAACGAATTTTCCGCGCTGCTCGCGGGTGCGGCACCGGCCTTAACCAAGCCATGAATAACACCTAATACACCTCTAGCGCCGCCCGCAGGTACCAGTTCAAGGTGTTGTTCGATGCCAAAGAGCACGGCCCCCACGCGATCACCATGTTCACTTGCAGCCCAGGCCATTAAGGCGGCCGCACGGGCCGCTACGACGCTCTTGAATGCGGTTCGGGTACCAAAGCGCATCGTGGCTCCGCAGTCTACCGCCAAAAACACCGGGCGTTCGCGCTCTTCTTGGTAGACTTTGACGTGGGCGCGGCCGGTTCGTGCGGTCACGCGCCAGTCCATGGTGCGGATGTCGTCACCGTGTTGATAGGAACGGGAGCTGTCGAAATCGATTCCGCGACCGCGGAACACGGAACGGTAGTCGCCGCTCTGTGTTGCCGCGACCGCTTTGCGCGGCGTTAGCCAAAGTCGATGCGCGTCGGCTCGTAGTCGCACGAGGTCTGCCGCTTGCGCCGACACGCCGTCAAAACTGGCGGCCGGCGCAGGCCCGGCCGTTTTCTCGCCGAATATCACGGCACGGATACCCGCTTGAGCAAATCGCTGATGAACTGATCGGTGGTAATGCCTTCGGCCTGCGCTTCATAGGTGAGCGCGATTCGGTGGCGCAAAACATCGTGGGCGATGGTTTGAATGTCTTCCGGCGCCACGAAGTCACGTCCGTTCATCCAGGCATAGGCCCGCGCACAGCGCTCTAACGCGATGGTGGCGCGCGGACTTGCGCCATAGCGCACGCGGTTTTTCAAATCGACGCCATACATGCCCGGGTCGCGCGTCGCCACCACCAGTTGGACAATGTATTCCTCGAGTGTTGATGCTAAATGGATGTTCAAGACCTCGCTGCGCGCCTCGAATAGCGTTTTTTGCGATATGCGTGTTTTAGGAGCGATGGACGGCGCGCTCTCGCCAGAGTGCGCGGTCACAGTGGCTTCGTCCCTAGCCAGTCGTAAGATACGTTTTTCCGCTTCAAGCGTCGGATAACCAATGCGTACATACATCAAGAAGCGGTCAAGCTGGGCCTCCGGTAACGGATAGGTGCCTTCTTGCTCGAGCGGATTTTGTGTTGCCATTACCAGGAACAAACGCGGCAACGGATAGGTCTGGCGACCCACGGTAATCTGGCGCTCGCCCATAGCCTCCAGTAGAGCCGATTGGACTTTGGCGGGGGCGCGATTGATTTCATCGGCCAACAATAAATTGTGAAATAACGGCCCCTTCTGGAACTGAAAGGAACCGTCTTGTGGACGGTAAATGTCAGTGCCGGTGAGGTCGCCGGGCAACAAGTCCGGTGTGAATTGTACGCGGTGGAAATCCGCTTCCAGACCTTGGGCCAACACTTTGATGGCGGTGGTTTTGGCGAGCCCGGGGGCGCCTTCAACGAGCAAGTGGCCATCGGCCAGCAGGGCCACGAAGAGCCGTACGACCAAGGCGTCTTGACCGATAATGCGTTGTTTTAACTCGCCGCTGAATTGAGATATTAGTTCGAAGGGCGTTTTACCGTCCATTAGATGTTACTCATGAAGATTGTATAACTAGAGACCCGCGACCTATTTCTGGCGTTGCAGCCCGGCATCGACTTCGGCGCGTTTCTTGGCGCCGGCTAAGACTTCAATAATAACAAGCGCGAATTCCATTGCAGTTCCCGGCCCGCGCGACGTTATCACGTGGCCGTCTTTAACGACTGTGGTGTTGACAAACACCATGCCTGGCACAGTCAAGCCATCCAAGGCACCCGGATAGCTGGTCACGCGTTTGCCTTCCAGCACACCCGCGCAGGCCAGCACTTTTGGCGCCGCGCAGATCGCGGCAACCACGTAACCATCACGAAATACGCGCTGCAAAATAGTATGCACCCGTTTATCTGCATTGAGGTTGTCGGTGCCGGGTTGGCCGCCCGGTAGCACGACCATGTCGAATTCACGATTGATCACCTGGTCCAGCGTTGTGTCTGGAACCAGTACCGTGCCGCGACTTGCCCGTACCGGCCCGTCTTTTAGACCGGCGACGATGACAGTAATTCCGGCCCGCCGTAGCAAGTCGATAATCGTGACCGCTTCGAGTTCTTCGCATCCATCCGCTAGCGGGACCAGAACCGTTGCCACGTCAAATACCTCCGGCTAAAAAAAATGGGGCGCCTGTGCGCCAGACGCCCCATTTAACTCACTAATAACTACTTAGGAAGAGCTTGCTTCATGATGCGCAGACCCTTCAGCAGGTTGAGCGCTTCATAAAGTTGATAGTCCTGGCTCGCCAATGTTTGAGCTTCTTTGGACTTCTTCTCGTCTTTGCTGCGCTGATCGGTTTTCTTCTCAGCATCGCCGTTCACCAGATGGCCGGCAAGATCAGCTTCTTTAACGCGTTCGATGGGTTGGTCTACCGCAGCCACTTTCATCGATTCAAGCTTGATGTGTGGCTCAATGCCTTCAGCCTGAATAGAACGACCTGACGGCGTGTAGTAGCGTGCGGTGGTGATCTTCAACGCCGCATTATTGTTCATAGGCAGAATGGTTTGCACCGATCCTTTGCCGAACGTGCGTTCGCCCATAATGATGGCGCGTTTGGAGTCCTGCAAAGCGCCGGCAACAATTTCCGAAGCCGAAGCGGAGCCGCCGTTAACCAAGACCACCAGTGGTGCGCCATCGATCAGATCACCCGGTGTCGCGCTGAAGTTCATGCGCGATTCTTTGTCCCGGCCTTCGGTGTAAACAATCAGGCCGGTTTTCAAAAACGCATCCGAGACTTCTACTGCGGCGGTTAAAACTCCGCCTGGATTGTTGCGAAGGTCGAGCACGAGGCCATGCAGCTCGCCGCCGGGCGCTTCCTTCTTCAACTTCTCGATTTCTTTCTGGAGCGCATCGCCAGTCTTGGCTTGGAAGCTTGAAATACGGACATAACCGTAACCGTCGCCCAGTGCCTTGCTCTTGACGCTCTGCACTTTAATTACGGCACGAGTAACGACAATTTTGAGTGGCTTATCTTGGCCTTCCCGAACGATGGTCAAGGTGATGTCGGTATCGGGCTTGCCGCGCATGATCTTCACGGCTTCATTGAGCGTCAACCCCTTAACTGGGGTGTCGTCCAAACGAATGATCAAATCGCCTGCTTTGACGCCGGCGCGTGTGGCGGGGGTATCGTCAATGGGGGAAATGACTTTGACGAAACCGTCTTCCATGCCCACTTCTATGCCCAGGCCGCCGAATTCGCCGGTTGTACCCACCTGCAATTCTTTGTAGCCCTCGGGGTCGAGATAGGCAGAGTGCGGGTCAAGCCCGCTCAGCATTCCGCGTATCGCGTTTTCTAAGAGGGTTTTGTCGTCAACGGGCTCGACGTAGTCGCTTTTGATTTTAGCGAAGACTTCCGTAAACGTTCGCAATTCCTCAACGGGTAGCGATACACCCGGCATTTGCGAACTGCCGCGCTCTGCCCAAACACCGTGACCGATGGCCATTCCCAGGCCGATCGTTAGGCCCAAACCAAGCCCCATTCCCAAACCGTATTTCATACTCGATTTCATCATTTGCTCCGCGGCCTCATGGGCCTGACTGCCTAGCGCTGCCTAATCCGTTATCGTCCAAATACATTCATCGCGCCGTAACTAGTATTCCTGTAGGGCTTGCCTCAACCCAAAAACCGAGAGCCAACAGGCACCTAGTCAGCAAAATTAGGCCATGGTACACGGTTTTAGTTTCCGAGACATGTCACTATTATGCAACAAATTATCGTTTTGCTAACCATGGCGAAGGGTTGATCGGTTTTCCCTCGAAACGGATCTCGAAGTACAGCGCCGGCCCTTCCAACCAACCACTGGCGCCGACCCTACCAATGATGTCGTTCGCTTGCACAACATCACCCACCGCCTTCAAATTGTTCTCGTTGTAACCATAAAGGCTAAGGTAGCCGCCACCATGGTCAACGATCGTCATAAAGCCAAACCCGGTTAACCAGTCGGCAAAAACAACCCGTCCGGCCCAAACTGCATGCACCGGTGCACCGTGCGTGGAGCCAAATAGCACCCCATGCGAGCGTTGCTGCGCCGCGACAGGATGGGTTGCCCCAAACCGCGCGAGTACGGTGCCGCTGACTGGCCAATCTAACCGGCCTTTTAGGTTTGCGAATGGCGTGCCGGGTGAAGGCGGGGCGTCTTTCGCTTCGTGATTTGTGCGGCCCAGTTCGCCGGTCAAACGTTCAAGGCGGGCCTGGTCATTGGCCAGGCGCTGTACCAATTGGCGCTGGTCTTTCACGTGGGCACTGGCGCGGGCGAGCAAGCGTGCTCGTTCGCTGCGGCGGCGATCAAGGCCGATTCTTTCCGTCTCCTGTTCCTGCAATAGTCTTGTAAGCTCGTCTTGTTCGGCGGCCATTTGGCGCGCAAGGGGTGCCGATTCCGCGAGCCGGCGGCGCAATTGCTCTAAATGTTGCGATTGGTTCTTAATGAAGTACTCGTAGTACGCCAGTGAGCGTCCCGCGCTGGTTACGTCTTCATTGCTCAAGAGGATTTTCAAATAGGGCTGCCGCCCGAGTTGATGCGCGGCCCGCGCCACTTGGCCGAGCTGATTGCGGATGGCCGCGAGTGACTTTTCGCGTTCTGAGTTTTCGCTGGAAAGGTGTTCGAGTTGGCTGCGCCGGGTAGCGATTTCTTCGCGCAGGCCGGCAGCGCGATTGGAGTAATCGGCCAATTCCCGATCCATACGCTCCAGGGCCAATTCCGCGTCGGCCCTTTTTTCTTCGGCGAAATCAAGCTGTCGCTTAGCGTCGCGGATTTGACCGGGCAGGGCATCGAGTTTCCCCGGTGCCGCGGAAAATGCCGGCGTATTGGCCCCGAGTAAGATCAAGGCAGCCAGAAAAGCCCAGCGCGACGAAGATCGCACCGGGCCGGAGCGGCGGTTAACGCAGGTTCGCCAGCGACTGGCCACCCATTTCCGCCGGTTTGGGCAAGCCTAAAAGGGCCAGCATGGTGGGCGCGATGTCGGAAAGCGCGCCGGTATCTGCCATTTTGGCAGCGCGGCCAACGTAAATTAGGGGCACCAGGTTAGTGGTGTGCGCAGTATGAGCTTGCCCCGTGTCATTGCTGCGCATCAACTCGGCATTGCCGTGGTCTGCAGTAATGAGTGCTTCCCCGCCCGCTTTTTGTAACGCTTCGATGACGCGGCCAACGCATATGTCCAAGGCTTCAATGGCTTGGACCGTGGCGTCGAAATTGCCTGTGTGCCCAACCATGTCGGGGTTGGCGTAGTTGCAGATGATCACGTCGTATGTGCCGCTTTCGATCGCCGCGACCAACTTGTCGGTGAGTTCGGGTGCATTCATTTCCGGCTGCAGGTCATAGGTAGCGACGTTGGGCGAGTTAACCAAGATGCGGTCTTCGCCGCGAAAAGGCTTTTCATCGCCGCCGTTAAAGAAGAAGGTTACGTGCGCGTATTTTTCCGTTTCGGCGATGCGCAGCTGGTGCAGGCCCGCATCGGCAATATAGGAACCGAATACGTTGCGCAAACGTTCGGCCGGAAAGGCTACTTTCACGCCGAAGTCTTCGCTGTATTCCGTGAGGGTGACAAACGACGAGAGCTGCGGCATGCGTTCGCGCACAAACCCGTCAAATTCGGGCTCGATGAAGGCGCGGGTAATTTGACGGGCTCGGTCGGAACGGAAATTCATGAAGAAAACCGCATCACCGTCCTCGATCTGCACGGGCGCCTGCCCGGGTTGGGCTATCGCAGTGGCCTTGACGAATTCATCGCTTTCGCCGCGTTCGTAGGCGGCCGCCAAGCCTTGACTCGCCGATTGCGCGGAGAACTCGGCCTTGCCGACAGTCATTAAATCGAAGGCGGCTTTGATGCGTGGCCAGCGGTGGTCGCGATCCATGGCGTAGTAGCGGCCAACAATAGAAGCGACTCGCCCCGTGCCGCATTCGGTAAAGCAGGCTTCGGCCGCGGCGATGGAATCTTTGGCGCTCTTGGGGGGTGTATCGCGTCCGTCTAGGAATGCATGTAAATAGACATTCTTGGCGCCGCGCCCAACAGCCAATTTAACCATCGCCAGCAGCTGTTCCTCGTGGCTATGAACGCCGCCGGGCGAAAGCAGGCCCATCACATGCACGGCTTTGCCGGTTTTAACCACTTCGTCAACCGCATCGGTCAGCGTGCGA
>Ga0315270_10001041_pt1 | contig 14842 bp, 12 predicted proteins | sample C1_bottom_MG_FD_204932 | JGI IMG/M metagenome (GOLD analysis project Ga0315270, IMG submission 204932) | Sediment microbial communities from Yellowstone Lake, YNP, Wyoming, USA - C1_bottom | ecosystem: Environmental > Aquatic > Freshwater > Lake > Sediment | place: USA: Wyoming | collected... | reverse complement strand
CAATTACGCGCTATAGACAACCGACGACTAACCGAGGGCCCGTTGATGCAGTGCTCCAAGCAATTGATGGCGCGCGTTCACATGGCGATTCGTGATGTGCTGGAAATGTAATACTGCTAATCAAATATCCGACCCAATTCCACGCCCGGATCATCCGCACGCATAAAGGCTTCACCTACCAGAAACGCATGCACATCATGGTTGCGCATCAGTTTGACATCTTGCTTTGTGAAGATACCGCTTTCGGTGACGACGATACGAGGAGCTCCCCCACCCCAACGCGCCCCCGGAGAGAGAGGGGGTGCGTCAGCGATGCGAGGGAGTAGATCGAGGGTGTTTTGCAGACTGACTTCAAAGGTGCGCAGGTTGCGGTTGTTGATGCCGATTAAAGGCGTTGTTAGTTGTAGCGCTTGCTCTAGTTCAGCACTATCGTGAACTTCGACCAGCACGGCCATTTTCAGGCTGTGCGCCAATGCTTCAAATTCCTGCATTTGAGTAAGGCTAAGTGCTGCAACGATTAACAGTATCGCATCTGCACCCATCGCGCGCGCTTGATAGATTTGATAGGGGTCGATCATAAAATCTTTACGCAGGACTGGCAGGGTACACGCTGAACGCGCTTGCCTGAGATAGATTTCGCTTCCCTGAAAGAATTGCTGGTCTGTTAACACAGAGAGACATGCCGCGCCATGTTTGGCATAACTGGATGCGATATCTGCCGGAATAAAGTGTTCACGCAGTACACCCTTGCTGGGGCTGGCTTTTTTTATTTCAGCGATCACCGCCGGTATGCCTGCTGCAATTTTGTTGCGTAGGGCACCGGTAAAATCTCGTGCGGGACTCGCGTGCTCGGCTTCTGCACGTATGGTTGCCAAGGGGTTAGCCAGTTTGGCGGCTGCAATTTCCTGTGTTTTGACGGCAAGAATTTTATTCAGAATATCGGACATACTTTGCTTTCAGTTATTCGCTGCTACTAATATTGATAAGGAAATCTCTTCATAACCGTCATTCCCGCGCAGGCGGGAATCCAGTCTTCATAAGGCCTACGCGTAGCGGACAATTTTTGATTTAAGTTTTTGTCTCACTACGTGAGGGTGTTTTTATTTACTGGATTCCCGCCTGCGCGGGAATGACGGAGCTTCAACATTTCTCTGGTGCTTTAATTTTCTCTGGTGCTTTTATTATCACAGGCCCTTTATATTTTGACGAGCTCTTGAATATTTTCACAGAAATTATTTTTCACATAGATTTTCATCTTACCATTACCGCTGCTGTTCCCGTACCGAGCCTAATCCAGTAAAATGTGCGTTATGCAACCCGCCGTCTACATTCTTGCCAGTCAACGCAATGGCACATTGTATACTGGCGTTACCAGTTCCTTGGTGAAGCGTGTATGGGAGCATCAAAATAATTTAATAGAGAGCTTTACTAAGCGCTATGGTGTGCATCTCCTGGTTTACTTCGAACTGCACGCTGATATGAAGAATGCAATTACTCGTGAAAAACAAATCAAAAAATGGAACCGCGCGTGGAAAATCAGGTTAATTGAAGATGGCAATCCTGAGTGGCGCGATTTATGGCCTGAAATTATATAATTTTACATTCTTCATGAGCAGCTTCACTTCCACGCAGGCGGGGAGTATTCAGGGTGTGAGTAATCTTTGGTCAACCGTTCTAAACCGTGGTCTTGTTCGCTACGCGACGTATTAGCCTTGCTGGATTCCCGCCTTAGCGGGAATGACGGTGCAGTAGATTTTTTTTATTAACAATGGTACTACCATGGAAGACATCAAAACCTATATGCAGCAAGTTGGGAAGCAGGCGCGGGCCGCTTCACGTTTGATGGCGCAAGCCGATACCAATGCAAAAAACCGCGCACTGGAAGCGATTGCGCAGGCTTTGCTGGAAAACGATGCTGTGCTGCTTGCCGCCAACAGCCGCGATGTGGTCACTGCCCGTACAAACGGGCTTGATACTGCTTCGCTGGACAGGCTTACGCTTACCGACAAAACCATACGCGGTATGGCTGAGGGCTTGCTGCAAATTTCCAAGCTGCCCGATCTGATCGGTGAGATCACCGACATGAAGTTTCGCCCGACGGGTATTCAGGTGGGCAAGATGCGTGTGCCGCTCGGTGTCATCGGCATCATTTATGAGTCGCGCCCCAATGTGACCGCCGATGCTGCGGGCTTATGCATTAAATCGGGCAATGCGGCCATTTTACGCGGCGGCTCGGAGTCGCTGCACTCGAATCAGGCGATTGCTATTTGCGTACAGGCCGGACTCAAGGCAGCAGGTTTGCCAGACACCGCGGTTCAAGTCATCAACACCACCGATCGCGATGCCGTGGGCGAGTTGATCACCATGAAAGAATACGTGGATGTGATTGTGCCGCGGGGCGGCAAGGGCTTGATCGAGCGCATTTCAGCCGATGCGCGTGTACCGGTCATCAAGCATTTACATGGCGTGTGCCATGTGTATATAGATGATGAGGCCGATATCGAAAAGGCAATCCGCATTGCAGACAATGCAAAAACACACCGCTATGGCGTGTGCAACGCCATGGAAACACTGCTGGTGGCAAAAGGTATTGCGGCAGAGGTATTGCCCAGACTGGGTAAAATTTACACCGATAAGGGTGTGGAGTTGCGCGGTGACGAGGCGGCGCGAAAACTGGTCAACCAGATGAAAGTCGCCACCGAAGAAGACTGGCATACCGAATATCTGGCACCTATTTTGAGTGTACGCGTGGTAGCCGGGCTGGAGGCGGCCATGGAACATATTGGCACTTATGGTTCCCAGCACACCGATGCCATCGTGACGGAAAATTACTCCAAGGCGATGCGTTTTCTGCGCGAGGTGGATTCCAGCTCGGTGATGGTCAATGCATCGACCCGCTTTGCCGATGGATTTGAATACGGGCTGGGTGCCGAGATTGGAATTTCGACCGACAAGATTCATGCGCGTGGCCCTGTTGGGCTGGAAGGACTAACTTCTCAGAAATACATCGTGTTGGGTAACGGGCAGATCAGAAGTTAAGCCCGTCATTCCCGCGCAGGCGGGAATCCAGCAATACTAATACCCTCGCAAAGCGAGGGCCAAAGAATAAAGAAATATTAAATAAAATCGCTGGATTCCCGCCTGCGCGGGAATGACGGCAAATACTGGAGAGAGAAATAACAATGAGCAAAATCATCGCAGTCAACGTACCCGACATCGGCAACTTTACAGATATACCCGTGATCGAAATTCTGGTGAAGGTCGGCGAAAGCGTCACTACCGAACAATCGTTGATCACGCTGGAAACCGACAAGGCGACGATGGATGTCCCTGCACCGGTTGCAGGTGTGGTGAAAGAACTCAAGCTTAAAGTGGGCGACACGGTCAGTGAGGGCAGCGTGATTTTAATGCTGGAAACTGCGGGAACTGAACAGGTTAAAATCCCCCCTAGCCCCCCTTTGCACCCAGAGGGTGCGAGTACCTCTGCGAGGCAAAGCGGGGTAACGACTCCTGTAACTGCATCCGCCACTGGCAGCCAAGCTGGCACTACTCCCCACTTTACCAAAGGGGGGCTGGGGGGGATTTCAACGCCCGCAGTTAAAGGCGATATCCACGCCGAAGTTGTTGTGCTTGGCGCCGGCCCCGGCGGCTACACCGCTGCGTTCCGCGCTGCCGACCTGGGCAAGCAGGTTGTGCTGATCGAAAAATTTGCCTCACTGGGCGGCGTATGTCTGAACGTGGGCTGCATTCCCTCCAAGGCCTTGCTGCATGTAGCGAAGGTGATTTCCGAAGCGGAAGAAGTATCGCATCACGGTGTAACCTTCTCCAAACCAAAAATCGATATCGACAAAATCCGCAGCTGGAAAGAAAGCGTGATCGGCAAGCTCACCGGCGGGCTTGGTGGTTTAGCCAAGCAACGCAAGGTGCAGGTAGTGCAGGGTGTGGCGAAATTCAGCTCGGCCAACAGCCTGGTGGTGGAAACAAAAGACGGCAAGAAAACCATTTCCTTCGACAACGCCATTATCGCCGCAGGCTCCAGCGTGGCGCGCATTCCCGGCTTTCCTTATGACGATCCGCGCATTATCGACTCTACCGGCGCACTGGCGCTGCAAGATACGCCAAAACGTATGCTGATTATCGGCGGCGGTATTATCGGCCTGGAAATGGCGACTGTGTATGACGCACTCGGTTCGAAAGTAACTGTGGTGGAGTTGATGGACCAGTTGATTCCCGGTGCCGACAAAGATCTGGTGAAGCCGCTGCACAACCGCATTGCCAAACGCTATGAAGCCATTTATTTAAAAACAAAAGTCAGTAAGATCGAAGCGAAAAAAGAGGGTTTGATGGTTACGTTTGAAGGCGATAATGCGCCCGCACCCCAACTGTATGACCGCGTGCTGATGGCGGTAGGCCGTCGTCCCAATGGCCGCGAAATTAATGCTGAAGCGGCCGGAGTGTCGGTGAATGAACGCTGCTTTATTCCGGTGGACAAACAGCAGCGCACCAATGTGCCGCATATTTACGCCATCGGCGACATCGTCGGCGACCCGATGCTGGCGCACAAGGCGGTGCACGAAGGCAAGGTGGCGGCGGAAGTGATCGCCGGACACAAGGCCAGCTTCGATGCACTGACGATTCCATCCGTTGCCTACACCGACCCGGAGATTTCCTGGATGGGGCTCACTGAAACTCAGGCCAAGGCGCAGGGTATACCTTACGAGAAGGCGTCCTTCCCGTGGGCTGCCAGCGGTCGCGCCTTGTCTGTGGCACGCGAGGAAGGATTGACCAAAGTACTCTACGATCCGCAGACCATGCGCATCCTCGGTTCCGGCATTGTCGGTGTAAATGCCGGCGAACTGCTGGCTGAAAGTGTGCTGGCGCTGGAAATGGGCGCGGATATGCAAGACCTGGCACTGACCATACACCCGCATCCAACTCTCTCGGAAACAATCGGCTTTGCAGCAGAAATTGCGGAAGGCAGTATTACCGATTTGTATATGCCAAAGAAGAAGCACTAAAGCCTTCGTCATTCCCGCGCAGGCGGGAATCCAGCGGCTCTATCAATATGCCATTAGGTTGTCGCCTCCGCTTTACGGAGAACTATTTTTTTGACTGGATTCCCGCCTGTGCGGGAATGACGTAACCCCATGGATGCATACAGCCAATACTTCACCAGCGACCTCAGTCTGTGGGGGCTATTTATTTCCAGCTTGCTCAGTGCCACTTTGTTACCGGGTGGGTCTGAGCTGGTTTTGCTTGGTGTGCTCAAACTTCATCCGGAATTATTTTGGCCAGCACTCACCGTTGGCACACTGGGCAATACACTGGGCGGGATGATTACTTTCGGCATGGGTTGGCTGTTACCTCAGAGGCAGGGTGGCAGCAAAGCTGCCGGGCACCCAACAGCGTACTCCTCGCGGGTGCAAACCCAACAACTCAAACACGTTGAAAAATTGCGACGCTACGGCACAACTACTCTACTGCTGGCATGGGCCCCCCTCATCGGCGATGCGCTGTGCTTGACTGCAGGCTGGCTACGCCTCAATCCCTGGTATGCCGCGCTATTCATGGCAATCGGCAAGTTTGCGCGTTATCTGGTGATCGCCATCGCGATGTAAAGTAAAATAACACCACTCAAAATTTAAACAGCCTGACACATTATGCGTACCTACCTCAACCTGATGCAGCATGTGCTGGACCACGGCACAAAAAAATCCGACCGCACCGGTACCGGCACTGTTAGTGTCTTTGGCTACCAGATGCGTTTTAATCTGGCTGAAGGTTTTCCCCTCGTTACCACCAAAAAATGCCATATGAAGTCCATCGTGCATGAGCTGCTGTGGTTTTTGCAGGGTGACACCAATATCAGGTATCTCAAGGAAAACGGTGTCAGCATCTGGGACGAATGGGCGGATGAGAATGGCAATCTGGGGCCGGTGTACGGCAAGCAGTGGCGCTCGTGGGCTACGCCCGATGGCCGAGTCATTGACCAGATTTCCGAGGTGATTTCGCAAATTAAAAGCAATCCGGATTCGCGCCGATTGATCGTTTCAGCCTGGAATGTGGGCGAGCTGGACAAGATGGCGCTGGCACCCTGTCATGCCTTCTTTCAGTTTTATGTGGCCGATGGCAAATTATCCTGCCAGCTGTATCAGCGCAGTGCGGACATCTTCCTCGGCGTGCCTTTCAATATCGCTTCCTATGCGCTGCTAACGCTGATGATTGCACAAGTATGCGGATTGAAAGCGGGTGATTTTGTCCACACCCTGGGAGATGCACATTTGTACCTCAATCATCTTGAGCAAACCAAATTGCAATTAACACGCGAGCCACGCAAGCTCCCTGATATGCGCATTAACCCGAAGGTAACTGACCTCTTCTCCTTCAAGTTTGAGGATTTCACATTGACGGAATACGAACCGCATCCCCCGATTAAAGCACCCGTCGCCGTGTAGATTTCATCTTGCACACACCTGCGCTGGCAGGTGGTCTACATGTGAAAATGGCTTGCTTTTCAAGCCCTAATCCATAAATGCGCAGTAAAATACTATGTTATAAATGCCTATATCGAGTTATCCGTTAACCGAGTTTGGGAGACTATTATGTATATGATTAAGCATAGCCTGCACAGCTTGTTTCAGGTGGCATCAGCGACGTGGAGTACCCTCGTTCTTGCCTGTGCGCTCTTTGGTGTATGGCTAGTCTGGAGCAGCAATCACAATTTTTAGCCATGATGGTGACTTGAAACTTAATTTGACTTGGGGTAGAACAACATGATTTCATTCCGGCACAGCATACGCAACCGATTGCTTCTTATTTCCGGGGTGGGTATTACGCTCACGTTGTTAAGTGCATTATTGAATGCATGGCTCATGTTATTGATAGGCACATTGTTTTTTTATATTAATTATATCGCTATCACCAAGCTCGTTTACCACCCTGCGCATAATCTGATACGTGACATGGTTCGCCTTGCAGAGGGCGATTTTTCCACTCCGATCAGCAACACGAGTCAGGATGGTATCGGCAAGATAGCCGCTAATGCCGAGCTAATTCGCACCGACCTTGGCACCATTTTTACCAAGATAAACAACCTTACAGCTGAACTCAGCCACACTGCACGCGAACTCTCTGCCACATCTCACCGAGTTGAGACAACCTCCATCCAGCAAAACGAATCCACCACATCCACTACGGCTGCTGCTGAACAAATGGCAGTGAGCATTGCCTCGGTAACCGACACCGCAGAGGGACTCAAGTTACTCTCCAGCAACAGCATGGAGCGCTCAAACGAGGGAAATATAAGCATGTCTGCACTCATCGGAGAACTTGGCGATTTGGAGACTTCAGTGGAGGGAATCGCTGCGTCTGTGCAGCAATTTGTGCACAGCGCAGACTCGATCACCCAGATAACCCGACATGTTAAAGATATTGCCGAGCAAACCAATTTACTTGCGCTCAATGCTGCAATTGAAGCCGCCAGAGCCGGAGAACAAGGTCGAGGTTTTGCGGTTGTGGCCGATGAAGTTCGCAAGTTAGCTGAAAAATCTGCAGAATCAGCCAGTCAAATAGATAAGATTACGGTTGAATTAGGCGAGCAGTCCACCGAAGTCGGGAAAACTGTTCAGCAGGGCCAAAAAGCCTTGATCAGCAGCCAGGACAAACTCGAAAAAGTAGCAATGGCGCTTGGAGAAGCAAGCCAGGCCGTCTCACAAACCACCAAAGGGGTAGACAATATTGCCAAAGCTGTAAATGAACAAAAAACAGCCAGCAATGACATCTCTCAAAACGTTGAGAAAATCGCGCAAATGACAGAAGAGAACATGACTGAAATCAAAAAGAATTCACAGGCTGCCGATAGACTGTTACAGTTGTCGAGCTCCCTGCTCGACATGGTTGGACACTTTAAATTATAAATGCCATCAAAAATTTCTATCATCGTGGCGATGGCGAAAAACCGCACCATCGGCATTAACAACACCCTGCCGTGGCGTTGCCCGGAAGACCTCAAGCACTTCAAGTCACTCACCATGGGTCATCATATGATCATGGGACGTAAAACCTTTGACTCAATTGGCAAGGCTTTGCCCGGACGAACGACGGTGGTCGTTTCTCGCAACCCCGAGCTTAAAATCGAGGGGTGCATCGTAGCCCGTTCACTGGACAACGCGATCGCGGCATGCGGAAACGACGATGAGATTTTTGTAGTCGGTGGCGCTGAGCTCTATGCACAAGCATTACCTTTGGCAGACATTCTTTATGTTACCGAAATTCAGCAAGAAGTCGCAGGTGATGCCCACTTCCCGTTATTTTCAAAAGATGTCTGGCGCGAAGCTACGCGCAATATCAGCAGCCAGAAGGATCCACAAGCACTGGATTACCACTTTGTTTGCTATCTGCGAAAATAACAACCCTCCTATGAATTTTTAAAATACATCGCATTGCCTAATCTTCGATACATAAAAGAGACAATCGTGTTTTTTAAAAGCAAATTAATATATAATCAAACGGCTAAGCATTGCTTTACCGGCAACCAAAGAATTGTTGCCCTATTCGCAATTAATTTAGTATCCGTTTAACAACATCAAATATTATAGGAATCTCCCCATGAAAAAAATCGCGATTGTCGCTCTGTTATCCGCGTTTTCTGCCACCCCTGCCTTGGCTGCTGACGTGTATGTCGGTGGACATCTTTCACTCAATAATTTGAACTCTCCCGGTTTTAGCTCTTCCACAGGTTTTGGTGTTTTGGGTGGTTACACAATCAATGAGAACATTGCCGCAGAAGTTTCTTACACCACACTGGGAAGCCCGACTACTTCAGTAGATACAACTGCTACATGGTCTGGGTCTGCTGTACGCGCTGCCGCTGTATTTGCAATGCCTGTCGCTAAAGACATTGCAGTGATGGGCAAGCTGGGCTTGGCCTCGTCAACTCTTACTGGGACAGTTTCATCTGTATCAGTGTCCAGCAGTGTATCTGGCCTGTCCTACGGCGTCGGTGCCAAATACAATTTAAATAAAGAGCTTGGCCTGACAGTAAATTATGACAGTGTTAGTTTTGGTGATAGCAGTAGCACCACTGCCGCCAGCATGATCTCGTTCGGTGCTGTGTATAAATTATAATTGAACGTTGTAAGCTCAATAAAAAACCGGACTTACGTCCGGTTTTTTTATTACTTCCCCATCAAAATATTTGCGCTTTCAGGTCAAGCGCACACAATCTACATAGTAAATTTTTTCACCATTTATTTTTTCGGCTACCAAGCCGTGGATGTCTGTCTCGAAACCGGGAAATTTCTGATTAAATGAACGTGCAAATTTGAGGTAATTCACGATAGTTTTATTGAACCTCTCACCCGGTATGAGTAATGGAATACCGGGCGGGTACGGCGTTAAAAGTACACTGGTGACCCGTCCTTCAAGTTCATCAATGGGCACACGGTCAATTTCACCATGTGCCATTTTGGCAAATGCGTCCGAAGGTTTCATGGCAGGAACCATGTCCGACAAATACATTTCGGTGGTCAGCCTTGCCACATCATTCCCTTTATAAATTCCATGTATCTGTTCGCATAAATCACGCAATCCAATTTTTTCATAGCGCGAATTCTTGGCGATGAACTCTGGCAGAACGCGCCACAAGGGCTGATTTTGATCGTAGTCGTCTTTGAATTGTTGCAGCTCAGTCACCATGGTATTCCAGCGTCCTTTGGTGATACCGATAGTGAACATAATAAAGAATGAATATAAGCCGGTTTTTTCAACCACCACACCGTGTTCGGCTAAATATTTGGTAACGATAGCTGCGGGAATGCCAGAGTCTGCGAAATCCCCCTCCACCTCGAGACCGGGTGTAATGATGGTAGCCTTGATAGGGTCCAGCATGTTAAAACCAGGTGCGAGGTTGCCGAAGCCATGCCAACGTTCATCAGCGTGCAGTATCCAGTCATCACGCGAGGCCATGCCTTCATCAACCAGATACTCAGGGCCCCAAACTTTAAACCACCAATCAGATTCTCCAAACTCCGCATCCACCTTACGCATGGCGCGACGAAAATCTAGCGCTTCAGCAATTGATTCTTCCACCAGTGCGGTTCCGCCAGGGGGTTCCATCATGGCTGCAGCCACATCGCATGAAGCAATAATGGCGTACTGTGGACTGGTTGAAGTGTGCATCAGATAGGCCTCATTGAAGCAGTCCCGATCCAGTTTAATTTCCTCGCTATCCTGTACCAAAATTTGGGAGGCCTGTGACAAACCAGCCAGAAGCTTATGTGTAGATTGTGTTGAGAATATCATCGACCCCTTGGTGCGAGCACGGTTGGGTCCAATAGCATGCATGTCCTTGTAAAATTCATGAAATGTTGCATGCGGTAACCATGCTTCGTCGAAGTGCAAGGTGTCAATTTTTCCGTCCAGCATTTTTTTGATTGTCTCGACGTTATACAACACACCATCGTAGGTGCTTTGCGTAATGGTGAGTATGCGCGGTTTTTGTTTTTTGTTTTTAATAAAAGGATTCGCATCTATCTTGCGCTGAATCGTTTCCATGCTGAATTCTTCCAACGCGATCGGGCCGATAATGCCATAGTGATTCCGTGACGGAGTCATGAACACCGGCACAGCACCGGTCATGATGATTGCGTGCAAAATGGACTTGTGACAGTTTCGATCCACTACCACGATATCGTCGGGCGCGACGGTGGAATGCCACACGATTTTGTTCGAAGTTGACGTTCCATTGGTGACGAAATACAAATGATCCGCACTAAATATTCGTGCCGCGTTCAGCTCTGATGCAGCAACGGGACCGGTATGATCGAGTAACTGCCCCAATTCATCCACGGCATTGCAAACGTCTGCCCGCAACATGTTTTCTCCAAAAAATTGATGGAACATGCGACCGACCGGTGACTTCAGAAAAGCGACGCCACCTGAGTGACCCGGACAGTGCCAGGAATAAGAACCATCCTGCGCATAACCCACCAACGCGCGGAAGAACGGGGGAGCAAGAGAATCGAGATAAGATTTTGCCTCGCGAATGATATGGCGCGCGACAAACTCCGGCGTGTCTTCATGCATATGAATAAAGCCATGCAATTCGCGCAAAATATCGTTGGGTATGTGGCGCGAGGTGCGTGTTTCACCATATAAGTAAATCGGTATTTCTGCATTTTTGTGGCGAATTTCAGCTACAAAAGCTCGAATTGTCTTGAGTGCAATTTCAGTGTCGGCTTCACTGCCCGAGCCAAACTCTTCATCATCAATCGATAACAGAAAAGCCGAAGCACGACTTTGCTGTTGTGCAAATGAAGACAAGTCACCATAGCTTGTGACACCCAACACTTCAATACCCTCCTTCTGGATAGCATCGGCCAGTGCACGTATACCCAAACCGCTTGCGTTTTCGGCCCGAAAATCTTCGTCGATAATGATGATGGGGAAATTAAATTTCATGGTAACTTTCTAATGAAAAAACAACGCTACTTATGGCAAATATGCTCTTGGTTATCACGCTGAAATTTTAAGTCAGGTACCAAGTCCAATATTCGCGAATTGTCGCAGATTTAAATACGGATGTGGGGATTGTTTCTATCGAAAAAAATAGGTACGGACTTTTGGCAGTTGTATACTAATCCGTAGTTTTAACTTTTACATTTTCGGAAGTGTTACACCACTTTGTCCCTGGTATTTGCCCCCCCTGTCTTTGTACGAAGTTTCGCAAATTTCATCGGATTCAAAAAAGAGCACTTGAGCTACCCCTTCGTTGGCGTAAATTTTTGCAGGTAGCGGGGTTGTATTTGAAAATTCCAGGGTTACATAGCCCTCCCACTCGGGTTCAAACGGCGTGACGTTTACAATAATGCCGCAACGTGCATAAGTGCTTTTGCCCAGACAGATCGTCAGTACATTGCGGGGAATACGAAAATATTCAACCGTGCGCGCCAACGCAAAAGAGTTAGGCGGAATAATACAAAAGTCATGATTCACTTCGACAAACGAGCTGGGATCAAAATTTTTCGGATCGACAATCGTACTGTTAATGTTGGTGAATAATTTAAACTCTGTAGAACAACGAATATCATAGCCATAGCTTGAGGTGCCATAGGAAACAATCCGCTTGCCCTCCACCTCTTTAACCTGACCCGGCTCAAACGGTTCTATCATGCCGTGTTGCTCCGCCATACGGCGTATCCACTTGTCTGCTTTAATGCTCATTTCTGCCCCTACATATTTTTACCGGAAATTAAAAAAGTCCCTTCTCCTGACGAGGAAAGGGACTTAGTGTACTGCGTTTTCAGTTTTACTGTGATTCCTGCTGGAAGTTTAGGTACTCTTTACCACAATTTTTGGGAATGCTGCACTGTGGTCCTGCGCCATATCGGCAATTTTCACCGCGATGCGCCGTGCCATTTGTTTGTATACCTTGCTGATAGCACCCTCCGGATCAGCAACAACCGTCGGTTTACCCGAATCCGTCTGTTCGCGAATTTTAATATCCAGTGGCAAGCCACCCAAAAATTCGGCATTGTAATCACTGCACATTTTTTCACCGCCACCACTGCCAAAGATATGTTCTTCATGGCCGCACTTGGAACAGATATGTGTGCTCATATTTTCGATGATACCAAGGATCTTGATGTCCACTTTCTCAAACATCTTGAGACCTTTGCGTGCGTCCAGCAAAGCGATATCCTGTGGCGTAGTAACGATGACGGCGCCCGTTACAGGCACCTTTTGCGCCAGTGTCAGTTGAATGTCCCCGGTACCCGGAGGCATATCGACAATCAGATAATCAAGGTTGTCCCAGCGGGTTTGATTGAGCAACTGTTCAAGCGCCTGAGTCACCATCGGGCCGCGCCAGACCATGGCCTGATCATCGCCCGGTATCATGAAGCCAATCGACATGGCCTGTATGCCATGACCCACCATGGGATCCATAAATTTGCCATCGCTGGATTGCGGCGTACCTTTAACCCCAAGCATGGTCGGCTGTGAAGGACCGTAAATATCGGCATCCAGCATACCGACGCGAGCGCCTTCGGCAGCCAGCGCCAACGCAAGATTGATAGCAGTCGTTGATTTGCCTACCCCCCCTTTACCACTGGCGACAGCGATAATATTTTTTACGCCATCTACCAGTTTGACGCCGCGCTGTACCGCATGTGATACCACCTTACTGGTCACTGTTGCCTCAACCTTGCCCATACCCGGAACGTTTTTTTTCAGATGATCTTCGACCATGGACTTAATCTCTGCCCACACGCTTTTGGCTGGATAACCCAGCGTGACATCCAGTGTGACATCGCTGCCATTAATTTTTATATTCTTGATTGATTTGCCCGAGACAAAATCTTTTTTGGTATTGGGATCGATTAATTTTTTTAGTGCACCTTGTATATCTGCGTCTGTAAAAGCCATGAGTATCTCCTGGGAATTTCGTGAATTTTGAAAAATTTTGCGTAAACCGTAATTCTACCCAATTCCGACTGATTGCGTAGGTTTTGCTACAATGTCAAAACCATCTCCGTCACAAGGCAATTATGACCCGCACAACTACAATCAAACCAAGAAAAATCTTGGTCACCTCCGCATTACCTTATGCCAACGGTTCAATTCATTTGGGTCATCTGGTTGAATATATCCAGACCGACATTTGGGTTCGTTTCCAAAAATTACAGGGAAACATTTGTCACTATGTTTGCGCCGACGACACCCATGGCACACCAGTCATGCTGCGTGCCGAAAAAGAAGGCATCACCCCCGAGCAATTGATCGCACGTGTTTGGCAGGAGCACTTCGATGATTTCAAGAGTTTCCACGTCAATTTTGATCATTACGGTTCAACCAACTCGACTGAGACACGTGAATTCGCCAGTACAATTTATAACAAATTAAAGGCAAATGGGCTGATCGATAGGCGTTCGATCGAACAATATTACGACCCTGTAAAAGAAATGTTTTTACCCGACCGCTTTATCAAGGGCGAGTGTCCCAAGTGCGGGGCAAAAGATCAATATGGCGATAACTGCGAAGTATGCGGTGCTGCCTATACACCTGCTGACGTAAAAAACCCCTACTCTGCCGTGTCTGGGGCAAAACCGGTCATGCGCGCGTCGGAACATTACTTTTTCAAACTCTCCAATCCCAGCTGTCAGAAATTTTTACAGGAGTGGACGACCAGCGGCAGCTTGCAGTCTGAAGCCGCCAACAAAATGCAGGAATGGCTGGGCACTGAAGAAGAAAACAAGCTGTCCGACTGGGACATATCTCGCGATGCGCCCTATTTTGGTTTTGAAATACCCGATGCGCCGGGAAAATATTTTTATGTGTGGCTGGATGCACCTGTCGGTTACATGGGCAGCTTTAAATCGCTTTGCGATGATCAGAATATTAATTTTGATGAGTACTGGAAACCGGGTTCGGATACAGAGTTGTATCATTTTATAGGTAAAGACATATTATATTTTCATGCGCTGTTCTGGCCTGCAATGTTACAGCATGCAGGCTTCCGCACGCCGAATAAACTTTTTGCCCATGGTTTTCTTACGGTCAATGGCGAAAAAATGTCCAAGTCGCGCGGTACCTTTATTACCGCCAGCAGCTATGTTGAACACATCAAGAACACGGAATATTTACGCTACTATTTTGCATCAAAACTGAACGGCACCATGGAAGATCTGGACCTCAACTTCGACGATTTTGCAGCCAAGGTAAATAGTGATCTGATCGGAAAATTCATCAATATCGCCAGCCGCACTGCCGGTTTTATCAGCAAAAAATTTAATGGCAAGCTGGCAACCCAGGCAGACATACGGGACTCATACGCTATCGAATT
>Ga0315270_10001040_pt1 | contig 14857 bp, 15 predicted proteins | sample C1_bottom_MG_FD_204932 | JGI IMG/M metagenome (GOLD analysis project Ga0315270, IMG submission 204932) | Sediment microbial communities from Yellowstone Lake, YNP, Wyoming, USA - C1_bottom | ecosystem: Environmental > Aquatic > Freshwater > Lake > Sediment | place: USA: Wyoming | collected... | reverse complement strand
ACCAACAACTCGATGTGGTTGCGAAACTAATTGCGGCGGGCGCTCCAACGCGCGTCTGGTCGGTTTCACTCGGTGGTTTCGATACACATGCCAACGAAAAGGGCACGCAATCGATTCTCATAGGCAATGTCTCTGATTCAATTTCCCGATTCCTCAGTCAAATGCGATCCACCAATCGAGGTAGAGACGTAATCGTTATGGCTTACAGCGAATTTGGACGACGGGTGAAAGGGAATGCCTCTCAAGGAACCGATCACGGAACTTCCGGCCCAGTGTTCGTCATGGGTGATCGCGTATCAGGTGGCTTTTATGGCGATCAGCCATCGTTAACAAAATTAGTCTCTGGGGATTTGGCAGTTACAACTGACTTCAGAGATATTTACGCGACCATTCTTGAAGGAGTACTTGGTACTTCAGCAGAAAAAGTTCTTGGAAAATGGAGTGGTCGGACTCCGCTGCTAAAACCCTAAATCTGGTTGTCCGCGAAACATTTCGTTTCTATTTTTTCTTATAGCCTTTCGGACACTTTGGAGCATGACCGGTAACTTTCTTTACCTGCTTACCTTTGATGCAACTGATCGTTTTATTTTTTGCAACTACTGCATCGAGTTGTGACAAGGTGCTATCGAATTCTCCAAGTTCCTCTTCTGCATAACTCTTTATCGCATCGAGATCCGAAGTTGAACTGACTAGACCTGCATCAATCGTTCTACGCACTTCTAAGAAATCCTTGAGCACAGCATTGGTCTGTCGAAGGGTGATCGGATCAAACAATACTTTTTTCTTAATTGTCATAATTTTGAGGTACTGAGCATCAAACAATGGGTTGTACTGGTTTTGAATCGAAGCGACCTGATCTGATCTAGTAGTACTAGTACCTGCCGCAGATACCGGGCCCGAACTTCCAACTACGAGGGAACAGACCAAAACTAAAAGCAGACCCCGTAACTTCATAGATCAAAGGTACTCCTGATCTTTTAGTTACAAACCCAGATGTGATCTGATTGACACTTCTCGCTAGAGACCTAGATCTGCCAGCGAATATGCAGCGTAATAAGGTAATCCCGCTTCTTTTATCGCAGGTGCCGCGCTGCGTTCGACGATAACGGCAACTCCGACAACGATCGCTCCGGCCTCCCGCAAAGCTTCAACGGCGGTGAGAACCGAGCCTCCGGTGGTCGAAGTGTCTTCGACTGCGAGCACTCGTCTTCCAGCAACATCTGGTCCCTCGATTCGACGTTGCAATCCATGTTGTTTCTCGCTTTTGCGAACGACGAAAGCATCGAGTTTGCGCCCCTGTGCGCCAGCCGCGTGCAACATTGCCACCGCCACAGGATCGGCACCGAGCGTCAGGCCACCTACCGCGTCATAATCCAAGTCGGAGGTCAGTTGGAGCATCACTCGGCCAACAAGTGGTGCGGCCTCAGCATCAAGAGTGACCCGACGAAGATCAACGTAGTAGTCAGCCTCTTTACCGCTTGAAAGAACTACTTTCCCATGCACAATGGCTTTGGCTTTGATCTGGTCCAGAAGTAATTTCTCATCGTTCATGCCTGAAGCGTAAGGGTTCTCGCTCTAGGCTAGTAATCGTGACCTGAAGCGCAGTACCTCACCTGGGGCCAAGGATTTCCTGACACTGATGGTCCTATTTGGATTCGCGAGGCTGCCTCCCAGGCGATCCTTAGCGGTCAGGGAAATCAATATCCGCCAAGTATCGGGATTATTGAGTTGCGCGAAGCCGTAGCTGCGCATCAGAAACGTTGGTATGACCTTGATTTCATTGGTTGATACCGATGAGTTGAAAAGTGCAGTTACTAAGCGAACAAAGATTCTTCTGATTAATTCGCCACACAATCCAACTGGAGCAGTTTTATCGCGTTCTGAAAGTGAAGCCATCGCTGCGTTAGCCATCGAACATGACTTAATTGTCATTAGCGACGAGGTTTATGAACACATGGCTTTCGACCGCGAACATATTCCACTTGCCTCATTGCCTGGGATGAAAGAGCGGACACTTACGATTTCATCTGCCGGCAAACTTATCTCGTTAACTGGTTGGAAAATCGGTTGGGTAAGCGGGCCCGCAGATCTAATCAACGCAGTCCGAACCATAAAACAATTTCTTACTTTTACAAGTGCGGGGCCTTTCCAATACGCGATCGCTAAGGCATTAAATGATGGTGATGCGCATCGAGGTTCATCAACCAAAGGGAACCTATTTCGCAACAATCGATGTCCGCTCACTCGGATTCGATTCAGCGGATGCTTTCTGCCAGGAACTTCCCAAGCGGACTGGCGTAGTGGCAATTCCATCGCATGTCTTCTATGAAGATCCAACCAAAGGCATCCATTACGCACGATTTGCCTTCTGTAAAAAGCCCGAAGTGCTGGATCTTGCTTTAACCAGGATCAAGAATGGACTCGAGATCTAGCGTTCAGAGCGCCAAATAGCGAAAGCGTTTGCTTCTCTTAGCGGTACCAGATCTCGGCGTTGTGGAGCGCCCGCTAATTGGTCACGCAGATTTGTAATTTCATCAGCCAGTAAACGAGTCATCTCTTCAAGTTCAAGAATCCGTTTGATACCCGCCAGGTTGATGCCATCGTTGACCAGGCGTTGGACTTCACGCAACATCGCAATGTCACGTAATGAATATCTACGTCCACGACCTGAGGCTCGGCCTGGGGATACTAGGCCGATGCGGTCGTACTGACGCAAAGTCTGGGCATGCATTCCAGAGATCTCGGCTGCAACACTGATGACGTATACAGCCGCGTCTTCTGGTGGGTTGACTTGGTTCATTGCTGCCTCGCTTTCCGTTGGAATTCCTCGCGCGCATCATGATGTGAAGTAGCTTCAGCGAAATGCTCTAGAGCTTCTCGCTCTTTGGGGTCAAGCCGTTGGGGCACAAGAACTTCGATCGTTACAAGTAAATCTCCTGCTGTCCCATGAGTCTTGGGGATTCCCTTGCCTTTAACTCGCAGGGTGCGCCCACTTGAGGTGCCTGGAGCTAATCGAACACGAACAGATCCACCATCAAGAATTGGTACCTCAATATCGGCGCCGAGTGCTGCTTCAGCAAAAGTCACTGGAACCGTCACCGTGAGATTGTCGCCCTTGCGACTAAAAACTGGATGTGGAGTCACTCGAATATGGACGAAGAGGTCTCCCGGAGTCGCACCGCGTTCTCCTGGACCACCCTTACCCTTCAACCTGATTCTCGACCCATCTTCAACGCCAGCTGGAATCCTGGCGTTAATCGTTCTGGTTCCCTCGCTATCAAGGGATAGCCGGAGGGGCAGTGTCAGACCATTGACTGAATCTCGAAATGAAATGGTGGTTTCAGTTTCGACGTCAGCGCCACGGCGAGGACCGCGAGTTCGTTGTCCGAATAAACCACTGAGCATGTCGTTGATATCGCCACCAGAGCCAGCGAAAATATCGTTGAAATTTCCGGCGCTCACATTTTGATTGCGGAAGCCTCCTCTGGAATAGACCGACCTAGCTTCGTCGTATTCTGCGCGCGATTTTGGGTCTGAGAGAATCTCGTACGCCTCAGAAATTTCCTTGAACCGTGCTTCGTCGGTCTTGCCGCCCTTGCTGGTATCTGGATGAAATTCCCGAGCCAATTTGCGATAGACCTTTTTAATCATTGGGCCGTCGACATTTTTTGGCACGCCAAGGATCGCGTAGTAGTCCTTCTCATACATATCGCGAGCACTCATCTGCCAACTCCGGTTTTGATAGTTAAGCGACTCGCTTAGGCGGGATCTACGACAGCAACTCGTGCGGGACGCAAGGTCCGATTCTTCAGCCGATAGCCAGGCTGAAGAATTTGAATAGCCGTAACGATATCCACGTCCTCTGATACCGAGTGGGTTAGTGCCTCATGAATTGCTGGATCAAAAGGGACACCGGCTTGACCAAATCGTTCCATGCCAAACCTTGCAGCAACTCTTTCCAATTGCTCAGCTACCGCCTTGAAGCCACCCTCAAGCTCACCGTGTGCGCGAGCGCGCTCAAGATCATCGAGAACTGGAATCAACTCAGTTAAAACAGTTGCAACCGCTAATTCGCGAATTTGTTCACGATCGCGTTCAACTCGCTTACGGTAATTGGCGTACTCGGCCTGCAAACGCTGCAAATCAGCGGTCAACGACGCAACGTCGTGAAGCGGTTCGACTTCAACGACCGGAGTAGGAGTTTCCTCCCCTACCGTTTCGGTAAGGGAGGATTCCTCGGTAACTACTTCGCTCATCCTTGATCGTCAACTATCTCAGCGTCCACTACGTCATCATCTTCGTGACTCTTTGCGGATGCATCGCTAGCTGGAGCAGTTGTCTCAGCCTTTGCTGCGTACATGGCCGCACCAAGAGCCTGGCTAAGAGTTGAAACCTTTTCGGTCGCACTCTTGATGATCGTGAAGTCGCTACCTTTCAAAGCCTCTTTCAATTCAGTAAGGGCGGTCTCGGTATCTGCCTTATTGCTGGCAATCTCGCCCTCAGAAAGAGCTGCACTGTTATCCGCAATAAATTTCTCGGTCTGGTAGACCAGAGAATCGGCGTTGTTACGAAGCTCGGCTTCTTCTCGTCGTTGGTGATCCTCAGCAGCGTGCGCCTCAGCGTCCTTCATCATCCGCTCAATATCTTCCTTTGGAAGTGCTGAGCCACCGGAGATCGTCATGCGCTGCTCTTTGCCAGTGCCAAGATCCTTAGCTGACACGTGAACAATTCCGTTCGCATCGATGTCAAAAGTAACTTCGATCTGCGGAATGCCTCGTGGTGCTGGTGGAAGTCCCGTCAACTCGAACATGCCTAACTTCTTATTGAAGGCAGCCATTTCGCGTTCACCCTGGAACACCTGAATCTGCACACTTGGCTGATTGTCGTCAGCCGTAGTGAAGATCTCAGAACGCTTCGTTGGAATCGTTGTGTTCCGCTCAATGAGTTTGGTCATGATCCCGCCCTTGGTCTCAATGCCAAGTGAGAGGGGAGTGACATCAAGAAGCAGAACATCTTTGACTTCACCCTTGAGAACACCGGCTTGAAGACTTGCTCCGACGGCGACAACTTCATCTGGGTTAACGCCCTTGTTTGGTTCGCGACCACCGGTCAACGAGCGAACAAGGTCAACAACCGCTGGCATCCGAGTCGAGCCACCAACGAGCACAACGTGATCGATTTCGCCCAGTGAAATTCCGGCATCTTGAATGACGTTCTCAAAAGGTTTACGGCAGCGCTCCAATAGTGCAGCCGTCAAAGTCTGGAACTGTGATCGAGTCAAGGTTTCATCAAGGAACAACGGGTTCTTCTCTGCATCAACTGTGATGTAAGGAAGGTTAATGCTGGTTTGCTGTGATGAGGAAAGCTCGATCTTTGCTTTCTCTGCTGCTTCGCGAATGCGTTGCATGGCCATCTTGTCTTTTGTCAGATCGATGCCTTGAGCACTCTGAAAGTTCTTAACCAGGTGATCTACAAGTGCCTGATCCCAGTCGTCTCCACCGAGATGGTTGTCACCATTGGTGGCCTTTACTTCGACAACACCTTCGCCAATTTCAAGAAGCGATACGTCGAAAGTTCCACCACCAAGGTCAAACACAAGAATCGTCTGCTCTTTATCGCCTTTATCTAATCCGTAAGCGAGTGCAGCGGCAGTTGGCTCGTTAACGATTCGCAGAACATTAAGTCCAGCGATCTCGCCAGCTTCTTTGGTCGCTTGTCGTTGAGCATCATTGAAGTAGGCAGGAACAGTGATAACTGCATCAGTTACCGTCTCACCCAAATACGCCTCGGCATCACGCTTAAGTTTCTGTAATACGCGCGCACTAATTTCTTGCGCCGTGTAAGCCTTGCCATCGATATCAACGCTCCAGTTAGTACCCATATGGCGCTTAACTGAACGGATAGTGCGATCTACGTTAGTGACCGCTTGGCGCTTGGCTACCTCGCCTACTAGGACTTCGCCATTCTTGGCGAAAGCGACAACCGAAGGGGTAGTGCGGGCACCTTCAGCATTGGCAATAACTGTGGGCTCGCCGCCTTCAAGGACGCTTACGCACGAGTTGGTGGTGCCTAGGTCGATTCCGACCGCTCTGGACATGGATAGGGCCTTTCGAATCTGGGGTGGTTACCCACCGCTTACCGGATAATTCTCTTACCTTGTGGTGACTCTGTCAAAAAGGTTGAGCCACATCGACTCAACTATCTTGCCATGGGTAATAACAGCCGGTCGGTTTCAAATATTCCAGATCCGATTGGCTAGCCTTGGGGCATGTTCGCCGCCATCGCCATCGCCTACGGAATAACCGTCTTAGCCCTGGTCCTGCTGGCCCTGGGCCTTAAGAAGATGGTCAGCACTATCCGGCTGGGTCAGCCGGACCCAACTCGACGCGGCAATACCGGCGAACGGGTGCGGACCCTAATCAGAGAAGTACTTGGCCACACCCGAATGCGACAGTGGAATGCCATCGGGATCGCCCACTGGTTTGTGTTCGTAGGCTTCTTCTCACTCTTCCTAACTCTGATCACGGCTTACGGACAGGTAATTTCCCCAGCGTTTGTTATCCCATTTATTGGCGATTTCATTCCGTATGAAATTTTTTCCGAGGTCATCGCCTGGGGCACTGGAATCGGCATCCTTGTTCTCATTGTTATTAGACAAGTCGCACGACTACGTAAGCCAGCCCGTAAATCACGCTTCTATGGTTCGACGATGTGGCAGGCGTACTACGTCGAGGCAACAATTGTTGCAATCGTCGTATGTGTTCTGCTTCTACGTGGACTTGAAGGGGCAGCTATTGGCCCAATTGAGTGGACTTGGCATTACCCGCTCACTTATCCATTCATCTTGATGTTCCGATCTTTTCCTGTCGCAACGATAGATGTCTGGATTCGAACCCTGGCGACCATCAAAATTGCAGTGTCGATGCTCTGGTTCATCATGATCGCCACGAATCTAACAATGGGTGTGGCCTGGCATCGCTTCCTGGCGTTCTTCAACATTTACTTCAAGCGCAATTCAAATGGAAAACCTTCACTTGGTGAACTGCCACCAATTCTTTCCAAAGGCCAACCAATCAACTTCGAAGACCCAGCTGATGACGATTTATTCGGAGTTGGCAAGATTGAAGATTTGTCTTGGAAAGGCTTGCTTGATTTAACAACGTGTACCGAATGCGGAAGGTGTCAATCACAATGCCCGGCCTGGAACACCGAGAAGCCGCTTTCGCCGAAGTTACTTGTGACCGCGCTACGTGACCATGCCTATGCAAAAGCCCCTTACTTACTGGCTGTTTCTGAAGAAGCCAGAAATGCTCTGCCTGAGGCGACCCGGCTTGAAGCCGAGCGTCCGTTAGTCGGTATTGACGGGGTTATCACTCCAGACATCCTCTGGTCCTGTACAAGTTGTGGAGCTTGCGTCCAACAGTGTCCGGTCGATATCGAACACATTGACCACATCGTAAACATGCGTAGACACCAAGTACTCGTTGAATCAGATTTTCCAAGTGAACTTGGCAGCGTCTTCCGTAACCTAGAAACAAAAGGAAATCCATGGGGAATGAACGCATCATCCCGCAACGACTGGATGAAAGAGTGCGATTTCCCGATCACTGTTATCGACGGTGAAATACCAGAAGACATCGAATACCTATTCTGGGTCGGTTGCGCTGGCGCCTATGAAGATCGCGCAAAGAAGACCACGAAAGCTGTCGCGGAACTCTTAAACAGAGCGGGCGTAAAATTTGGAGTGCTGGGCGAAGGCGAGACCTGTACTGGTGATGCTGCTCGTCGATCAGGAAATGAATTCCTTTTCCAGATGCTCGCCGCCCAAAACATTGAAACGCTAAATGCGGTATTTGAGAACAGAGAGTCAAAGAAGATCATCGTCACTTGTCCGCATTGCTTCACAACGCTTGGCCGTGATTACAAGCAGTTGGGAATCGCGCTTGAATTGGTTCACCACACGCAGTTGCTGAATCGTCTCGTCAGAGATAAGCATCTGGTCCCGATCGTGCCCCTGAACCAGGAGATCACCTATCACGATCCTTGCTATCTGGGTCGGCACAATGAGGTTTACACGCCGCCACGTGAATTAATTGAAGCCAGCGGTGCCCAACTCGTGGAAATGCCTCGCAACAAAGAGCGTTCGTTCTGCTGTGGGGCTGGCGGAGCCAGAATGTGGATGGAAGAAAAGTTGGGTGAGCGGATCAATATGGCCAGGGTGGATGAGGCAATTGCCACTAAAGCCGCCGGTGTGGCCGTTGCCTGCCCGTTCTGCCGGGTGATGGTTGCAGATGGAGCGGCTGGCCGACCTGACGAGGTTGAGGTGCTGGATGTGGCCCAACTCTTGCTCAAATCCCTGGGCTAATCTGAAAAACACTGCCGGATTACAGAACACACCCAGCAAACTCTCAGGTAATGGGATCATGCTCTGGTGGTGAGCATCTCCCAAACCGCCCCAACGGCCGTCAAACACCGAATCCTGGTAGTCGATGACGAGCCAAGCATCAGCGAATTAATCGCTACCAGTTTACGTTTTGTTGGCTTCGAAGTTCGAACTGCCGCAACCGGATTTGAAGCTCTGACTGCCGCCGAAGAATTTCAGCCCCACGCCCTGCTCTTAGACATCATGCTCCCTGACCTAGATGGTTTTGAAGTATGTCGACGCCTACGAAATAACGGAATGGATGCCGGCGTCCTGTTCTTAACAGCCCGTGACACGACCGAAGACAAGGTTGCTGGCCTAACAGTTGGAGGCGATGACTACGTCACAAAGCCATTCAGCCTTGAAGAATTGGTTGCTCGCGTTCGCGCTCTTCTTCGACGAACTGGTGTAGTCGCTTCTGAAATTGATGATGAAGTTATTTCATTTGCCGACCTGACTTTGAATGAAGCCACTCACGAGGTTTATCGTGCAGGAAACTTGATTGACCTGTCACCAACAGAGTTCACATTGCTGCGCTACATGCTGATTAATGCTGGCCGAGTAGTTAGTAAGAGCCAAATTTTAGATCACGTCTGGCAGTACGACTTCCGCGGCGATGCCGGAATCGTAGAAACTTACATTTCTTACTTACGTAAGAAGATCGACATTTACGAACCAGCACTGATCCATACAGTTCGTGGCGTCGGCTATCGACTACGACTGCCACCCAAGTCTGCATGAAAGCTCCATTTCTAAAACACGAGTTGTCCCTACGAGGTCGTCTCGTGATTGCCGCCGTCGCTCTCACTGCTGTTGCCCTAGCGATAACGGATATGACTGCAACGATGATCTTGCGAAATAATTTGCTCGACCGCATAGATACTCAACTTAAATCAGTAGCGGGCGGGCCAGTATTGAGACTCGACAAACTGCACTTGACCGACCAGTTCGAGGATGCTCAACCGATTCAGCCCGGGATGCCCATGCCACGTCGAGTACCAAACTCGATCACTGTTACCTTGCTTGATCCTTCGGGTCAGGTTGTCGCGCAATACGGCGGCGGCGCAGACAATTCTGAAATCGCAAAAGCTGTAGCCGGTGTCACCATCGCCGAAGCTGTTAAGCACAAAGACCAGCCATGGAATGTTGGTGGCAAAGGTGAGTTGGCCGAGTACCGAGTAATTTCCCGAGTTATCGTCAATAACGAAGGAACCGCCATAGTCGCGGCTTCACTGAGCGATTTACATGCCACATTATTGAACTTAAATGTTTTTCTCGTTTCCCTTGGACTACTCATCCTTCTTCTTCTGACACTGATAGCGCGCAAGGCAGTGAGTATCGGACTACGGCCACTTGACGACGTCGAAAAAACGGCAGCGGCTATCGCCAATGGCGACTACTCCGCCCGACTTGCTAACGAAGATTCAAGGACCGAGGTCGGCCGCTTAAACGGAGCGCTCAATGCAATGCTTGAACGAATCGAAACCTCGTTTAATGCCAGAAAAGACAGTGAAGACCGACTTCGCAGATTCGCTGCCGATGCAAGCCATGAACTGAGAACGCCGTTGACGGCAATCCGTGGCTTCGCCGAACTCCACCGCCAAGGTGCAATTTCTGGTGAAGAAGCAACAACCGCGGTCTTGCGTCGAATTGAAAAAGAATCTGTGCGAATGAGCACTTTGGTCGATGACCTGCTTCTTCTAGCCCGACTAGACCAGCAACGGCCGTTTGCAAAGGAGCCTGTCGATATTGGCGCACTGGTGGAAGAAGTCGTTGAGGCCGCCCGGGTCTCTTCGCCTGATCATTCAATCGATTTAAAAGCACCTGAAGACGAAATATTTGTTGAGGGTGATGCGGGTCGGCTTCATCAAGCTGTTTCGAACTTGTTGGTAAATGCTCGCATGCATACACCCAGCGGCACTCAAATTCACGTAGCAGTAAATGTTGAAGCATCCGATGTAGTCATCTCGGTGGCGGACAACGGACCTGGGCTAAGTGAAGAGCAAAGCTCCCGAATTTTCGAAAGGTTCTACCGCGCAGATCTGTCACGACAACGCGGAATGGCTCGTGAAGAAGGTAGCGGTCTTGGGCTCTCAATCGTCGATGCCGTTATTGCCGCTCATGGCGGCCACGTCTCGGTTGAAAGTATCGAGGGAGATGGAGCAACATTTATTATTCGTCTGCCTCGTCTTACCGAAGAGGTCTAAGCGTCCAACACGCCTTGCTTGGTGACCGGTGGCAACGTCGACCAAGGAAACTCAATCCACTTGTCGGTCTTACGCCACGAATACTCAGGTTTTTCAACGCTGTCTGGTTTTTCGTAAAGCACTGCGCAGCGAACCTCTGCTACATAGCCTTCACAAAACGCTTTAACTAAGGCAAGGGTGGCGCCGGTGTCTGCAACATCATCTGCTACCAGTACGCGAGCGCCTGCTAGATCGACTTGATTTGGAACCGGCGGAAGCACAACTGGCATTGGCAAACGCTCATCCACACCTACGTAGAATTCAACACTCATAGTGAAGGTATTTTTTATACCCAGTGCATAGCCCAGTGCACCACCCACAAGAAGTCCACCGCGGGCAATTGAAAGAATGATTGTTGGATCGTAATTTGAATCCGCAATCGCGGTGGCGAGTTCGCGTGTTGCGACACCAAATTGTTCGTAGCTAAGTCGCTCTCTCACCTGTTTGGAATTCACATCAGACCTTAGTGCGATAGAAATTCAGCCAACTCCGACTAGCTGTTGGTCCGCGTTGTCCCTGATACCTAGATCCGTATTTTTCTGAACCATAGGGATGTTCTGCTGGGGATGAGAGTCTGAACAAACAGAGTTGGCCAATCTTCATGCCAGGGTGAAGCATCACCGGCAAGTTAGCGACATTTGAAAGCTCAAGGGTGATGTGGCCGGAGAATCCCGGATCAATGAACCCTGCAGTTGAGTGCGTCAACAAACCGAGGCGACCAAGAGAAGATTTTCCTTCAAGGCGCCCTGCGATGTCATCTGGCAAAGTGATTACTTCGAAGGTGCTGGCCAGAACGAATTCGCCAGGATGCAAAATGAAAGGTTCATCACCTTCGGTTTCGATCCCTCGGGTTAGGTCGGATTGTTCGACCGCCGGATCGATGAATGGATACCGGTGATTCTCGAAGACCCGGAAGAACCGGTCGAGCCGGACATCCACACTGGAGGGCTGGATCATCGCCTCGTCGAATGGGTCTATCCCGACTCGGCCTGATTGGATTTCGGTGCGAATATCGCGGTCACTTAATAGCACGTCGTGACCTTACCGCCGGTTGGCTATGCTGGGAACTCGCGACTCGTTACATTCGCGGACGTAGTGAAATGGCATCACGTCAGCTTCCCAAGCTGACAGCGCGGGTTCGATTCCCGTCGTCCGCTCCATGGGGTCTCCCCGAAACGATTGGTCCCCCGAAATGAAGAGCGGCAGGGGTCCAATTACCACGCAGCAAGCAAGTCGTCGGGCGTGAAAACCTGTGCTTGTTGAGTGGAAGACGTGCATCCTGAGCGAGAGACGATGATCAAGGGTGTGGCCGCAGTTGCACCGGGCAACTGCGATCGGTGCTTTATTAGTTTTGCATAATCCCCATTATCGAAAGGAGCAGTTTCAAGCCACTTGATTGACCCAACTCCGAGAATGTTGTTCGCAACGGGAGATTTGTCTGCGACGACTATGTCGATTTCAGGGTCGTTCGACCTCGTCCAATATCCTCCTAGGACAATCTTGGGATTGGAACTTTGCCCTGGAAGTAACCTATCGAGCGCTTCTCGAATGATTGGCTCAATGGCGCGTCCTCGATAACTTGTCCAGGATTCTCGAACCCTTGCTAAAACCGCGTCTCCCCTTCCTCTGGCAATTTCGGCAGAACCGGGCTCTAAGAAATTTAACCAAAATCGTAAGTAGGAATCAGAGACTCTGTATCTCTTAGCGGTGGATGGCTTAGTTGAGAGTGGGAGATCGGCCGTAACGATTCGCTTCTCCGTGAGAATAGTAAGCGCCCTTGACAAAGATCCCCGTGTTAGCCCTGCGGTGGATTCAATTTTTGAGTATGCACGCTCCCCTGAACCAATTGTGGTGAGGACCTCTCGCGCGAGGGCATCTGAAGGAAACTCGGCATTCAATGAAAAATTCCCACTAACATTGAGAGCAGACGTTTCATTGCTGATGTGCTGTTCAAGATAATCCCAGAACGTCAATCCGGCGAGTTGCCACTCTTTGCATATGAGCGGAAGTCCTCCAGTTACGAGATAAGCATCAAAAACATCGGCGGTGTCAATATTCAACATCTGCCCGACTTCCGCTGGGTTTAAAGGAGGAATCACCATCTCTGTTGCGCGATGATAGAAAGGTCTTCCATGTTCGTTTAGTGCTTCCATCATCGCCAAATCGGAACCAATCCCAATTAGCAATATTCGGTGTTTCGATAATTCTCGATCAAAGACTTTTTGGAGGGTTCCTTCGAAAGCTTCGTTCTTATCCATCAGGTAAGGGAGTTCGTCGATGACGATGACACTTGGTTGACTCACCGGCAGTATTCCTATTAGAAGACTTAGGGCGCTCTCCCAGGTCGTAATCGATACATCGTTGAAAATGGCTGCACCCGGAACGTTTGATCTTGCTACTGCGACGGAAAAAAGCTTAAGTTCTTCCTCCGCTGTGTGCTTGGATGCAGTAAAGAACACGTGTGGTACGTCCGCTTGAGTGAGAAACTCCTCGACAAGTCTCGACTTTCCAACGCGTCGCCGGCCTCGTATTAGGAGAGCGCGACCAGGTTTGCTGTCGGCATCGGTCGCGACCTCTTTGAGAATTTTCCTCAACTGGCCGAGTTGAGCGCCTCTCCCCACGAATCCAGCCACCAACCCACCCCCTTTAACCTGACTCTAGAATACCATCATCCGTAATGGTCTCATCCGTAATGGTCTCAATAGCAGTACAAAGGTCAAGCAGATGGACGTGTTTCCACCAGGTTAGATCTAAGCTTGCACATCTTTTATAGCCATGACCAGGGCTTTTGTAGTTCAACACCATCGATTCAGCCTTTTTGGGGAGACCCCCCATTTATTTCCTGATTCAAAAGCTACTAATAGGTTTGACTGCTTCTATTGTCGCCGAGATGACGTAATCGGTGAGGTTGCTACCAGGAGCCCAAGCTTCCATGAATGTCTTGCTCTCATCTTTTGGGGCTAGGTGGATTCGGGTGAAACCTGCGACACCCAACATTGCTTCGACTTCAGGCACCGTGGCCGCGCCAGAGATGCACCCGGTGTAGAGCTCGAGGTCTTCACGAACCTCATCGGGAATTGCAGCAGAGGCCACGACATCGGAGATGGCTAGTCGGCCACCTGGCTTCAAAACTCGGAAAGCTTCCTTGAAAACAGCAGACTTGTCTGGGGAAAGGTTGATCACGCAATTGGAGATGATCACATCCACGGTTTCATCAGCTACTGGCAAGTGCTCAATCTCGCCTAGGCGAAACTCGACATTACGGTAACCGCCGGCCTCGGCATTAGCCCGCGCCTTTGTCACCATCGCGGGAGTCATATCGACACCGATCACATATCCACTTTCCTGCACCTGGCTAGCTGCAAGGAACACGTCGACTCCACCACCGCTGCCGAGGTCGAGCACCGTCTCGCCAACCTTGAGATTTGCGATCGCTTGCGGATTTCCGCAACCAAGCCCCATATCCGAACCTTCTGGAACGCTTGCCAGATCATCGATTGAGTACCCGAATTGGATGGAGCTCGGCGCGCTAGCCTCATCTGGGGTACAGCAAGATGGGCCACACCCACAGCCATCGTCGGCCACTTTGGCGTACTGCTCTCGGACTACCTGGCGGATTTCGTCGTTCTTGAGTTCGCTCATAATTCAATTCTCCAATTCAGCGGATAGGGACAATGGTGCCAACCTATTCGATAAATGTCAAAGAGGTTAAACCCTGCTCATTTCCTCGACGATCGCAGCGGCGAAATCATCCACATCTTGTTCCGTCGTATCCCAAGAGCACATCCATCGCACTTCACCGGTGGCTTGATTCCAGGTATAGAACCGGAAGCGCTCCTGGAGGCGCTGAGTCACAGCGGCTGGCAAGATCGCGAATACCGCATTTGCTTGAACTGGACGGACAACAGTGACTCCGGCGATCTGACGTACCCCTTGCTCAAGTTTTTTAGCCATCGCATTTGAATGTGAAGCGTTTCTAAGCCAGAGATCATTAGTAAGCAATGCCTCTAATTGAGCGCTCATGAAACGCATTTTTGAGGCCAACTGCATAGAAGTTTTACGTAGGTATGGAATCGCCGCGGCAAGGTCAGGATTAAGGACGATGACTGCCTCACCGATCATGGCGCCATTTTTGGTACCACCAAACGAAACAACATCAATACCTGCATCTGTCGTGACCTCGCGAAAC
>Ga0315270_10001039_pt1 | contig 14859 bp, 12 predicted proteins | sample C1_bottom_MG_FD_204932 | JGI IMG/M metagenome (GOLD analysis project Ga0315270, IMG submission 204932) | Sediment microbial communities from Yellowstone Lake, YNP, Wyoming, USA - C1_bottom | ecosystem: Environmental > Aquatic > Freshwater > Lake > Sediment | place: USA: Wyoming | collected... | reverse complement strand
GCCCATTCCGTCTGCCAATATCAGCAACAGTGCCTCTGAGGTGTAGGCATGCGCAACGCAATCCTGATTATATTTCCGCCCCCCCTGATGGCTGGACTGGTAGATCGAAAAATTCATTTTATTGATGGATCACTTAAAAACTGTGACTAAATACGTCTATGAAATTTAGGTATAGGCGTAATCGTAATATAATGTGCGTCATTCGGGTTAATAAATTATTTCTGGCAAAGATGCTGATATACAGGGAAGTGCAATGATCTGTAGCATGACCGGCTTTTCTGCGGTTGCGGTTGAAGTTGAATCCGGCTTCCTCTCGCTGGAAATTCGCTCGGTTAACCACCGTTACCTCGATTTTCAGCTGCGTGTTCCGGATGAGCTGCGCATGCTGGAGCCGGCATTGCGCGAAACACTGTCCGCGCACGTATCGCGTGGCAAGGTGGAGTGCCGCATCAATTTTTCGGCACGGGCCGCATCCGCTGCCCCGGCACAACTGAATTTACCCTTGTTGCGCCAGCTGGGCCAGTGGCAGGCTGAAATTCATGCTATTTTGCCAAACGCACAAGACTTGGGCGTCGCCGAAATTTTGCGCTGGAACGGTATACTGGAAAGTAACAGTCAGTCTTCCGGCAAGCTAAACGAAGAGGTGATGCAATTACTGCAACAGGCAGTGCTTGAGTTCAACGCTACACGTGCGCGCGAAGGGGAAATACTTAAAGGGTTTATTTTGCAGCGGGTTGAGCAAATCAATGCCCTGCGCAGGGAAGTTTCGCCACGCATACCGGCCGCGATCAAAGCATATGAAAGTAAATTGCGCGTGCGTTTGCTTGAAGCGCTGGGCGAAAACGACGATGAGCGTGTGCGTCAGGAAATAACGCTTTTCGCCAGCAAGATTGATGTTGATGAAGAACTCTCGCGCCTGCATACGCACTTGAGCGAAATTGAGAGGGTACTGCAAAAGGGCGGCAGCAGCGGCAAACGGCTGGATTTTCTGATGCAGGAACTGCATCGCGAGGCCAATACACTGGGCTCAAAATCAGTGGATACGGAGGTGTCGCGCGCCTCGCTGGAAATGAAAATATTAATCGAGCAAATGCGCGAGCAAATTCAAAATCTGGAGTAATGAAATGAGTGGAAATTTATTTGTTGTAAGCGCGCCCTCGGGGGCAGGCAAAACCAGCCTGGTGAATGCCTTGCTGAAAATCAACAAGCGCATTGATTTATCAGTGTCCTATACCTCGCGCGCCGCCCGACCCGGGGAAGTTGATGGCAAGGATTACCACTTCGTCAGCCGCGAAGCCTTTCTGTCCATGGCCAAACATGGCGATTTTGTCGAAAGCGCCGAGGTTTACGGCAATTTGTACGGAACTTCACAATCCTGGATTAGCAAGGAAATGCATGATGGACGCGATATTCTGCTGGAAATCGACTGGCAGGGGGCCGCCCAGGTCAGAAAGAAGTTTCCCGAATGCATCTCCATTTTCATTCTGCCGCCCTCTTTGCAGGCGCTGGAGACACGCCTGACGGGGCGCAAGCAGGATAGTGCCGAAGTTATCGCAAAACGCCTGCACGCTGCGCAAGACGACATCGCCCACGTTGCCGAGTTCGACTATGTTATTATTAACGACATTCTGGATGAAGCACTGCAACAGCTCAATTCCATCGTCGTTGCCACAGGACTCCGTCGCGAGCGTCAGCTTGCACGCCAGGCAACCCTAATCAACCAGTTACAAAAGCAGGAGTAAAACCATGGCTCGTATTACCGTAGAAGATTGCATGAAGTACATCCCTAACCGTTTCGAATTAACCCTCGCTGCGGCCTACCGCGCACGCCAGCTTGCCAATGGCGCAGGCTATATGGTGGCGGAAAGCAACGACAAACCGACAGTGATCGCTTTGCGCGAAATCAGTGAAGGCAAGATCGGCCTCGAGATATTAAATCGCGGCATGGCTTGATTTGTTTTAGGGCGCATTAATAATTCGAAATTCTAAACGAGACAAGGCGCGAAAAAAATTTGGTCGCGCAGCATATAGTTGAATATGTAAGCGATCAAATTTTTTGAGCAACGCGGTATCGTGACGAAGTTTGAGTTATTAATGCGCCCTTAACGACACATGTCTGATGTTGAAGAACTTTTACATGAGGTTTCAACCTACCTGAAACCGGAGGATGTTGAAAACATCCAGCGTGCTGTCGAACTTAGCAAGTCTGCCCATCAGGGGCAGCTTCGCCAATCCGGTGAAGCGTATGTCACCCATCCCATTGCTGTTGCCCGAATTCTCACCTCCCTGCACCTCGATGCGCAGGCCATTATTGCCGCGTTGCTGCATGATGTTGTCGAAGATACCGATATCACAACCGAAACGATTGCCTCCCAATTTGGCAAACCTGTTGCCGAAGTAGTTGAGGGTTTAAGCAAACTCGACAAACTGCAGTTTGAAACAGTGGCTGATGCGCAGGCGGAAAATTTCCGCAAAATGCTGATGGCAATGGCGCGCGATGTCAGGGTGATACTGATCAAACTCGCCGACCGCCTGCATAACATGCGCACGCTGGGTGCAGTGTCGCGGGAAAAGAGTGCCCGTATTGCGCGCGAGACCATGGAAATATATGCGCCCATTGCCAATCGCCTGGGTCTGAACGATATATTTCATGAATTGCAGGATCTCAGTTTTAAATACCTGCATCCCAACCGCTACAACGTCCTCTTCAAAGCTCTCAAGGCTGCACGCGGCAACCGTCGCGAGGTGGTGGTCAAAATACAGGAAGCAATACGCCAGCGCCTGAGCGACAGCAACATTCACGCCGAAGTCAAAGGCCGCGAAAAACATTTGTACGGCATTTACCTGAAAATGCAGGCCAAATCCCTGGCATTTTCCCAGGTGCTGGATATTTATGGCTTTCGTGTGCTGGTAGAGGACGTCAACTCCTGCTATGTCGCGCTCGGCTTGCTGCACGGCTTATACAAGCCCATTCCGGGAAAATTCAAGGATTACATCGCAATCCCCAAAGCCAACGGTTACCAGTCGCTGCACACCACTTTGTTTGGCCCCTACGGCACCCCCATAGAAGTGCAGATACGCACGGTCGAGATGGGGCGCATAGCAGATGCCGGGGTTGCCTCGCATTGGCTTTACAAGACCAACGAAACCCCCATTAACGACCTGCAGGTTAAAACTCACCAGTGGTTGCAGGGCTTGCTGGAAAGCCTCAGCCAGAGCGGTGATTCAGTGGAGTTCCTCGAACACCTGAAGATCGATCTGTTTCCCGACGAGGTCTATGTCTTCACCCCGCAGGGCAAGATTCTCGCACTGCCGCGCGGTGCAACAGCAGTGGATTTCGCCTATAGCGTGCATACCGATATCGGCAACAGATGCGTGGCGACCAAAGTAAATTTTGAGCTGGTGCCGCTGCGCACGGAACTGCGCAATGGCGACCGGGTGGAAATCATTACGGCACCTCATGCACACCCCAATCCGGCATGGCTGGGCTTCGTGGTGACGAGCAAGGCACGCGGGCAGATTCGTCATACGCTTAAAACCATGCATCTGGATGAGTCCGCCGCACTGGGCGAGCGTCTGCTGAATCAGGCACTGAACTCGCTGGGATTAAAAGTCGCGGATATAGATGAAACAAGCTGGGAAAAACTCATCAGGGAATCAAGCGCAAAATCGCGTCAGGAAGTTTATGCCGACATCGGTCTGGGACGCAGCCTCAACACCGTCATTGCCCGCAAACTCGCGCGTGTAACCGACGACGCTTCTATGCAGGAAGCTGCCTCCAGAGGGGTTATTACCATACTTGGCACTGAAGGCATGGCGGTACAGTTCGGAAAATGTTGCATGCCGATACCCGGGGATCCCATCATCGGCGTCATCAAAAGCGGCCAGGGCCTGATTATTCACAACCACGACTGCCAGGTTTTGCGCAAGGGGCGCGGCGCTACTGACGACTGGCTGGATGTGGCATGGGACAAGAATATCAACAAGCTGTTCGATGTCAGCATCAAACTGATAGTCGCCAATCAGCGCGGCGTGCTGGCCAAGGTCGCAACAGCCATAGCCGACGCGGAATCCAATATCGAAAATGTCCACTTCAGCAGCGAGGGCGACTATAACGCGCTGTACTTTACCCTGCAGGTTAACCATCGACTGCATCTGGCCAATGTCATGCGCAACCTGCGGCTCATACCGGAAGTCATCCGCATTACCCGCGTAAAAAATACCCAGCAATCAGGGCAAATCAAACAGCAGTAATTCCGCACCCGCTGCCTGTTCAAGCTTGATTGCCGTTTCATCGCTAAACATCAACGCATCACCCGCCGACACACTGATGTTGTTTGCTTTTACCGCCCCCCTGGCCACATGAAGATAGGCCTTCCTGCCCGCGGCCAGGCTATATGACAGATTCTCCCTGCCGTCCAGCAGGGTGGCAAACACGCGTGCATCCTGATGCAGCAGCAGCGAGCCTTGCGACGCATCGGGCGAAACCAGCAAACACCAGCGTGCGCGCTTTTCCTCCGGCGAAAAATTCTTTTGCTGATACCCCGGTTTGATCCCCAACTGGTTCGGCATGAGCCATATTTGCAGGAAATGCACAGCCTCGACGGGTGATGGATTGAACTCGCTGTGCTGCACGCCGGTTCCTGCGCTCATCAGCTGCACCTCGCCGTAGGTCATCACGCGTCCATTGCCCATACTGTCTTTATGCTGCAGGGAACCGCTCAGCACATAGCTGAGTATCTCCATATCCCGGTGGCTATGGGTAGCGAATCCTTTTCCCGCCTCTACGTTGTCCTCATTGATCACACGCAGACTGGAGAATTGCGTATGCGCAGGATCATGATAATCAGCAAATGAAAAACTGTGCCAGCTCTTCAACCAGCCATGGTCTGCACGGCCACGTTCAGCGGCTTTACGTAAGATAATCATTTATATTTCTCCAGTTCAATTTAACCTAAAAAAACCAGTCTAACGCGGAGGCGCGGAGAATGCGGAGATGGCAAGGTCAGTCTATCTCTTTAAGTTTATTCGAACCCGCATATCCGCGCCTCCGCGTGAATAAATATCCATACAGGTTTAACAATCAGTTCCGCCAAAGCGGCGTAACAGTTCCAGCATTGCCGCCGCCTTGTCCAAAGTTTCCTGATATTCTGCATCCATATTGGAATCGGCCACAATACCACCGCCTGCCCAGGCGCGAATTTCACCATCCGCGTATACCAATGTTCTGATCGCAATATTGCAATCCATATTGCCATCAAATCCAACATAACCTATTGAGCCGCAATATATTCCCCGCCGCTGCGGCTCAAGCTGCTCAATAATTTCCATTGCGCGCAATTTTGGCGCGCCGGTGACCGAGCCTCCTGGAAAACAATCGCGCAATAATGCCAGCGCATCACGCCCGTCAGCCAGCTCACCTGTCACCGTACTGACCAAATGATGCACGGTAGCATAACTCTCCACCTCAAACAGCCTGGGTACCTGTATTGAACCTGGCGCGCAGTTTTTGCTCAAATCATTACGCAACAGATCCACTATCATCAAATTTTCGGCACGATCTTTCGGATTGGTGCGCAGATCCTGCAGCAGCAGTTGATTCTGTTGCGGATCAGCCACACTGGGCCGGGTTCCCTTGATAGGCCTGGTTTCCACGCGTCTCTGCCTAACCTGCAAAAAACGCTCGGGCGAGGCACACAATATCTGCACCTGCGGGAAATTGAGAAAAGCAGAATATGGCGAAGGGCTTAGCTGGCGCAAGGTGCAATACGCCGTGAAAGCATCCCCGCTCGCCCGCGCAGAAAAGCGCTGCGCCAGATTGATCTGATAGCAGTCTCCAGCCTGCAAATATTCCTGCACAGCCGCAAAAGCTTTGTTGTAATCAGCGCGGCTAAAGTTGGAATGGATACCGCCGTGAACCTGAAAATCGTTTTTGACCGCATTGCCTGCATGCCGCAGACGTTCGAGTATCTGCCGGAGAATTTGTGCAGTCTGCGGATAACGGTTATACGATACCAGTTGCGCCGTTTTCTCCTGGTGATCCAGCTGTATGGCCCAGTCGTATATGCCTATTGCCATTTCCGGCAAGCCTTCCGCATCGCTTGCCTGCTCCGGCAAGCGTATCTGCAGTCTTGCGAGATCGTACCCCCAATAGCCCAGTGCCCCCCCCGCGAATTTTATATCCGGCTCGCTATCAAGCGGATAATTCAGCTGTTCGCGCAACAGCACAAAAGGATCCTGCGAGGAAAAATGCTTCGCCGTTGCATCACTGATTTCCGTTTGCGCACCCCGGGTAACTAGCGTGACGGCAGGCTGTGCGGTAAGAATGTCATATCGATCACGCCCGCAACTATCCAGCCACACAGCCCAGGGCAGATCGGCTATCGCCCGATAAAAAGCAGTTGCATCGTTCGAGTATGGAAGCGGGGTTCTATATAGCATTGATGTTAAAATTGCCTAAAACCATAAGGATTACACAAAAGGACCACAATCGTCGCAGTAAAAAAGAATGGCATTGTCGCTATCGCCGCCGATACGTTGACAACTTTTGGCAACACGCGCCTGCCCTCTGTAATGGACAGTTCACACGACAAGATTTTACACATTGGGAATAGTCATATTGGCGTTTGCGGCAGCGCGGCACACCATCTGGTACTGGCTAATCTGCTAGGTAAAACGCCCGATGTGCAGCTTAACAGCAAGGAAGCAATTTTTGAAACTTTCCGCAAGTTACATCCCGTACTTAAAGAAGAATGCTTTTTGAATCCCAAAGAGGATGAGGAAGATCCGTATGAATCGAGCCAGATCACTGCGCTGATCATCAACGCCAGCGGCATGTACGGCATTTTTTCTATGCGGGAAGTATTTGAGTACACGCAGTTTTGGGCGATCGGCTCAGGCCATGAGTTTGCCCTGGGCGCGATGCAGCACGCCTACTCACGTTATGACAGCGCTGCCGATATTGCCCGTGCAGGTGTGGATGCCGGTATAGCCTTCGATAAAAATAGCGCGGCTCCCATTACCCTATACACAGTGACACTAAGCCCCACTACAGCTCGGATGTGATGTGCGGTAATAATATAAATTGGTTTAATGACTAAGCTGGTGTCGCGAGATCGCACTAGGAAATCAATTCACTAATGTTCGATATTTGAAAAAACGAGTAGTGCCTGGAAATACAGAGCAAAAAAGGCGCGCACATTCGGGCACGCCTGTCGATGCAAACATCACTGCCGCGTTTCAACCTGTACAGCTTTACGGTTGCCTACGCAGCAGCAAAGCCCCATCAATTAGGCTTGCCGATACCCAGTGTTGGAAAAGGCCAAGTTGCAGCTGGACGCACGGGAGCCTGTGCAGATGGAGACACTGATGATGTCACCGCTGCTGAAGCTGCTGGAGCTGCTGGCTTTGCCGCTGCTGGCTTTTTAGCTGCTGCTTTTTTGGCGGCTGGCTTTTTAGCTGCTGGCTTTGCCGCTGCTGGCTTCTTGGCTGCTGCTTTTTTGGCGGCTGGCTTTTTGGCTACAGCTTTTTTCGCTGCTGGCTTCTTGGCTGCTGCTTTTTTAGCGGCTGGCTTTTTAGCTACAGCTTTTTTCGCTGCTGGCTTCTTGGCTGCTGCTTTTTTAGCGGCTGGCTTTTTAGCTACAGCTTTTTTCGCTGCTGGCTTCTTGGCTGCTGCTTTTTTAGCGGCTGGCTTCTTGGCTACAGCTTTTTTCGCTGCTGGCTTCTTGGCTGCTGCTTTTTTAGCGGCTGGCTTCTTGGCTGCTGCTTTTTTCGCTGCTGGCTTCTTGGCTGCTGCTTTTTTGGCGGCCGGCTTTTTAGCTACAGCTTTTTTCGCTGCTGGCTTCTTGGCTGCTACTTTTTTAGCAGCAGGCTTCTTAGCTGCTACCGCTTTCTTTGCTGCTGGTTTAGACTTCTTCGCTGCTGCCATTTTTATTCTCCTTAGTCAATAGTGAAATTAAAAAACACAATCAAAACAACAACTACCACACACCCGGCCACACTGTAGAACAGTACAGCCGAAGGTCCCTTTGTCAAGAAAACTACCTTGGCAATCTTTAATAGTCAGTAACTTATCACACTTTTTAAAAAAGTTCTATTTTTTTGTTGACAAAATGATATTTTTTTATCTTTAGAGTGAAATTACCTGTAAAAAAGTAAGTGTAGCCATTGTTAAATCACTTCTGCTTTTAATCCCACGAAAGTGCGCCACCTGTTTGATATTCGGTCACACGGGTCTCAAAGAAATTCTTTTCCTTTTTCAGATCGATCATTTCTGCCATCCAGGGGAAGGGATTGCTCGCACCCTGATACAAAATATCAACACCGATTTGCTGGCAACGGCGATTCGCAATAAAGCGCAGATACTCTTTAAACATCCCGGCATTCAGGCCCAAAATGCCGCGTGGCATCGTATCCTCGGCGTAGCGATACTCCAGTTCCACGCCCTTTTGTATCAGCGCACGCACCTCTTCACGGAAGGCAGGCGTCCACAAATGGGGGTTTTCCATCTTGATCTGATTGATCAGATCCACGCCAAAATTGAGGTGCATGGACTCGTCGCGCAAGATGTACTGGTATTGCTCGGCAGCGCCGGTCATCTTGTTCTGGCGGCCCAACGCAAGGATTTGCACGAATCCCACATAGAAGAACATGCCTTCCATAATGCAGGCGAACACAATCAGGCTTTTCAGCAGATTCTGATCCGCTTCGGGCGTACCGGTCTTGAAATGGGGATTGGTTAAGGTATCAATAAAGGGCAGCAAGAACTCGTCCTTGTCACGAATACTGGCCACTTCGTGATACATATTGAAGATCTCTCCATCATCCAGCCCCAGACTTTCCACGATGTACTGGTAGGCATGGGTATGAATGGCTTCTTCAAAAGCCTGGCGCAACAGATACTGGCGGCACTCCGGATTGGTAATATGCCGGTAGGTCCCCAACACGATATTGTTCGCAGCCAGGCTGTCGGCGGTACTGAAAAAACCAAGATTCCGTTTCACCAGCAGACGCTCGTCAGCCGTTAAGCCATTGGGATTTTTCCACAAGGCAATGTCCGCACTCATATTGATCTCTTGCGGCATCCAGTGATTGGCACAACCCGCCAGATATTTCTCCCAGGCCCACTTGTATTTAAAAGGAACCAGTTGATTTACATCGGCGCTGCAATTAATGATGCTTTTGTCCTCGACACGGATGCGTCCGTTGCCTGCCGCAGCCATGGTGTAAGTACCTGCGGCCTCTTGCTTAAGGGCCGCACCCATATTCATGGCAGCCGCATTTAACCCCGCAGCTTGTACACCAGGCATTACTTCATCTTCAAATGACAACATATCTTCTCCCTACTTTATTTATAGTCTGTCTACGACAGGGTATTTATTGGGGTTGTGGCTTCGACTAACCTGAAAGTAAGTCTCCGCCCTAATCCAGAATACGATGCCTGCTTACTGGCAGGCTTCTTCAAAGGATTGTGGTTTCGGCCATCCCTTCGGGATTTAACTTACTGCGTAAGTTAGCCTTCACCGCAACCCTGAGTGTGAGTCGTGTCACTGACACGCCTCACACTCAGGGTTGTCAATCGAGCAAAACTGAGTTTCTTCTACTGCATTGCTGCCAACAGACACCGCATTTAATGACCCGGCTCTTGAAGTGGATTTTTCTGCAGAGGTCGCACCCATTGTTCTCAGGTAATACGTGGTCTTCAAGCCGCGCAGCCAGGCCAATTTATAGGTTTCATCCAGCTTGCGGCCGGACACACCCGCCATGTATATATTCAGCGATTGCGCCTGGTCTATCCATTTTTGCCGGCGCGAGGCCGCTTCAATCAGCCATTGCGGTTCAAATTCAAAGGCGGTTGCATACAATTGGCGCAGCTCCGGCGGAATGCGGTCTATCTTGGACACGCTGCCGTCGAAGTACTTCAAATCGGAAATCATCACCTCATCCCACAGACCTAACTTCTTGAGGTCGCGCACCAGATAGTCGTTGATTACGGTAAATTCGCCCGACAGGTTCGATTTTACAAACAGGTTTTGATAAGTTGGCTCGATGCAAGCCGACACGCCGATAATATTGGAGATCGTAGCAGTAGGCGCAATCGCCACACAGTTGGAATTGCGCATGCCATGCTGTTTGATACGTGCACGCAACACTTCCCAGTCCATGCTCACAGAACTATCCACCTCAACATAACCGCCACGCTGTTCGCGCAGCATATTCAGCGTATCCTGCGGCAGGATGCCCTGATCCCACAAGCTGCCGCGATAGCTGGCGTAACGCCCTCTTTCTTCGGCCAGCTCGGTAGAAGCCAGATAAGCGTAGTAACACACCGCTTCCATCGAGCGGTCGGAAAACTCAACCGCAGCATCTGAAGCATAAGGTACGCGCAATTCATGCAGACAATCCTGGAAACCCATGATGCCCAGACCAACCGGACGATGCTTGAGATTGGAATTACGCGCTTTTGCCACTGCGTAGTAGTTGATGTCGATTACGTTATCCAGCATGCGCATCGCGGTATTGATCGTGCGCTGCAGCTTGGCGTGATCCAGCTGGCCATATTTCTCGTGGCCTTGCGGGTACAGATGCGCCACCAGATTAACCGAACCCAGATTGCACACGGCAATTTCGGTATCCGACGTATTCAGGGTGATTTCAGTACACAGATTTGAGCTATGCACGACGCCCACATGCTGCTGCGGTGAACGAATATTGCACGGATCCTTGAACGTAATCCATGGATGACCCGTTTCAAACAACATGGTCAGCATCTTGCGCCACAGGCTGGCCGCCGCAACTTTTTTGAACAACTTAAGCTCGCCGCTGGCCGCCTTGGCCTCGTAAGCCACATACGCCTTTTCGAACTCAATGCCCGTTTTGTCGTGCAAGTCAGGGCAATTGGAAGGAGAAAACAGGGTCCATTCGCCACCTTCCATCACCCGTTTCATAAACAGGTCAGGAATCCAGTTCGCCGTATTCATATCGTGCGTGCGGCGACGGTCATCACCCGTGTTTTTGCGCAGCTCGAGATACTCCTCAACATCCAGATGCCAGGTTTCCAGATAGGCGCATACCGCACCCTTGCGCTTGCCGCCCTGATTCACTGCCACAGCCGTATCGTTTACCACCTTCAGGAAAGGCACTGCACCCTGAGATTTGCCATTCGTACCCTTGATGTGGCTGCCCAGTGCGCGCACCGGTGTCCAGTCATTGCCCAGACCGCCCGAGTATTTGGCCAGCAAGGCGTTTTCCTTGATGGCATCGTAGATACCCTCGAGATCGTCGGATACTGTCGTCAGATAGCAAGACGATAACTGTGAACGGCGTGTACCCGAATTGAACAGGGTCGGTGTCGAACTCATAAAGTCAAAACTGGACAACAGACGATAAAACTCGATTGCGCGCGAGTCGCGGTCGATTTCGCGCAAGGCCAGGCCCATCGCCACGCGCATAAAGAAAGCCTGCGGCAGCTCAATGCGCGCATCGTCGATGTGCAGGAAGTAACGGTCATACAGAGTTTGCAGTCCCAGATAACTGAACTGCAGATCGCGGCTTGCATCCAGCTCTTTGCCCAGACGTGCCAAGTCAAAATTCGCCATATCTTCATCCAGCAAATCGGCCTCTATGCCGCGCTTGATGAATTTGGGGAAATACTCCGCATAACGGCCGGCCATCTCGGTCTGGGTAACTTCCTCACCCAATATTTCACTGCAAATATTATTCAGCAGCAGACGTGCCGTCACAAAACTGTACTTCGGCTCCTGCTCGATCAGCGCGCGCGCGGACAGAATGGTGCACTTGCGCACCTCTTCAAGCGGCACACCATCGTACAAATCCTTCAGCGTATGCTTGAGGATCATTCCGGCATCCACCGCCTCGCCCAAACCCGCACAGGCAGACTTGATTTGCCCGGACAACACACCCAGATCAAGCGGGCGCAGAGTGCCATTGTCTTTTACATGCAGGACAAAGGCCGGCTCCTGCTCTTTTTTCCCTTTTGCACGCTCACGCGTACGGTCTTCGCGGTAAAGCACATAGCTGCGTGCCACATCATGCTCGCCGGAGCGCATCAGCGACAATTCAACCTGATCCTGAATATCCTCGATATGCACGGTGCCGCCATGCGGCTGCCTGCGCACCAGCGCCGCCACGACGGAAGAAGTCAAATGCTCCACCATTTCGCGCACACGCGCGGAAGCCGCACCTTGCCCGCCATTCACGGCAATAAATGCCTTGGTCATCGCAATAGAAATTTTCGCCGGCTCAAAAGAAACCACCGAGCCATTGCGCCGTACTACTTTATATTGGTCAAACGACATTACCGGGGAAGAACTTGAAAAATTCGAGATTTCGGAATCCTGACCTGCCAACACCGAAGATGATGAAACGATTTCACTGCTTAATTGCATACCTACCCCCTATCTACCCTGCCTGATTGCCAAAACTTCCCCGAGTCTGCCGGCTCAGGACAACAAAAACCCGTCCCGGCCAAAAAAACTTAAAACCACAACCTATAGTGTTATTAGAATGAATTTTCGCTAATTCTAGTGTATCGATAATATTTTGCAAGCGCTATTTTGCATGAGGAAATCTGGCGGGGCGGAGGATGCTGCAAGGAACGCAACTATTGCTCTAAATCTAAAACAGAAATTCAAAATTTTGACCACGTGACCAATAAAATTTAATCCCAAAAAAACAATTGGCCACAGAGAACACAGAGATCACAGAGAAAAACAAACAGTTGTTGCTAGAAATCCATGCCCCCCCTGGGGGGGAAACCACAAAAGACCAGGAAACCCGGTCACTCTCTGTGCTCTCTGTGATCTCTGTGGCTTGATTTGTGTTTTTCAGGTTTATTTGTTTTTTAGATTTGCGCGAAAACGTGGCCAATCAAAGAACGGACCCGGATCCGTTTTGCGGCCTGGCGCGATATCCGAGTGGCCAGCAATGTCGCGCAGGGGATAGGAGCGCAGCAAGCGGCGTGTCAAACGTGCCAGTGCAGCATATTGCCGGTCTGTAAACGGCACAAAATCGCTGCCCTCAAGCTCTATACCGATGGAAAAATCATTACAGCGGCTGCGCCCCTGCCAGTTTGAAACACCCGCATGCCAGGCGCGCGCCCGGCAGGGAACGAACTGAACAATTTCGCCCCCGCGGCGAATAAGGAAATGCGACGAGACTTTTACATCCTTCAACTGCTCATAATACGGATGCGCATTAATATCCAGCTGATTGGTAAAGAACTTCACAATGCCGGGCCCGCCAAATTGATCCGGCGGCAAGCTGATGTTGTGGATGACCAGCAAATCAATTGCGGTACCGGGCGGGCGAGGATCGAAATTGGGCGAAGCAATCCGGCGCACACCGCTTAGCCAGCCATTGGTATCAATTTTCATCGTTCAATTGTCGGTGTCAGTCGAGCCGGTAATATCCAGACGTGCCATGCGGTAGCGCAAAGCGCGAAAAGTCACCCCGAGTATCTTGGCAGCCGCGGTACGGTTAAACCCGGTTTGCTTCAGCGCCTCCAGAATGACTTCCTTTTCAACCTTGTCCAGATAGTCCGTCAGTGGATATTTGCCTGCCAGTCCGGACGATACAGCTGAAACTTCCATGTCCGCAGGGGACAATTGCAAATCTTCGGGCCGGATAACATTGTCTGAGCACAGCGCCAGTCCGCGCTCAATTACATTTTCCAGCTCGCGCACGTTGCCGGGGAAATCATATTGATTCAACGCCTGCAAGGCTTGCTCCGAAAATTCAACCTTTGCCTCGCCGCGCAACTGTTTCAGTTTCTGTTTGGCAATTTCCGCAATATCTTCGCGCAATTCCCGCAATGCCGGCATCTGCAAGGCAATCACATTCAGGCGGTAATACAAGTCCTGGCGAAACTTTCCCTGTTTAACCATCTCCGCCAGATCATGATGTGTGGCGCTTAAAATGCGCACATCCACCCCTTCTTCGTCGGTAGCGCCCACCTTGCGCACTTTCTTTTCCTGAATCGCCCGCAACAGCTTCACCTGCATGGCCAAGGGCAGGTCTGCCACTTCATCCAGAAATAAAGTACCCTTGGATGCAGCCTGAAAAAAACCGTCGCGGTCTTTATCCGCACCCGTAAAAGCACCTTTGCGATAACCAAAAAACTCGCTTTCCATCAGGTTTTCAGGAATGGCTCCGCAATTCACCGCAATAAACGCGCCCTCACTGCGGCCGCTCTTTTCAACAATCAAACGCGCTGCCAATTCTTTACCGCTGCCCGATTCCCCGCTGATATGCACCGGCGCCTGGCTGCGCGCCACCCGGCCGATCAGCTCGCGAACCTGCTCCATCGCCGCAGAGCGTCCCAGCAACACGAGCTCGCCCTTATTTGCAGCGCCTGAGGGCTGCGGCAAATTAATGGCGGCATTGACCAATGCGCGCAACTGGTCCAGCGCAACCGGCTTGGAAAGATAATCGAATGCACCCGCTTTAAGCGCGGCAACCGCATTGTCCAGATTTCCATGTGCCGTAATCACGGCCACCGGCACATCCAGATTATGTTCGGTGATATGGCGCACAATCTCCAGCCCTTCGCCATCCGGCATACGCATATCGGTCAGACACAGGCTGTAGGTATTGCTGTCCAGACGCTGCAATGCCTCGCGCACATTATTGGCACGCTCGACTTCCAGCCCCATGCGCAACAGGGTCAGCTCAAGCAACTCCAGAATGTCAGGCTCGTCATCAATAATCAGTACACGCGGTACAGCTGTCTTGGCCTCAGAACTCATCTTTTTCCCCGAATGCGATACGGAAACAAGTCCCATCTTCCTTGCTGGGCTTATATTCCAGTTTGGCGCCATTGGCCTCGCATAATTCCCTTGC
>Ga0315270_10001038_pt1 | contig 14864 bp, 12 predicted proteins | sample C1_bottom_MG_FD_204932 | JGI IMG/M metagenome (GOLD analysis project Ga0315270, IMG submission 204932) | Sediment microbial communities from Yellowstone Lake, YNP, Wyoming, USA - C1_bottom | ecosystem: Environmental > Aquatic > Freshwater > Lake > Sediment | place: USA: Wyoming | collected... | reverse complement strand
CTTTAAATGGCAAAGCTCATTTTGACGGAGAGGGTAAATTTAGCAAAGCTGAGATCAAAAGTGAGGATGGTAAATATGTTTTTGAATTAAAAAACATGCTCAATCGTTTGCAGTTGGAGCTAAATATTCATGAAACAAGTTTGCCTTTTTTGCCAGCCGTTAAATTTAATGATCTAAGTGCAAATGGTGTATTAGAAAATGGAGAAATTTTGTTTTCTGATATATTCGCACACGTCTATGGAGGGACTCTGACAGGCAAGGCTCAGCTGAATTGGTTTGATGACTGGAACCTGCAGGGGCAAATAAACGCAAAAAGTTTGGAATTACAAAGAATGTTTACAAATCTTGGGGTGCTTGGTGAGCTTTATGGTGATACTAGTATTGCAATGTCCGGCTCTTCATTTTCTAAAATAGGCAGTGAGTCTCATATGGAAGGAACATTTACCGCCAAAAATGGTATTGTTAACAAATTAGATATTGATACTATAGCGCGATTTGGTGCCAGCCAAGGTGGAGCAGGTGGGACAAATTTCAGCAATTTGGTAGGTACTTTTAAAACAGATGATCGTGGTATTCGACTTGCACTGAGTAAAATATCAGCAGGTACATTGACCGGAAGTGGAAATATTGAAGTTGATAAAGAGCAGCAGCTTTCGGGGAAGCTGATAGTGGTATCCAAGGGATTGGCGGGAGATAGCGTTCAATTAAGGCTGTCCGGCACGGCAAATACACCCATATTGAAACAGGGTAGATGAGTTACCGGTAGGTCTAAGTTTCAACCAGATTATTTTCAGAATAATTGCAATACGTGACCACCTAGAGGTGACCTATCCAAAAAGGTGTATTGTATTAGTTGATTCGTTCTTCCAGGTTTTGTAAACGATTTTCAACATATTGGATTTCATCCATATCCAGTGGAAGTACCATCCTCATGGCCATAAAAAAACCTTGAATTTGCCCAAATAATTGACGGTTATTTTTTACGTCTGATCCATTGCTCATGATTTCCATTTTAGTATTTGCGAATAGTTCCTCAAAACCTTCTATCATGTCTTCTTTGTCTACCATTTATGTCTCCATTTTTAATTGAGTGAGATTTCCCCCAGGTCAACTTGTCAGTATGGTGAACGCTATCTACCCTGTCAACTCAACTACTAACTTGTTTATCGTTTTCGTATTTTGGTTCAAGACTCGTAGAGAGAATAATTACGTCAAATGAAGATAGATAAAAATAAAGTTTTTAGTGTTCGCGAACTAAATTTTGCAGCGAAGCAATTAATCGAAAATGGATTACCCTTGTTATGGGTGCGAGGTGAAATTTCTAATTTTGTAGTCGCTTCTTCTGGGCATTGGTATTTTTCACTAAAAGATAGTCAAGCTCAGGTACGGTGCGTCATGTTTCGCCACAAAAGGCAGTTTATTGATTGGCAGCCAACGGGAGGGTCAGAGGTGGAAGTACTCGCGCTCCCCAGTCTGTATGAGGCTCGTGGAGAGTTTCAGTTGACCTTGGAACAGATGCGTCCCGCTGGCATGGGTGCCCTATATGTAGCTTTTGAAAATCTAAAAAACAAACTAGAAAGTGAGGGTCTTTTCGCGGAATCCCGAAAACGAAAGTTTCCGTATTTGCCGTCCCAAATTGGTATTGTCACATCCCCTCAAGCTGCGGCTTTACGTGATGTATTGGCAACCTTATATAAACGCATGCCTAATCTACCAATCGTTTTATATCCGACTCCAGTACAGGGTTTAGGATCAGCTCAAAAGATTGCAGAAGCAATCATGTTGGCAAATTATCGTAAGGAGTGTGATGTTCTTATCGTGTGTCGAGGCGGTGGGAGCCTAGAAGATTTATGGGCATTTAATGAAGAGTTGGTGGCACGAGCCATTTCTGTCAGTAAAATTCCGGTGATATGCGGAATAGGTCATGAAACTGATTTTACTATAGCAGATTTTGTTTCTGATCAACGCGCAGCAACGCCAACTGCCGCAGCTCAGTTCGCTATACCCGATCGATTTGAACTCATGCAACAATTATTCCAACTGGGTCAACGCTTCAAGCGCACGGTCCAATATAAATTTGAAGCTGCAATGCAGCGCACGGATTATTTGCAACGCCGTTTGATACATCCCGCACAACGTGTACAACAGCAAATTCAACATTTGAAACAATTGCAACATCGTTTGCAGTCGGCAAGACCGAATTTACCGATTTACTACGATATGATCAAGGAAAGCCGAAGAAGAATTACATCCGCTATGTACCATACTCTGGAGCGCTACGATCATAATTTGGCAGCAACGCAACAACATTTGTTGCACCTTGATCCACATCAAGTATTGGCTCGAGGTTACAGCATGGTTCGCAACATTCAGGGCGAGGTTGTTACAGATAGTATAGACCTCGGTATGGGGGAAAAGCTGGAAATTACCTTTGCCCGGGGATGGTCTAGGGTAAAAGTTGAAACACTAAAAAACTAAAATTTAGTTTACTGTGGTTATTAGCAATAATTTACATAAAATATTACAGTAAGAGGTCTGTAAAATATGTGGGTAGCAGTTAATTTTAGGTTTGGATTGCTTTAAGTTTTGTGCCAAGCTACATAAAAAAAGCGGCCATTGGCCGCTTTTTTTTGTAGCTTTGTTCTACTGGTTTACTTTATTTTTGCTTTTTCTCGCTGAGCGATGATTGCTTTTTGTTGCTGAATCTGTTGAGCGAGATTGGGTTTTACATCTTCAAATGGAGGTATTTTTACGTCTCGAGTATCTTCAAGCTTGATAATATGCCAACCAAATTGCGACTGAACCGGTGCGCTGACCTGTCCCTTGTTCATCCCAACCATGGCGTCTGAAAATGGCTTAACAAAGCTGCTCGGAAGGTTCCAGCCCAAATCTCCGCCTTTTACACTTGAGCCAGGGTCCTGAGATTTATTCATCGCAACATCCTCAAATTTACTATTTGCAAGTTGTTCTGAAACGGCTTTGGCTTCTTCTTCTGTTTTAACAAGAATATGTGAAACCTTGTACTCTTTGCTACCACGGAGTTTTACAATTCTGTCGTATTCTTGTTTTAGTTCATCTTCGCTAATGGGATGATCCTTTATATAATCCTGAATGAAAGCGCTGGCAAGAATAGATTGCTTGGTTAACTCATATTGTTGAGCGACATATGATTGTTGTTGAATAACGACTGGTTGTTTATTTAAGCCGTTCTTGATTGCTGCTTGTGCAAGAATCTCTAGGTTGATCAGGTCGTCGCGTACTGCGTTACGCAATTCTGGACTATCAGCCTGGCCTTGCGAAGTGGCGGCTTTCATGCGCATTTCAAAACGCGCCTGAGGGATCGCAACGCCGTTGACTGTCGCAATATTATTTGATTCGGTTTTTTTTGATTCAGCATACGCAACACTACTGGTGATTGTAACCAGCAGTGTCACTAGGGCTAGTTTGGCATATTTATGCATATTTAGATTCCTAAGGTAGATTAACAAGTTATACAAAAAACGCTGTTTACTTTACAACAGAAAGCAATTCATCAGGGGTATACGCCGTAATATTAAGGGCGTGAATATCACGTTTCATCATTTCACCGAGCGCGGAATATACCATACGATGCCTTGCCAGTGTGGGCTTACCCGCAAATTGGGCCGAAACAATAACCAGTGTGTAGTGCCCCCCACCCGATCGGGCTCCTTCGTGACCAGCATGTTTATGGCTATCGTCAACAATTTCAACATTGGTTGGTTGAAAAGTTGTAAGCATACTTCGCATTTGTTCTATACGGTTCATGATGGGAACGTTTTCTTGAATGGTTTGACTTCTACGTGAGCGTAAATTCCAGCGACAGTATAAGGATCGGCATTAGCCCATGCTTTAGCCGAAGCAAGATCTGGAAATTCGGCAACTATTAGACTACCGCTAAAACCGGCTTCGCCGGGTTCATTATTATCAACTGTTGGAAAAGGGCCTGCCAGTAACAGGCGCCCTTGGTTTTGCAGTAATTCAAGTCGAGAAATATGGGCAGGGCGGGCGGACATGCGTATTTCGAGGCTATTGGGTATATCTTGTCCAGTAATGGCATACAACACTATTCTGCTTCCTTTTTGTCAGCTTCTATATATTTTGATACTGCCAGGGCTTGCAATAAGATGAATACAAACATAACACCTGTTGCTCCAAACAGCTTAAAGTTGACCCATGTATCAATTGGAAAGTTCCATGCAACGTATAAATTTAGTATCCCCAATAGGAAGAAAAATAAACTCCAAGAAAAATTCAATTTATTCCAGATATGATCCGGCAAAATCATTTTATCTTGCATCAAATTACGGATCAGATTTTTTTTGAAAACAATGCTTGAAAATAACAATGCGAGGGAAACCAGCCAATATAGGGCGGTAGGTTTTACTTTTATGAATGCTTCATCATGCAACAACAACGTCGCACCACCAAAAACCAAAATGATCGTAAAGCTGACCCACAACATCGTGTCAACCTTGCCATGCCGCCACTTGACCCAGATGATTTGCATTAATGTTCCAATAATGGCTGTAGCAGTAGCGGCCAACACTGGTAACTGTTTTGGGTCAGCAAGGTAGCCAATCAAAATGGCAAAAGCCTGAATGGCATCCGGGCTGCTACCAGCTATTTTGAAAACGCCAAAAAAAAGAATAACAGGGAATAGATCAAAAAATATTTTCATAAGGAACGGATTATCCTGATGTGTGGTGAGGCTGTAAAGTAATCCTCACCCGGATCCACTGAAATATTGTATGTAACAATCCCCTATGCTGATCATTGGAATGCTCTATTATGACAGGAACATGCTTGGGTCTCTATTGAACCGATATTAATATTTTCATGAAATCATGGAGTAAACAGTACACTCGAGATGAATTAATAAATGAATTTTCAACCAATAATCGTTGAAGTTTCCAGGAAGTAAACCGATAAGTATTGCGAGACCAAGCGTAGTCAAGTCATTTCCGTATGGTTTTGATGACACTTGCCAAACGAATTTCGATCTTCAGGCAAACTGTTTAAGTGGGTATGGTAAATAAAATGTCTACATAAGCAAGACATACAAGGTTGGTTGGGTTTGAATATTAATAGTGAAAATGGGGAAAGGGGGGGTACATTGAAATTAAGGTTTAACCAAATATTGTGGCCCATCGTCTCATTCCTGATTGGTCTGGCCGGGCTGTATTTCTTGCACGGTACGTGGTCGCCATACTTGGTAGTATCGGGTGTAATTGCGCTTTGGATTTTTTCCTTTTTGTTCCCGGCAAATGAGAATAAGACGGCTAATGACGGGGGAGGGCTAAATAATCTCAGTGCAATAAATTTAACAAGCTCGCTTGTTGGGGGGGTGGAAAAAATAGTTTCTTCCTCTACTGAGGTCGTTAACGCCATTGAACAGGATATGGTCAGGCAACGAACCGTCCAAAGAGATGCAGTTGAGAGTTTGATTGCAGGATTTACCGGAATTGAGGGTTCTACCCGTGAGCAAGCAAATCTGGTGAGGGACCTGATCAATGCATCAAAAAAGGTGAAAGAAGCTACAGGGGTAGAAAAACAAAATCATCTTCAGGAGTTGCTTTCAATATTGCAAAGCATGGCGGATAACATTGAAGCCACCAGCAAATCCAGCGTTCAGTTGGTAGATGTATTAAGCAATTTGCGTACACAAATTATTGCTATTGAGCACTTGTTGGGTGAAATAGGGAGTATTAGCAAGCAAACCAATCTTTTGGCATTGAATGCCGCTATCGAGGCTGCGCGTGCAGGTGAGGCCGGGCGTGGATTTGCAGTGGTAGCGGATCAGGTCAGGTTATTGTCACAACGAAGTAACGATTTTGCAAGGCAGATATCCAGCAAGCATCAGAGCATGAAAGATGCCATGAGCAAAGCAGGTATGGTAATAGGTGAGATTGCATCCAATGATCTTGATCTGACCTTGAGCACGCAGGGAAGGATAAAACAGATTGTCAAAGAATTAGATGAGTTGAATGATCTAACAGGAAAGCAGCTTGAAAAAATATTTGATGTAGCAGATAAAATTTCTTCGGATGTAGGCGACGCCGTTCGTTTGATGCAATTTGAAGATCTGTTGAGACAGCTGTCTGATCGAACAAGCAGAAGAATAGCCCTGTTGCAAAGTGCTTTTATTACCGTTTATGATACGATGGGGAAGGTGCAGATTACACAAGTGATAGATGAAGGTTCATTTGTCAATCCAGAAAAACCACTAGCAGACAAAGCGCAGGAATTGCATTCGATTATCGCCACTGATTTATCTGTTTCTCAAGTTAATATGACGCAAGGTGATATTGATTTATTTTAGGAGAATTAATGAAAAAAATTCTAGTCGTAGATGATGAAGAGAATATGCGTTTAATGTTACAAGATTTTTTAAGCAGTGATTACGAGATAACATTAGCAGCTCATGGTCGGGAAGCACTGACGCTGATGTCCAAAACGACCTATGACTTGTTGATTACAGACCTGGTCATGCCAGAGATGAATGGTATCGAGTTGGTGATCTCGGTCAAGGATAAATATCCCCAGCAAAAAGTTATCGCCATTTCAGGCGGTGGGGGCATTACAGGTCGGTTTGACTACTTGCCTGTAGTAGAGTTATTGGGTGCCGATAAAATATTGGCCAAGCCCTTTGAGCTGAGTAAGATGCTGGAATATATAAAAACGTCCCTTGCCTGAAATAGTTCTCACAAACAGTGATTCTATAAAACTGTAAAAACTGAGGGGATGGCACCATGATTTCCAGTGAGATACAACAAAAAATGTTGGACTTGCGTGTGCAGTATGTCTCGCAGCTTCCCAATAAGGTTCAAACATTACAACTTCAATGGATAGAAATCTGTACGGCTGAAGGACGGCTGGAGGTTTGCCCTGCTTTTCAACGACAGATCCATAACTTGCGCGGCACTGCCGGAACCTATGGTTGTCCTGAAATCGGAGACATAGCATCTGAAATTGAAACATTGCTCATCCAGCATGGCAGGGCCTCCCATCAACTGGATGTGACTGAACAGACCAAGATTACTGCTATATTGCATGACCTGGCCGAGGTGACGAAATCACATCAGTTGCGCGGTGCACAAGTGAGTCATACATCTTTTTCCGATCATGAAATAGAACCGGCTCAACCGGGCTCGGACCACCTTGTTTATATAGTTGATGATGATGTCGAGTTTTGTCGGGTCACGAGCGAGAGACTCAATGCCTATGCACGTTGCAGATCTTTATATTCAAAGCGGGAATTCATAGATGCAATTTCACAACGTCTTCCCGATGTCATTATCATGGACATGATGTTGCCTGAGGGAGATCTGGCTGGCGCTGATGCAGCAATGGCACTACCCAGCAAACTTAATATTCCGGTTGTCTTCGTCAGTACGCGGGGTGACGAAGAATCAAGACTGGCTGCTATACGCGCAGGTGCGTCTGGTTACTTCGTGAAACAGGATGATCATTCCAAAATGATGAACCTGCTGGAGCATCTCATTACTCGAACGCCCGCACACCCTTATAGTGTTTTGCTAATAGACGATGATGTGGAGTTGAGTAAGTATTACCAGCTTAAAATTGAGAGCGCAGGCATGAATGCCAAGGTGCTACATACGGGTGCCGGCGCAATAGCAGTAATTGAAGCATTTAAACCAGAAATGATTCTGCTGGATATCTCAATGCCTGACATAAATGGCTTGGAGTTGGGGGCATTAATTCGCCAGTATCCAGCATACGACCATATTCCCATTATTTACCTGACAGCATCAACCGGAGAGGAGATCCAACTTGCTGCAATGCGACTGGGTGGAGATGACTTCCTGCATAAACCGATTCAAGCGGATTATCTGACAAAACTATTATTGGCACGGCTTGCACGTGTCCGAGTGACTCGACAGGGGGAGTACAGACTCCAGGAAGCCATACTTGAGCTGAGTTATCTTCAACAGGGGTTGAACCAGCACTCCATCGTCTCGATTGCCGATCTTGATGGTCGCATAACGTATGTAAATGAAAAATTTGTCGAGACAACCGGATACACAAAGGAAGAGGTACTTGGCCAGAATCACCGTATTTTAAAATCCGGCATCCACACACCCGCGTTCTATGAAGAAATGTGGAAGCAACTGACCTTGGGAAAAATGTGGCACGGTGAAATCACCAATCGTACAAAAGGTGGTGAACTTTATACCGTGTTGTCCACGATTATCCCGATTCTGAATAGTGACGGACTGCCTCAACGATATTTGTCGGTAAGAACTGATATTACCCAAATCAAACAATTGAACATGGAGCTGGAAAGCGAGCGTGAAAGATTGTCACTTGCCCTGAATGCAACCAATACCGGCATATGGGAATGGAATCTTGGAACCAACGAAACGATCTATGACAAAAACTGGTGTCAGTTGCTTGGTTATACAGATGGAGTGCATTATTCCTGGCCTGTTTTAATTCACCCAGATGATCATAACGAAGCCTTTTCAAAATTAAGCGCAATGATCTCAAAAGAACAACCCAACTATCAATCCGAACATCGCAAACAAAATGCGAAAGGTGGATGGGAATGGGTACTCGAATCTGGCAAAGTGGTTGCTACTGATGAAACGGGTTTCCCCTACAGGATTATGGGCACGATACAAATCATAAGTGAGCGAAAAAAAATAGAATTCAAATCCATCGCACTTCAAGAACAGTTGAATCAGGCAGTCAAAATGGAAGCTGTGGGCCACCTTACAGCGGGTATTGCGCACGATTTTAATAATATTCTGGGAGCCATGTTGGGTTATGTGGAACTTTCACAGGGTTTGTTAAAAATTGATCAGGACAGCCACAACGAAAAATTTGAGCGATACCTTGGCATGATTATGTCCTCGGGAACGCGAGCAAAAGAGCTCATCGCACAAATGCTCACTTTCAGCCGATTGTCACCTGAGGGTATGACAGGCCAAGTGCCGGTAATATTACTATCACCTGTGCTTAAAGAGGTGGTCTCCCTGTTGCGATCATCCATTCCACACACAACTGAGCTAAATTATTCGATTGAGGAAAATGACATTAGAGCGCGGATCAAGCCCGTACATTTACACCAGATTATTCTTAATCTGGGCATTAATGCGCGAGACGCTTTAAGTGAGTTTGGAAAAATTGAATTTGGCTTGTCTGTACAGCATTGCGCTGGAACTACGTGCTCTTCTTGCAATAACTCATTTAAGGGAGATTTTGCCAGAATATCGGTACATGACAATGGAAAAGGAATACCTGAACAAATCCTGAAAAAAATATTTGATCCTTTCTTTACGACCAAGGAAATTGGTAAGGGGACAGGTATGGGTTTATCGGTAGTACATGGTCTGGTACATGCACTCGGTGGTCATATTCAGGTAGAAACCAGTAGTGACAACGGGACGACCATTCATATATTGTTACCCCAGGAAACGCGGTCTGAAACTGCGGCTGCAGAGATGTTAAAAGATTTGCCTTTGATTCTTATTAAACGTGCCAAGATTTTGGTGGTGGATGATGAACAAGCGATGGCAACCATGCTGCAAGAATTTCTATCGGTATACGGAGCGCAGGTAATTTCGTACACCGATCCTAAGCTCGCGCTGGCGTATTTTACGCAACAACCAGAGGATATAGACCTTGTTGTTACCGATGAAACGATGCCGGGTATGAAAGGGTTGCAACTGGCCGAGGCCATGTTACAAATCAAGCCAGGTCTGCCTGTCATTCTATGCACGGGCTACAGTGACTATGCTACCCCCGCTGCGGCGGAAAAAGCAGGGCTGGCGGGTTTTCTGAATAAACCGATCAAGATGGCTGAGTTGTTGCAAAAAATAGAAATACAGTTACAAAAAAAGAAGTAACACGGGTTTTTGATAAAATTTATTTTTTACCGAATTTGCTTCATGCGTATAAGGAAAGCGTTTGAACCCTGAGATATCACGACAACACTAGTTGTTGGGTTTACGCCAGGTAACGGGTTTATTTGCGGCAATTGCATTAACAGGCCTACGTAACAAAGTAGGACAGTTTATTGAAGACGAGGGTATGTTGAAAACATTTAAATCTTTTCAGTATTTCAATATGGCTACCCCCTGGCTTTCACAGTCCGTCATTCGTATAGTGATCATATTGGGATTGGTTGCCCTATTCGGGAAGCACCTTCCTGATACCTATTTTTTTGATGACAAAGCCAGTTATATGCCTCTGCATACTGCGTTAGAATTCTTTGCTATCGCCGTGGGCATGCTGATTTTCGCAACTGTTTGGCATACCCGGGACAAGCAAAAAGACGGGCGTAGTCTGTTTTTGGCCTCAATGTTTCTGGGGGTGGCCATGCTGGATTTTCTTCATGCAATGTCATTTTTTGGTATGCCCGACTTTATTACGCCTAACGTCCCCGGCAAGGCGATCAGCTTCTGGTTTGCCGGGAGGTTGATGGCTGTCGCCGGTTTGCTGGGGGCGGTTCTGTTTTCATTTACGGTTTTGCAAAAATCATACGGGCTACTCGTCTTGCTCGCCTCCATTGTATTTCTGGTTTGCTTGACAGCATGGGCGCAGTTTTATCATCCAGAATTATTTCCGGTATTTTTTGTCTCAGGTATCGGATTGACGGCCACCAAGGTCAATGTTGAATATATTATTGCAGCGCTCTGTTTGATCACGGCGTCAATTATGTTTTACAAAAGTGAGCAAGCAAGCAACAGGTACTGGGTATATCTGGGTTCCGCTGCCCTAATGATGATGTTTTCTGAGTTTTACTTTACCCTTTATGACAGGGTGACAGATGTTTACAATCTCTTTGGCCACCTCTACAAAATTATTGCCTATAGCATGATCTACCAGGCAGTTTTTGTCAGCTCAGTGCGTGAACCCTATGAACAAGTAAAACAGTTACAGAAGAAGCAGGAGGAAATGACCGAGCTGTTAATAAGCGCGCAAAAAATTGCTCATCTGGGACAATGGGAGCTGGAGTTTCCCAGCCACCGTTTGAGTTGGTCGGCCGGTATTTATGACCTTTTTGAAATTGATCCCAAAAAATTTGGTGCCAATTATGAAGCGTTTTTGGCTCTCTGCCATCCGGAAGATAGACATCAAATTAATGAAATTTTTTCCACTTCAGTCCGTGATCATACGCCCTATGAATATCTGCACCGGTTGCTGATGCAAGATGGCCGCGTCAAGTGGGTAAAGGAGTCTGGCTTTACAATTTTTGATCATAGCGGTGTGCCCGTATGCTCCAAGGGTACCGTGATTGAGGTCACCGATATTGTAAAAATGGAAGCGTCTTTGCGCGAAAGCGAAAAACATTATCGCACCATCACAGAGTCACTTCCGGTCCCACTCGCCATTAATGACCAGAAAGGCAACATTACATTTTTGAACCATAGCTTTGTTCAAACTTTTGGCTATGACCCTGCCGATATATCAACACTCGAAGACTGGTGGCCATTGGCTTACCCTGATCCAGTGTACCGTGACATGATCATTCAGGAGTGGGGAAAACAACTCGAGCAGATGGCCCAAGGGCGAGCTTTTGTTGCGATGGACATCGACATCAAATGTAAAAATGGCGATATTAAGTCGGTCCTGGGTAGTGCGGTTCCCTTGAATGAAAAGGAACATCTTGTTTTCCTGTATGACATCACCGATCGAAGAAAAATTGAAAATGAATCTCAGCGCTTGCGAGAACAGTTGGCACAAGCTGGAAAAATGGAAGCGATCGGCCAACTCACCGCGGGTATTGCGCATGACTTTAACAATATTCTGGGCGCAATCATGGGCTACACCGAGCTCTCACAGCATATGCTTACGGTGGGAAATCCTGGTCCGGTTACGCGGTATCAGGAAGAAATCATAAATGCCAGTACGCGAGCAAAGGATTTAATATCACAGATGCTCACTTTTAGCCGTTTAACACCAGGGGGGCAGGATCGAATTGCGCCCGTAATAGCGTTATCGCCGCTTGTAAAGGAGGTGTCAACTCTACTGCGATCTTCCATTCCTAGTGGTATTGGCCTGGATTGTCATTTGAATGAGGATATTGCAGCGCGAATTCTGCCTGTTCATCTTCATCAAATAATCCTTAATTTGAGTATCAATGCACGCGATGCTTTGGGTGACCAGGGAAGTATCGATATCTCAGTCGATCAATTACAAGGCGTCAATCTGCTTTGTACATCCTGTAGTACTGTTTTTTCCGGCGATTATGCAAGAATTATGGTTAAGGATAATGGCAATGGAATAGCTGAGGATCTGCTGAATAAAATTTTTGATCCTTTTTTTACGACCAAGGAAATTGGCAAGGGTACGGGTATGGGCTTGTCGGTTGTTCACGGGTTGGTTCACTCTCAGGGGGGGCATATTCAAGTTCACTCACAGGTTGGAAAGGGTACTGATATCAGTGTGTTGCTGCCTCTGGCTACATTAGATTTATCAACGCAGGATAAAAATAATACCAGTCAATTGTTGAACTTAGAAGGGTTGAAAATTATGTTGGTAGATGATGAACAGGCAATCACTACCATGTTGCATGAGTTTATCTCGGCTTATGGTATGCATGTGGTTTCGTTCACCAACCCGACTCGTGCGCTTGAGGAATTTTCGCGATTGGCGGACAACATTGATTTGCTCATCACCGATGAAACGATGCCCGGTATGTCCGGCATGCAATTGACCGAGGCTGTAATGAAAATTAAACCTGGTATACCGGTTATTTTATGTACGGGTCATAGTGATAGGGCAACGCCTGAAGCGGCTGCGGCTAAGGGTATTGCAGGATTTTTTTATAAGCCAGTAAATATGAACGAGTTGCTGGAAAAAATTCAATCATTAACAAGAGATTTTAATTAGTGTGTACGGCAGGTGTTAATCGGGTTTTAATGAAATTAAAATCTGCACGCGATAAATTGCAAGTATATTGTTTTTGATATTCAGTTTGGCACAAACTTCAAGGATGCAGAGTTAATGCAATATCGCAATCCGGTAGGTTGGGGACCGTCTTCAAATACGTGCCCAAGATGAGAGTCGCACTGGGCGCATAAAACCTCGGTACGTTTCATGCCATATTTACTATCGGTTCGCGTAGCTATGACATCGGTTTGAATGGGCTGCCAGTAGCTTGGCCAGCCACTGCGTGAATCGTATTTTGTTGATGAGCTGAATAGCGGTGTGCCACAACAAGCACACTGGTAAGTCCCCGTGGCATGGTGATCCCAATATTCTCCACTGAATGCGGGTTCGGTACCACACTGGCGGCATATTTTAAATTGTTCGGGCGAGAGTTCTGCACGCCACTCGGCATCTGATTTTTCAATTTTATTCGTCATGGTAATTTTACCTGCTTGAATTATTTAAATAAAAATGAGTAAACTACAAACGGTATTTAAGATTTACAGTACTTCACCTGCATGGTCTGCCAGTCGTGAACGTTCACCTCTTTGCAAGGTAACATGGCCGCTGTGTTGCCACCCCTTGAAACGGTCCACTACATAGGTTAGTCCCGAGCTGCCTTCCGAAAGATAAGGGGTGTCGATCTGCGCGATATTACCCATGCATACGACTTTGGTACCCGGACCGGCCCGGGTTATCAGGGTTTTCATTTGTTTGGGCGTCAGGTTTTGTGCCTCGTCAATAATAAGATATTTATTGAGGAAAGTGCGGCCTCGCATAAAGTTGAGTGATTTAACTTTAATGCGGCTGCGTATCAGGTCACGTGTGGCAGCGCGCCCCCAGTCTCCGCTTTCGTCATCTGTTTTATTTAATACATCCAGGTTGTCGTCGAGCGCCCCCATCCAGGGATTCATTTTTTCTTCTTCTGTTCCCGGCAGGAAACCGATATCTTCACCTACCGGTACGGTTACACGGGTGATGATGATCTCGGAGTAACGTTTGGTTTCGAGTGTTTGCATCAGACCTGCGGCAAGTGTTAACAGCGTTTTGCCAGTACCGGCCTGTCCGAGTAATGTTACAAAATCAATCTCGGGGTTCATCAGCAGGTTGAGTACAAAACTCTGTTCCCGGTTACGAGCGGTGATGCCCCAGATTGCATTTTTTTGATGGCTATAATCGGTGAGAGTCCGCAGCATGGCAGTGTCGCCGTTTTGTTCTGTCACTACCGCATGAAAAGGCGTCGCTCCTTCAACTTCCTGATATACAAATTCGTTCACCAGAAGATCACGACACAGGGGGCCGTTGAGGTCATAAAAAGTGTGCCCGTTCTGCAATCCTGACTTCATGTCCTTGCCATGTTTCTCCCAAAAGTCAGCAGGGAGTAATTTAACGCCGGTATACAGCAGATCGGAATCTTCCAATACTTTATCGTTAAAGTAATCCTGTGCATCCATACCCAGTGCGCGCGCCTTGATACGCATGTTGATATCTTTACTGACCAGGATAATTTCCCGGACGGGTTGTTGCTTCCGCAGGAACATGACCACGGCGAGTATGGCATTGTCTGCTTTACCGTTGGCTAAAGAAGGTGGCAGGTCCTGGCTGATAAACTGGGTTTGCAGATATAGCCTGCCAGTGACCGCTTTATTTCCGAGTGCTTGTAATGGAACGCCTTCTTCGATGTTGGGCGAGGCGGTGCTCACCAATGAGTCAAGAAAACGGCTGGCCTGCCGTGCATTGCGGGCAACTTCGGTCATCCCTTTTTTATTGTTGTCGAGCTCTTCAAGCACATACATCGGCAGATAGACATCGTGTTCTTCAAATCGGAATAAACTGGTTGGATCGTGCATCAAAACATTGGTATCAAGCACAAATAATTTTACTGGTGACTTTGTTTCGGCCGTTTGTTTATTGGGGGGCATGTGCTTCCTTTATGAATTAAGTGA
>Ga0315270_10001036_pt1 | contig 14871 bp, 11 predicted proteins | sample C1_bottom_MG_FD_204932 | JGI IMG/M metagenome (GOLD analysis project Ga0315270, IMG submission 204932) | Sediment microbial communities from Yellowstone Lake, YNP, Wyoming, USA - C1_bottom | ecosystem: Environmental > Aquatic > Freshwater > Lake > Sediment | place: USA: Wyoming | collected... | reverse complement strand
TTTTTTATGTCCCCATCGTCTAGAGGCCTAGGACACCGCCCTTTCACGGCGATAACACGAGTTCGAATCTCGTTGGGGACGCCAAATGCGGAAAAACGGGCAGCCAGTTTTGGCTGCCCGTTTTTTTCCTTTCCCGTCGTTTGCCCTTTCCCGGAACGCAAAAATCCAGTACAGTAGCAACCCGACAACCACCACAAGAGTGAGAACATGAGCACTAAAGGGCAACATCTACAAGACCCGTTCCTGAACGTATTGCGCAAGGAGCATGTGCAGGTCGCCATCTACCTGGTCAACGGCATCAAGCTGCAGGGCAATATCGAATCATTCGACCAGTACGTGGTGTTGTTGAAGAACACCATTACCCAGATGGTTTACAAGCACGCCATTTCCACCATCGTTCCGGCCAAAGCAATAACCATCCCGTACGACGAAAACTAATGCCGGAGCAGTCTGCCGCCAACCGGGCGGTGCTGGTCAGCCTGGATTTGGGCGCGCCGGATTACGCGGAGAGCCTGGAAGAGTTGCGTTTGCTGGCTGAGAGCGCCGGGGTGAGTGTGCTTGCGCTGGTGGAAGGCAAGCGCCAACGCCCCGATGCTTCCACCTTTGCCGGCAGCGGAAAGGTGGATGAAATTGCCGCCTTGGTCGAAGAGCTTGAAGCTCCATTGGTCATCTTCAATCACGATCTTTCACCCGCGCAGATGCGCAACCTCACCGCCAAAATTCAGGCGCGCGTCATTGACCGCACCATGCTGATCCTCGACATCTTCGCCTTGCGCGCGCAGAGCCATGAGGGCAAGGTGCAAGTGGAGCTGGCGCAACTCAAATATCTTTCCACGCGCCTGGTCGGCATGAACCAGGATATGGGGCAGCAGAAATACGCGGTCGGCGCGCGCGGCCCGGGCGAAACCCAGCTGGAGCTGGACCGGCGCAAGCTGGACAGGCGGGTGCATCTGCTGAATGAGCGGCTGAAGCAGCTCAAGCGCCACCGCGAGGTGCAGCGCCGCGCGCGCAACCGTTCAGACGTGCTGTCGGTGTCCATCGTCGGCTACACCAATGCCGGCAAATCTACGCTGTTCAATCGCCTGACCCATGCCAATGTCTATGTCGCCAACCAGTTGTTTGCCACGCTGGACACCACCGCGCGCAAAATATTTCTGGAAGGAGATAACCATAGGCAGGTAATCCTGTCCGACACGGTGGGCTTTATCCGTCACCTGCCGCACGGGCTGGTGGCGGCCTTCCGCAGCACGCTGGAAGAAACGGCACAGGCCGATTTGTTGCTGCATGTGGTGGATGTAAACAGCCCGGAGCGCCACGACCAGGTGGCCGAGGTGAACAAGGTGCTGGCGGAAATCGGCGCGCAGGACATCCCGCAGATCGTGATCTATAACAAAATTGATTTGCAGGGTCTGGATGCGGGCGTGAAGCGCGATGAATATGGTAAAATCGCCACCATACACTTGAGCGCCAAAACCGGTGCGGGCTTGGACGAGTTGAGAGCCGCGCTGGCCGAGGTGCGCGATACGCCGCAGGCGCAAGCGCGGACGCAGGAATGGCACCCCCTGAACAATAACTGAGTTGATTAAAAGGTAAGGCAGACTATGGCATTGAATGACCCGCAATGGGGCAACAAGAATAACGGCGGCCCGCCCGATCTGGAAGAAATGCTGCGCAAGCTCAACAAAAAAATCGCGGCGCTGTTCGGCGGCAAGGGCGGCGGCACGGTTAGCGGCGGCAGCAATACTGGAATGCCCCAGGGCATGGGCGGCGGCATCGGCCTGATCGTCGCCATCGTTGCGCTGGTATGGATAGGCAGCGGTTTCTATATTGTGGATTCCAGCCAGCGCGGTGTCGTGCTGCGGTTTGGGAAATTCACCGAGGCGACCCAGCCCGGCCCGCGCTGGCATTTCCCATACCCCATAGAAACGGTGGAGATCGTCAATTTGAGCCAGGTGCGCACCGTGGAAATAGGTTACCGCGACAACGAGAAAAACAAGCGGCCACAGGAATCGCTGATGCTGACCGCTGACGGAAACATAATAGACATCCAGTTTGCCGTGCAATATGTCTTGAAAGACCCCTCTGATTTCCTGTTCAATAATCGCATGTCGGACGACAAGGAGATTGTGCGCCAAGCGGCGGAAACCGCCATCCGCGAGGTTGTGGGCAAGAACAAGATTGATTACGTCCTGTACGAAGCGCGCGGACAGGTGGAGGCGGACACCACCAAGCTGATGCAGGAAATTCTCGACCGCTACAAAACCGGCATCCTGGTGAGCAAGGTGAACTTGAAAAACGCGCAGCCACCGCAAGAAGTGCAGGCCGCGTTCGACGATGCGTTGAAAGCGGGGCAGGACAAGGAACGTCAAAAAAATGAAGGCCAGGCTTATGCCAACGACGTGGTGCCGCGCGCCAAGGGTGCGGCGGCGCGGCTGATGCAGGAGGCGGACGGTTACAAGCAGAGCGTGATTGCCAATGCCGAGGGCGATGCCAGCCGTTTCAAGCAAATACTGGTGGAATACAACAAGGCACCAAAGGTTACACGCGAACGGATGTATATAGACATGATGCAGCAGATACTCTCCAGCACCAGCAAAGTGCTGGTGGATCAGAAGAACGGCAGCAACCTGCTTTACCTGCCGCTCGACAAGCTGATCCAAAGCACCAATTCGGGGAGCGCCAATCCGGGTGCTGCGTTGTCGGAAATGCAACCGACAGCAAAGCCGGGCACCGAGCCATCGCCGCAACCATCCACTCCAGAGAGCGAAGCGGCGGCACTGCGTTCAGGCGATATGTCCTTGGGCCGTGACAGGAGGGAGCGTCCATGAAACCCATTACCGTAAATATTCTGGTCGGTGCGATGGTTGCCCTGATTATTGCCAGCCTGAGCATGTTCATCGTTGACCAGCGCCAGACCGCTATCGTTTTCCAACTTGGGGAAATGGTGCGGGTGGAAGACCAGCCGGGAATCAAATGGAAAATACCGCTGGTGCAGAATGTGCGCTATTTCGACAAGCGCATTCAGACTGTGGATGCCACCGAGCCGGAACGCTATCTCACATCGGAAAAGAAGAACGTAATGGTGGATGCGTTCGTCAAGTGGCGCATCGCCGACGTGAAGCAGTATTACAACAGCGTCAACGGCGACGTGACTCAGGCGCAAATTCGTCTGATGCAGACCGTGGTTTCCGTGATGCGCGAGGAAATCGGCAAACACACGATCCAGGACGTGGTGTCCGGCTCGCGCGAGAAGATCATGACGGTGTTGCGCGAAAAAACCAATGCCGATGCGCAGAAGATAGGCGTGGAAGTGCTGGATGTAAGGCTGAAGCGCGTGGACTATCCGGCTGAAATCAGCAGCTCTGTGTACAAGCAAATGGAAGCCGAGCGCAAGAGCGTGGCCAACGAGCTGCGCGCGACCGGCAACGCCGAGAGCGAAAAAATCCGCGCCGATGCCGACCGGCAGCGCCAGGTGACACTGGCGAATGCCTACCGCGACGCGCAGCGCATCAAGGGCGAGGGCGATGCCAGGGCGTCTTCGATTTATGCGGCGGCGTTCGGGCGCAACCCGGAGTTTTACGCGTTTTACCGCAGCCTGGATGCCTACAAGAAAAGCTTCAACAGCAAGAGCGACGTGATGGTGATCGACCCCAGTTCCGTCTTCTTCAAGTACCTGAAGGGTTCCGGCAAGTAACAATAGCGCGGTTGAGAACATGCTGGATTATTGGTTGCTCGCATTCGGGCTGATGCTGGTCGTCGAGGGGCTGACGCCGTTTTTATTTCCCGCCATGTGGCGCGAGACATTGCGCCGGTTATCGCAGCTTGAGGACGGGCAGTTGCGCTTCGTCGGATTGAGCTTGATGCTGGCGGGCGTGCTGGTCATCTATTGGGTGAAATGATGCCGAATTCAAACTGGCTGTTGCCGGAATACATACAGGACATGCTGCCGGACGAGGCGGCGCGCATCGAGCGCATGCGCGCCGATGTGCTGGAGCTGCTGCACCTGTCCGGCTACCAGTTGGTCGCGCCGCCGCTGCTGGAATATGCCGAATCGCTGCTGGTCAACGGCAGCCACGACATGGATTTGCGCACCTTCAAGCTGGTAGACCAATTGAGCGGACGCACGCTGGGCTTGCGCGCCGACATCACGCCGCAGGTGGCGCGCATAGACGCGCACCTGCTCAATCATCAGGGCGTGACGCGCCTGTGTTACGCGGGCAGCGTGCTGCACACCCAGCCTGCCGGATTGATGCGCACGCGCGAACCGTTGCAGATCGGCGCGGAGCTGTATGGGCACAGCGGCCTGGAGAGCGACCTCGAAGTACAGCGGCTGATGCTGCAGGCGCTGAGTGCGCTCGGCATCGAAGGTGTGCATCTCGATCTCGGCCATGTCGCGCTGTTCCGCGCGCTGGTCAAACGCGCGCAGATAGACGAGGCGCTGGAAGCGGAATTGTTCGGCGCACTGCAAGGCAAGGATGTGCCCGCGTTGCGTACTTTGGTCAGCGGCCTGAAGCAAGACATGCAAGATGCCTTGCTGGCACTGCCGCAACTGTACGGCGGGGCGGAAGTCATCGCACGTGCGCGCAAAACGCTGCCGGATTACCCGGAGGTGAAGGCGGCGCTGGATCAACTGGAACAGGCGGCTGCGCACTTGCAGCCATTGGCGCACAGCGTAGGCATAGACCTCGCCGAACTGCGCGGCTACCACTACCATAGCGGCATGGTGTTCGCCGCCTATCACGCGGGTAGCCACGATGCGATTGCCTTGGGCGGACGCTACGACGATGTGGGCAAGAGCTTTGGGCGCGCGCGTCCGGCCACCGGCTTCAGCATGGACTTGCGCCAGCTGCATGGTTTGCTGGAGAAGCAGGCTTTGCCCAAAGGCATACTGGCACCGCATCGTGACGATAAGGCGCTACAGGAAAAAATTGCACAGCTGCGCGCCAAAGGCAATGTCGTGGTGGTGGACTTGCTCGGCAATGCGGCACATCGCGCCGAATTGAACTGTGACCGCGAACTGGTGTTGCGCGATGGCACGTGGCAGATTATCGAAATCAAATCTTGAAATTGGAATTGAAGCAATGTCTAAAAATGTAGTAGTAATCGGCACCCAATGGGGCGATGAAGGCAAAGGCAAGGTGGTGGACTGGTTGACCGACCATGCGCAAGGCGTGGTGCGCTTCCAGGGCGGGCACAATGCCGGACATACGCTGGTGATAGCTGGCGAGAAGACGGTGCTGCACCTGATCCCCTCCGGCATCCTGCGCGACAATGTGATGTGCTACATCGGCAACGGCGTGGTGGTGTCTCCCGCAGCGCTGCTCAAGGAAATGGACAGGCTGACGGCGGCGGGCATTCATGTGTACGAGCGCCTGCGCATCTCCGAAGCCTGCCCGCTGATTCTGCCTTACCACGAGGCGATTGATAAGGCGCGCGAGTTGGCCAAGGGCAAGGCCAAGATCGGCACTACCGGGCGTGGCATCGGCCCGGCCTACGAAGATAAAGTGGCGCGCCGTGCCATTCGCCTTCAGGACTTGTTCCATCGTGAGCGCTTTGCCGCCAAGCTGGGCGAAGTGCTGGATTATCACAACTTCGTGTTGAAAAATTATTTCAGCACCGAGACGGTGGATTTCCAGAGAACCCTGGACGAAGCGTTGGCGCTGGCCGAACGCATTAAGCCGCTGGTGATGGATGTGCCGCGCGCCTTGTACGAGGCGAACAAGGCCGGTCAGAACCTGTTGTTCGAGGGGGCGCAGGGCACGCTGCTGGACATAGACCACGGTACTTATCCCTTCGTGACTTCCAGCAACTGCATTTCCGGCGCGGCTTGCGCGGGCAGCGGCGTCGGCCCGCAGATGTTGCATTATGTGCTGGGCATCACCAAGGCTTACACCACGCGTGTCGGCTCCGGCCCGTTTCCCACCGAGCTGTACGATGCGGAGGACAAGCAGGATCCTACCGGCAAGCATCTGGCCGAGAAGGGCCATGAGTTCGGCTCCACCACCGGACGCGCGCGCCGCTGCGGCTGGTTCGATGCGGCAGCGCTGAAGCGCTCAATCCAGATCAACGGCGTATCCGGCCTGTGCGTGACCAAGCTGGACGTGATGGACGGCATGGAACTGGTGCGCATCGGCGTGGGTTACAAAATTAACGGCCAGTACAGCGACATCCTGCCGGTGGGCGCGGAGTCGCTGGATGGCTGTGAGCCGGTGTACGAAGAAATGCCGGGCTGGAAGGAAAGCACGGTCGGCATTCAGCGCTATGAAGAATTACCCGCTGCCGCGCGTGTTTATCTGGAGCGCATCGCGGAAATCTGCGAAGTGCCGGTGGACATGGTTTCTACCGGGCCGGATCGCGATGAAACCATCGTGTTGCGCCACCCGTTCGAGGCGTGAGCTAATTGAAGCCGGTATTGCACGAGGGGACGCATCGCCAGATAGGTGGCCAGACAGGTGATGCGTGATTTTGCTTTTTGTTGCTGAAATAAAAACGGCCCGCGTGTGCGAACCATGTTTATCGAGTGGTGCCAGAAGAAAACCCGAATCGTTGTTCGTAGTCGAACATCGCGATACACAAACACCCCATTATAAGTCAATATTAAAGGCTTTTTTCGCAATCATCGTCTTTTTACATCCGGGGAAATCCAATACAAGCCAAAGTTTTATGGTATAGTTTTAGGTATAGAAATTGCGGTGTGACCCGAACCTATGCCAAAGCTTGCGACAGGACTTACGGTTAAACAGCTCGGTGTGGCGAAGCCTAAAACGACTTTATCAGATGGGCGTGGATTGTCTCTTGTGGTCGATGCCAACGGTAACAAGCGTTGGGTGTTCAGATATACAAGGCCGGATGGTCGGCGCAACTGGTTAGGTTTGGGGTCATACCCTGACAGCTCACTTTTGATGGCACGCTCCGTGGCACAGGAAGCAAGAGAGCGGTTATCCAATGGCGAAGACCCGGCAGATATAAAAAAGGATTCCAAGCGTGCTGAAAAGGCTGTTGCGCGTGGCACATTTAAGGCAATAGCCGAAGAATGGTATGTACACAAAGCAAGAAGCTGGGCTTCCGAGACAGCCCGCAAAGCGCGTGAGTCACTTGATGACGATCTTTTCCCTAAATTGGGAGCAAAGCCAATTGCTGAGATCACCTCTGCTGATATTAAGCCTATCATTCTCCTTGTCCATGAGCGCGCGCCTCGACTAGCGGTAAAGGCGCGCCAGTATTGCAACCAGATAATCGAATACGCCATTCAAGAAGGTTTGCGCGAAGACGGTAGATTGCTGTCTCTGCGGGGAGCTTTACCCAGGACACCCAAAGGCCATTATGCCGCCGTCACCAAGTCGAATGATATTCCCGCGCTGATCAACGCCATTAACGCCATCGGCTCGCCGCAATCGCGTGCCGCCATTCTGTTCTGTCTTTACACCGCCTTGCGCCCCGGTGTGGTGGTAGGCGCACGCTGGGATGAATTCGATCTCAATGCAATGGAGTGGCATATACCCGCTTCACGCATGAAAATGGGCAATGACCATATCACACCGATCCCTTCGCAAATGTTGCCACTGCTGGAGAGGCAACGTGAGATTACGGACGATTCACCATTCGTATTTCCCGGCGTAAGAAATCCAAAAAACCAGCACATGCACCGCGATAGCCTGAGCAAGATACTGCGTGAAAGCGGGTTGCGTGGCGTGACAGTGACGCATGGATTCCGCGCTACATTGCGAACCATTGCGCGCGAGAAGTTTCGGGTCGATGCCGATGTATTGGAGGCACAGCTTGCCCATGCCAAAAAAGATGAGATACAAGCAGCCTACGACCGAACACAATTCCTTGAAGAACGGCATAAGCTGGTGCAAGACTGGGCGGATTACCTTGAGTCACAGTCAAAGAGCGCGGAACTAATACCGCTGCGTAGCCAAGCGGCCTGACGTTTCAGTGTTCGCACGACCCGACCGGTGGCAGACATTGATAAAAATGACTGAGACACCTATTAGCAGGCCACCGCAAGCCTACACAATAGCGACAATCAACAAAAGCATTAAATTAAAAAACATTTCATATTCATTAATTCATGTCCCCGCTTCTATGTCACGCTTTTGCTTTGGTTGCGTATTTCGCTCAACGTGACCATGTTCCGGTCTATCGTGACCGTTGTTTGAAGGATGTTGCGCGGGGGGTAAATTCTACCTCAATCGGTCACGATAGATTCTGCCGAAGTGGTTTCGATGATGCTTTTTCTGCGCGATTCTCCCTTCAGTGCGATGCGATGTGACGCATGAACCAGCCGGTCGAGAATGGCATCCGCCAGCGTGGGGTCATTCAGCCATGCGTGCCAATGATCAACCGGCAACTGGCTGGTGATGATGGTGGAACGTGTGTTGACCCGATCATCGACCATCTCCAGCAGATCATGCCGTTCGGATGATTGCAGCGGCGTCAGCCCCCAGTCATCCAATAGCAGCACGTCAATCCTAGCCAGCTGCGCCAGCAATTTTCCAAAGCTCCCGTCGCCGAGCGATGCGCATCTATTCCACCGTGCGTGGCACGCGCATATACATGACCGAGAAGCCTTGCCTGCCCGCTTGATTGCCCAACGCACATGCAAGCCACGTCCTGCCTCCTCCGGTCGGCCCGGTCAACAGCACGTTTTGCGAATGTCGTATCCAATCGCATCCGGCCAGCGTGACCATGAGCCGCTTGTCCAATCCTCGACTGCCGCGATAGTCGATGTCCTCCTACACGCTTGCGCCTGCTTGAGTTTGGCTTGACGCAATAGCCGTTCCAAACGCCGGTTGTCGCGCCAAACAATTCCCCGCTCGACCAGCAGACCCAGCCGGCCTTCGAATGTCAGCGCCTGAATGGCAGGCATGAGCTGCTGCTCCTCCGCCCCGAGACCCGAACACCAAACGCCTAGCGACCAGGACGAAACGAAGGGTTGGTATAGTCGGTAAAGTTCAGCAATAAAAACCCTAGCAATAGTATGTTATATTTGCTATAGTTTATAAAAATAAAATCCATAATATATTATTAGCTTGTTGAAATAACACGGAAATGCTTGTGGCGCTTGAGATGGGGAAAAGGGGTTTAAGTTGGGATTTAAGGGGGGCAGTTCTATACAGTTGAGGAGTTCGGCGGGGGGCGTAAAATTTTTTTGCGTTGCGGGACTTGTCGTTTGCATATCCACCGCTATGCCGGTAACTCCAGCTTCAGCAGGCACAATGAGAGCACATGGTGTTTTAGATACAAGCTCATCCAGCAAAATAACACCAGATAAAAAACAGGACGCCTCATGCGATTCTCCGGTTGGAGCTAAAAATACTCGTGGCTGTCTGTTGTCTCTTGCAGTAATTGATAAGTTGCGAAATCAAAAAGATTTCAATTTTGTTGACGTAAGATCGCCATCAGAATTTGATCGTTATCGAATAGCAGGCTCCATCAATATCCCTTTACATCTTGTTAAAACGAAAGTGTTTCTCAAAAGCCAGCCTTTTGTGCTTGTAAATGAAGGTCGTAACACAACAGATATTGAAAAGGCATGCGGCGAACTTAAGCAGGCAGGCTTTACTCGCGTCTCAGTATTGGAAGGGGGCTTGTTTGGCTGGTATGTAAGCAAGAGGGAGTTGCAAGGTGATCCGGTTGCGCAAGCCAGACTTAACCTAATGTCTGCCGGTGAGTTGTTTGAAGCGCGCGCGGAGCACACCATGTCGGGCTGGGCTGTTATTGATGTATCAACACCGGGTAAATACAAGGACATGCACACTTGGTTACCCGCGAAAATTATTACAATTCCGCTTAAAGCCAAAGGCAACCCAATCGCGAAAATCTCCTCAATAATTTTGAGTCAGCATAAACGAAGCCCCAAGATCAAGCTGTTGTTGGTTGCGGATGATAACGATGCCTACGAGCAAATTGATTCCAGGCTCAAAAAGTCAGGAATTGTTCCAAGCCTCTTGCATCTTGATGGTGGCCTTAAAGGCTACCGTGAATATGTGACAAGGCAAGTTGCGCTTTGGGAGCAGCAGAAACAGCCACGGAGGTATGAAGCATGCCGCGGGTGACACGGATATCCGCCTGCCTCTTGATATTCCTGCTTTCAGGTTGCGCGGGGAGCGGATCTTCCGGGCCGAACATTTCAGGTGCGGGTGAGGATGGACATTACCTAGTGCCAAAGCAGATTCGTTATAGCTTTACCTTAAGCAATTCCACCGGCAAGCTTCTGGAAAACCCCAGATTCTGGACATATCTGCCTATCCCCGTAACATCGCACCAGAAGGTCAAAAAAATTACTACTAATTATCCATATCAGGAAAAACGCGATGAACTTGGCAATGACACTATCTATTTTGATTTAAAAGATATCCCGCCCTATGGGGCGAGAATAGTCAGTATTACAGTGGATATGCTGATGTCGGAGAGTTCTGTTGCTATGTCTGTCGGTGATCGTGCGCACTTTCTTTCGCGGGAACCCTATATCGAGTCAGACGATACTCGAATCGCAACTCTTGCCGCTCAATTACATGACGAATCCCCAGCGGTTATGGCGCGTAACGATTTCGAATGGGTCGCAAAGAATATAACTTCTGAAAGTTTTATTGCGGAAGACCGCGGTGCCGTTTATGCCTTGGAAACGCATAAAGGCGATTGCACGGAATTTTCCTATTTGCTTACGGCGCTTTACCGTGCCCAAAGAATCCCGGCGCGTGCGATGGGGGGGTATGTATTTAGCGGAAATGGCGTCATGAAAGCTGTGGATTACCATAACTGGAGCGAATTTTATTTGGATGGCACATGGCATGTTGCCGATGCGCAAAAAGGCGCTTTTGCTGATAAACAAACGGATTATGTCGCGATGCGCGTAATTGCCACGGGAGGCGCCGCGAAGATTGCTTCGCAAAGATTCAGTTTTTCAGGGGAGGGGTTGCGCGTAGAGATGAATTGAGCGCTTGCAGGTGAGACGGTAAAGGGGCTCCATGCTGGGAGCAAAAAATGTATCGGTAACAGTTTCAGAGGTGGATGTTGAAAGCCGACAAGAAGTTAATAAGGAACTTTGGAAGAGCACTGTTACTGAGCGTTATTGGGTTTTTTGGAGCGATCCAGGGAGCGCAATCTGCGACCCTGGTATCGGGCGCGATCACCGCCAACACCACCTGGACGTTGGCGCAGAGTCCCTATGAAATCACCGCCGACATCACGATCGGAAGCGGCGCGACCCTGACCATCGAAGCCGGGGTAATCGTTTATTTCGATGCGGCCACCAACCTCACCCTCAACAACGGCGCCCTCATTGCACGCGGCACCGCAGGCCAACCGATCACCCTCACCTCCAAGCTCGACACCGCAGGCGGCACACCCGCCCCCGGCGACTGGGGACAAATCAGCTTCCTGAGCGGCACCAACGCCGGCACCACTGTTCTGGAATACGCCCAGATACGCTACGGCAAAGGCATAAACGTCCAAAGCGCCGCCCCCACCTTCAACTACCTGCAGATCGCCAACAACCTGGGCTCGGCCATCACCATAGACCTCAACGCCTCGCCCAAAGGCGTAGGCAACCAGGCCAGCGGCAACACCCTCAACGGCATCAGCGTCCCCGCAGGCGACCTGACCGGCACAGTGACCTGGGGCATCAAGGGCATACCCTACGTCGTTGCATCCGGCATCGTATCCGTAGGCAACACCCCAAAGCTCAACTCCATCAGCATCGGGCAAATCCAGCAGGGCGACACCCTCAGCGCCATCCTCAGCGGCAGCCGGCTGAGCGGCGTACAAAGCATCAGCCTCAGCAACCCCGGCCTCACCGCCATAGCACAAAGCGGCGCGACAGACACCAGCGTACCGATCCAACTGATTGCCAGCCCCGGCGCCGCACTCGGCGCGGCCAACATCGCATTGCAAGTCGCCGCCGGCAGCCCATCCCTCATGGGCGCGCTGCAAGTCATCCAGCCGCAACCCGTCGTAACCAGCCTCAGCCCCAATTCGGTCTACGCCTCGCAGGCCGGAAACATAGTGAATGTGACGGGCAAGAATTTCGTTCCGGCCTCTGTTGTGCAACTTGATAACGTTGACCTGACCACGGCCTATACCAGCGCCACCGGCCTGAGCGCGAATCTGCCCGTATTGACCTCGGGCAACAAGAACATCACGGTCAAACAGCCCGATCCTTTGAGCACGGACAACTTCCTGATTTCCAAACCCGCCACACTGACTGCCACGGTTCCGCCGCTGGTCTTAACTCCTGTCGCCATCACCCAGACACAAGGCCTGCCGCTGAGCCTCACGGTCACCATGCCATTTATAGCGCCAGTGGGCGGCCTCACAGTCAACCTGGCGAGCAACGCAACCACCCTCGCCACCGTCCCGGCGAATGTATTGATTGCCGAAGGCACGACCAGCGCGCCCGTCGCAGTAACTACAGTCGGCGTCGGCAACGCCACCATCACGGCAAGCAGCGCTGGCTTCGGCAATGCCACCGCCGCGCTTACCATCACCCAGCCGCCGACGATAGCACTGCCTGCCACCCTCGTAGTCGGCCCGGGTAACGCGACCAACGTCACGCTCAACCTCAGTGCCCCGGCCCCTGTTGGCGGACTGACGGTCATGTTGGCGAGCAGCGACACTGCTATCGCCACCGTGCCGACCAGTATCAGCATACCCGCCGGAGCCAGCAGCGGCAGTTTTGCTGTGACAGCGCTCGTGCCGGGCGTAACTAGCTTGAGCGCCAGCGCGCCGGGCTACGTTTCCGGCAGTTCCGCACTCACGGTAACGCAGATCACGCTGGTAACCGGCGGCGGCAGCGGCGCGGGCATCCCGCAAGGGTTGACCGAGCCGTGGGCGATATTCCTCTCGCAGCCAGCGCCGAGCGGAGGCCTGACCGTGGCACTCTCCACGCTCAACCCGGCCATTGCCGCCGTCAGCCCCGCGACCATCACCATCCCGGGCGGTGCCACCACGTATAAACCGATCAACATTACCGGAGTTGCAGCGGGAACCACGCAACTCGTCATGAGCCCGACCGGATTTAACACATCGACTGCGGGCGTGACCGTCACCACCCCTGCGGCGCTGCAATTCAACCTTGCCGCACTCACTGTCGGCAAAGGTATGACCAGCTACAGCGGCGACGTCAACATATCATTGACGGCAGGCGGCATGGCCTATTCCACCAAGAGCGCGCTCACCGTCAATCTCAGCAGCGCCTCCGGCCTGGTCACAGCACCGGCCAGCCTCACCATCCCGGCCGGCAACAGCAGCGCCACCTTCCAGGTTAGCGGCAATGATCTTACCGGTGCGACACCGGCCAACCTTGATGCGAATGCCACCGGCTATATTGCACCCGCCACAAAACTGGCCGTGAACGTCATCAACCCGCAAGTGGCGTTCCTCAACCTTGATGGCACGCGCAATGTGTTGAGCGCCCGCGACGACTTCCAGGTGCAACTCACCGTGCCGGGTGCACCCAATCCGGGCAAACAGACCGCATTTGGCCCGATAGCCGTTGCACTCGGCCTGGCAAACGCCACCCCGGCTGACATCGTCACCCTGAGCGACCAGGCTGGTGCGCCGTTGGCCCAGGCCACCATCGCCAGCGGCAGCAACCAGAGCGGCACCCTTTACATCAGCCAACCGACCGCTACCGGAACATACAACGTATCGGCCAGCGTCTTTGGTGCAACGCCCGACCTCTCAGCCGTGCAGAGCGTCAATCCGCCGCAACCGGTGATCAGCGGTATCAACCCGACGCAAATCTCCGACAGCACCGCCGCCGTCCTGACGGTTACCGGTCAGAACTTCGTGCCGAACGCCATTGTCGCCCTTGACGGCGTAGACATGGTCACCACCTACGCTAACATCAACCAGTTGAGCGCCAATATTCCCGCACAGACGGGTGGCAACAAAACCATAACCGTCAAAAACCCAGACCCGACGGCTCCCGGCGGGTACTACATCTCCACTGGTGTAACCCTCACCGTCAACGCCGCATGCGCGACAATCAACGGCACGACCGGCAACGATACCTTGTATGGCGGCACCGGCTGCGACCTCATCAGCGGCTTGGCGGGCAACGATACCCTGTACGGCCAGGCGGGCAACGACATCCTGAACGGCGGAGCGGGCAACGACATCCTGGTTGGTGGCGACGGCAACGACATCATCAACGGTGGTCCGGGCAACGACCTGCTAGATGATTGGGATACAGGCCCGGCTGCTTTGGGCAACGACACCTACGTATTCGACGCCAACTTCGGTCAGGACGTGCTGGGCATGTACGACTACGGTGCAGGCAAGGTAGATACCGTAGTGTTCACCACCTACAACTCGACCGACGTGGCCAACGTGGTGCGCAACGTCAACAACCTGGTGATCACCTTCAGCAACAGCACCGACCAGCTGACGGTAAAGAACGCCTTTGCTTACGCGCAGACCTATGCCCGCCCCGACGTCTGGAAATTTGCCGACGGCGTGACCTGGACGGACACCGACCTCAAGAGCCACGTCACCATCACCAACGGCACGGCGGGCAACGACAACATCACCGGCTTTGACGGTGCGCCCAACCTGATGTACGGCTATGCGGGCGACGATTACCTGTATGGTGGCAACGGCAACGACACCCTCTACGGCGGTGACGGCAACGACCATTTGTTTGGCAATGCCGGGGACGACATCCTCAACGGCGAAGCGGGTAACGATTACCTCGACGGCGGTGCAGGCAACGACACATTGAACGGCGGCGACGGAGCCGATACCCTGTACGGCCAGGCGGGCAACGACATCCTGAACGGCGGAGCGGGCAACGACATCCTGGTTGGTGGCGACGGCAACGACATCATCAACGGTGGTCCGGGCAACGACCTGCTAGATGATTGG
>Ga0315270_10001035_pt1 | contig 14874 bp, 12 predicted proteins | sample C1_bottom_MG_FD_204932 | JGI IMG/M metagenome (GOLD analysis project Ga0315270, IMG submission 204932) | Sediment microbial communities from Yellowstone Lake, YNP, Wyoming, USA - C1_bottom | ecosystem: Environmental > Aquatic > Freshwater > Lake > Sediment | place: USA: Wyoming | collected... | reverse complement strand
GCCGCTTTCAACCGGCCGGCCGGCGGGAAACACTTCCGCCTGCAGATTGCGATTCATCAGCAAGGTTTCCAACACCCCCAGTTGTTGGCTGCGATTTTCTAACTGCTTGGAAAGCGTTTCCAGCGCAGAGACAAAATCTGAAACCGGCAAGGGTGCGAGCTTGTCATTGGATTCGGGCCCGCCAACGCCTGGACGCTGTTTGAAATTGAACTCGCCTTTGTCAAGGTCCGCCATTTTGGTCAAGCGGTCACCTAGCGCATCCAGACGAATGGCTTGAGCTTGCATTTGCCCCAAACGCAAGGCCAACGCATTCATGTTGTCACGCGCATTACGCACCGAGTCGTCGACCTTCGCGCGCTGCAGCTGTAACTCGGTATGCAGGTTTTCGTACAAAGCGCCGGGCGCCAGCGTGCCGTGTTTGGATCCAACCACATATCCAAGCGCCAAAAACGCCAGCGGTACGATTAATACCAGCGTCACGGATAAAGCCAATACAACACCCCGGGTCAGGGTAATATGACCAAAGCCGCTCTTGGTATTTCTGACCAATATAATGTTCATAACGGTAGTCGCCCTGTGCGTCGCGTGCCCTAAACCAATATACTCGTCCGGCCAGTTAACAACAGGGAGCGGTTCATAAAGCTAGGAGCGCAGACTTAATCACCCCTTAACCGTCCCCTTGTTTCGTGTATCGTCAGAGAGCCGCAAAAGCATGAGCCGACCCTCCAAACCTCGACAAATTCTAAGCCCGGAATGTGATCAAGTTCGCAAACTTGTGGCCGTTACGCGGCGATTGCAAGTACTTACCGAAGCTTTGCGCGAGTGCCTTCCAGACGATGAACGACCCCATTTGCGAACGGTCACCCTTGCAACCCAGAGCGGCATAATGTGGGTGGATTCACCGGCGTGGGCCACACGCTTTCGTTACAGCGTACCAGTATTTTTAAGCCTGTTGCGTAAACTACCCGGCGCAGAAAAAATCACTGCTTTGCAAGTCAAAACATTACCGCGTGAGATGCTGGAGATTCCTGAATTTCTACCGCTGCGGCGACTGTCGCTCGAAGCTGAACAGACCATTTCCGCGTGTGCGGCACACATCGAAGACCCAAACTTGCGTGCCGCATTACAACGTTTGGCTGCCAACAGCACAGCTCAACACAAAACGCCGCGCGAATAGAATTACGTTTAACTCGCTAACGCGTGCTGATTAAACTTCACGGGCGCCGGTGAATCATTAGTGAATACCACTAACTCCCATGCATATTCGTCTGCCAGCAACGCGCGTAGCAGCGCATTGTTCAGTGCATGTCCGGATTTGTAACCGCTAAAAGCACCGATCAGATTGCGTCCCAGCAAATACAAATCGCCGATCGCATCCAACACTTTGTGCTTTACGAACTCATCTTCGTAACGCAGACCGCCTTCGTTCAACACGCGGTAATCGTCGAGAACAATGGCATTGTCAAGCGAACCGCCCAGCGCCAGATTACGGTCACGCAGTTGCTCGATTTCGCGCATGAAGCCGAAGGTGCGGGCACGGCTGACTTCTTTTGCAAACGACGTGGTGGAAAAATCGATGGTGGTGTCTTGTGGTCCACCATTAAACACCGGGTGCGCAAAGTCGATTTTGAACGACACCTTGAATCCGTCAAACGGATCGAAACGCGCCCATTTTTCGCCATCTCTTACTTCAACGCTGCGCTTGACGCGAATAAATTTCTTGGGGGCGTTTTGTTCGACGATGCCCGCTGATTGAATCAGAAATACAAACGGACCCGCACTGCCGTCCATGATCGGAACCTCTGATGCGCTGAGGTCGATGTAAGCGTTGTCGATCCCCAAGCCCGCAAGTGCCGACAGTAAGTGCTCCACGGTGGAAATGCGCGCGTCGCCCTTCACCAGCGTGGTCGACAACTGCGTATCGCCGACGTTTTCCGGCCGGGCGGTAATTTCCACTGGCGGATCCAGATCGACGCGGCGGAAAATAATGCCGGAGTCCGCCGCTGCGGGCCGCAAGGTCAGGAAGACTTTTTTACCCGTGTGCAAACCCACGCCGGTCGCGCGAATAACATTCTTCAAAGTGCGCTGCTTAATCATGTCGCGGTAATCAGCCAATCCTATGCTGTTAGTAAACACTCGCCCCGGTCTGAGGGTTCAGAATAATATCACAGGACAATGACCCACGACACGCGCACTAACCCCCAAGACGGGGCCGCCGGCTTGACGATTGCGTTACGTCCGCGCGCTCAAACTTTAAATAAGCACTAGTCCGCCTGACGACGCAAGAACGCCGGGATGTCCAGGTAATCCAGCGACGACTCGCTGTGCGGCGCGTAGCGATCACCCACGACCTGCTTGCGAATCACGGTCGGCCGGTCGAGCTGGTCGTAATCCACTTCGCCGCTGACCTTTTTGATCAAGCGCATCGGTTTTTCCTGCGGCTTCGCGGCCGCCGCACCCACGCGCTCCAGACCGGTCGCGACCACCGTGACGCGCAGCTCGTCGGTCATTTCCGGATCGATAACGGTGCCTACCACTACGGTTGCATTGTCGGAAGCAAACGCCTTGACGGTGTTGCCGACTTCTTCGAACTCACCAATCGACAAATCCAGACCGGCGGTGATGTTTACCAGAATACCGCGCGCGCCGGTGAGGTTAACGTCTTCCAGCAACGGGCTGCCGATGGCCGCTTCCGCCGCTGCGCGTGCGCGATCTGCACCGCGTGCCCGGCCGGTACCCATCATCGCCATGCCCATCTCGGACATCACGGTGCGTACGTCGGCGAAGTCCACGTTGATCAAACCGGGACGCGTAATCAACTCGGCAATCCCCTGCACTGCGCCCTGCAACACATTGTTCGCCGCGCGGAACGCGTCGAGCAGGGTGATGTTCTTGCCCAGCACTGATAGCAGTTTATCGTTGGGAATGGTGATCAGCGAGTCAACATATTCGGTCAGTTCGCGGATACCGGCGTCGGCCACGCTCGAGCGCTTTTTGCCTTCGAACGGAAACGGCTTGGTCACCACCGCCACGGTCAGAATGCCCATTTCTTTCGCGATCTGTGCAATCACCGGTGCGGCGCCGGTGCCGGTGCCGCCGCCCATACCGGCGGTGATGAATAACATGTCGGCACCCTGGATGGTCTCGATGATGCGTTCACGATCTTCGAGCGCGGACTGCCGCCCAACCTCGGGGTTGGCACCTGCACCCAAGCCTTTGGTCATGTTGCCGCCCAACTGCAACGCGACGCGCGCGGTGCAGCCTTTCAATGCTTGCGCGTCGGTGTTAGCGACAATGAAATCCACGCCTTCGATGTTTTGCGTGACCATATGTTGTACAGCATTGCCACCACCGCCGCCGACACCAATAACTTTGATTACCGCGTTTTGTGTAAATGAATCCATCAGCTCGAACATGTTTGTGTCTCCTGTTAAGTACTGCCGAATGAGTTAACTAACCGTTGGAAAGCTCCGTAACACCGCTTCCTAAAATCAAATCTGAAACCACCCTTTCATACGTTCCCAGATGCCGCGCGCACCGTTATTCAGCCGTATATCGCCGCGCCGTTCGTTCCCGTGGCGCAATCCGTACAACAACAGACCCACGCCGGTGGAATAGATGGGATTGCGCACCACATCCACCAGACCCGCCACGTGCTGCGGTACGCCGAGGCGCACCGGCATGTGAAAAATCTCCTCCGCCAACTCGATTGCGCCTTCCATCTTGGCGCTACCGCCGGTCAACACGACACCGGCTGCACATAGATCTTCAAATCCGCTGCGGCGTAATTCCGCCTGGATCAAACTCAACAATTCCTCGTAACGCGGCTCGACTACTTCCGCCAGCGTCTGGCGCGCCAAACGGCGCGGCGGCCGGTCGCCAACACTGGGCACTTCGATGCTTTCATCGGGGCTGGCCAGTTGCGTCAGCGCGCAGGCGTATTTGATTTTGATGTCCTCGGCATATTGCGTCGGCGTGCGCAGCGCGACCGCGATATCGTTGGTCACCTGATCGCCGGCGATCGGAATCACCGCCGTGTGCTTGATCGAACCCTCGGTAAATATGGCGATGTCCGTGGTGCCGCCGCCGATGTCGACGATGCATACGCCCAGGTCTTTTTCGTCGTCAGTCAACACCGCGTAACTCGACGCGAGTTGTTCGAGAATGATGTCTTCCACGTCCAGTCCGCAGCGGCGCACGCACTTCACGATGTTCTGCGCCGCGCTCACCGCGCCGGTGACCAGATGCACTTTCGCTTCAAGGCGCACACCCGCCATGCCGACCGGCTCGCGGATACCTTCCTGATTGTCAATAACGAACTCCTGCGGCAGCACGTGCAGGATTTTCTGGTCGGCCGGAATCGCCACCGCGCGCGCCGCGTCGATCACGCGATCGACATCGCCCTGCGTGACTTCCTTGTCGCGAATCGCCACGATGCCGTGCGAATTCAGGCTGCGGATATGACTGCCCGCAATGCCGGCGTACACCGAATGAATCTGGCACCCGGCCATCAACTCCGCCTCTTCAATCGCGCGTTGGATCGACTGCACAGTGGACTCGATGTTCACCACCACGCCTTTTTTCAGGCCGCGCGACGGATGCGAGCCGATGCCGACGATTTCCACGCGCCGGTCGCTGGTGATCTTGCCGACGATCGCCACCACCTTGGAGGTGCCGATGTCGAGTCCGACCAGTAAATTACGTTCTGTCTTTTTCGCCATACGCGGTGTCACCTCAAACCGGTTGTGATCGCAGGCGCCCAACGCGCCGCAAATCCGTTCGTATAGCGCAAGTCCACGGCGGCAAGCTGTGCCACGCGCAGCGCCAGCGCGGACGGGTAAGCGTCCGCGTAGCGCTGCACGCGCGCGTCGATCTCCTCGCGGCCGAGCAATAATTCCACCCCGTTACTTAATGTCACGCTCCACGCCCGGCGCTCATCCAGCGTCAGCCGCTGCACCTGCTGGCGCAGCGGCTGCAACGTGTTATTGATTTTGGCCATGCGTTCCAACACCACGGTTTCCAGCCCCGGCGGTCCCACCAGCAGCGGCAGCCCAGGCGGGAACGACTCGACCGCGGGTGCGAACACCAATCCGTGTTCGTTCAACAACGCATTGCTGCCCCAGCGCGCCAGCGGCTTGTGCTCGGTCACAGCGACCTGCAAGGTGTCAGGCCACACGCGCCGCACCGAGGCCGTCGCCACCCAAGGCAACCGCAGCGCGGCGCGGCGTACCGCATCTGCGTCCACACTGAAAAATCCACCGGACGCGTAGCCGGAAATCTCCGCGTGCAATTGCGCACGCGTCTGGTGCCTGAACTCACCGTCCACGCGCACTGCGCTCACCGGCATGAAGCGCGGGTCGCTCAGCGTGTCGAACAGCCACCACAGCGCCGGCACCACGATCAACGCCCAGCCGATCCACATCGGCACGCGTAACCGCGGCCGGTGTCGCGCACTGGAACGGGGACGATCGATAATCGCGCTCATCGCCATTGCGTCAGCTCTTCATGCTCGTTTGCAAAATGCGCCAGACCAGTTCATCGAAGTCGATGCCGGCGGCGCGCGCACCCATCGGGACGAGGCTGTGGTCGGTCATCCCCGGCACCGTGTTCATTTCCAGGAAGTACACCTTGCCGTCGCTGCTTACGAACACATCCATGCGCCCCCAGCCGCTACAGCCCAACACGCGGAATGCTTGCAATACCTGCGTTCGTAACCGCTGCTCGTCGGCGGGCGGTAATCCGGGACAGTGGTACTTCGTATCGTCACGAAAATATTTCGCCTGGTAGTCGTAGAATTCGGTGGCGGGCTGGATATGAATGGACGGCAGCACCTGGTCGCCCAGCACCGGGAAATTCACTTCCTTGCCTTCGAGCATGCGTTCCGCAAGCACCAGGTCGTCGTATTTCGCCGCCTCGTGATAAGCGGCAAGCACATCCTCGGCGCGCTTCACTTTGGTCACGCCAATACTGGACCCCTCACGCGCCGGCTTCACAAACAACGGCAACCCAAGTTGCGCCACCACGGTGGCCGGATCGCTGCGCGCGTCCAACATCATGTAATCACCGACCGGGACGCCTGCAGCTTGCCACACCATCTTGGTCCGCCACTTGTCCATTGCCAGCGACGAGGCGAGTACGCCACTGCCGGTATACGGCAGGCCAAGCAATTCCAGCGCGCCTTGCAGCGTGCCGTCTTCGCCGCCGCGCCCGTGCAGCGCGATGAACACGCGGTCAAATTTTTCGCTGCGCAATTGCGTCAGAACTATCGCGTAGTCTTGTGCGTCGACACCGTGCGCGTCGACGCCGCGCCGCTGCAAGGCCGCGAGCACCGCCGTGCCGCTTTTCAAAGACACTTCGCGCTCGGCGGAATTTCCGCCCATCAACACCGCGACCTTACCGAATTGTTGCGCCGTCATTTGCCCGCCTCCCCGATCACATGCACTTCCTGAATCAGCTCCACCCCATGCACGCGCTTCACGGTGCTCGCGAGGTGCGCAATCAACATTTCGATTTCGGCCGCCGTGGCAGAACCGGTGTTGACAACAAAATTCGCATGCTTGTCCGATACACAGGCGCCGCCGATGCAATAGCCTTTCAGTCCGGACGCGTCGATCAGCCGCGCGGCATAATCCCCGAGCGGATTGCGAAACGTCGAACCGGCATTGGCGGTTTGCGTCGGCTGCGTCGCATTGCGTTTGGCCAGCAGTGCTTTCATGCGCGCCTCGGCGGCCAGCGCATCTCCAGCCGGCAGGCGCAGATGGGCGGCGACGAACCATTCGCCCGCCGGAATCTCCACGTGCCGATACGCAATCACGAACTCGGCTTTGCTGCGCGTGCGCCGCGTACCGTGGCGGTCCAAGGTTTCGACGCTCTCGACCACGTTCCAGGTCTCGCCGCCAAACGCGCCGGCGTTCATTGCCAGCGCGCCGCCCAGGGTGCCGGGAATACCGGCGAGAAATTCCGCGTTGACTAACCCGTGGCGGATGCAAAAACGTGCGACTTTGTTGCAAGCTACACCGGCTTCGGCGCGTACGCGCCCGTCGGCTTCGAGTTGCAGTTGTTGCAACGCGCCGCTGGTGAGAATCACCGTGCCGCGCACGCCGCCGTCGCGCACCAATAAATTGCTGCCCAAGCCGACAAACACCACCTGCTCGTTGGCGGGCAGTTGTTGCAGAAACTGCGTAAGGTCCGCCAGATCCGCCGGTTTGTAACAACGATCGGCCGGGCCACCCACCCGCCACGAGGTGTGGCGCGCCATCGGCTCGTTGAGCAACAGCGTTCCGCGCAACGTTGGGTTCATGGACTCGGCCATCATTGGCTCGCTCCCGTCAGCTGCCCTACTAACTTCGCCGAGGCCGCGCCGATGTCGCCGGCGCCCAAGGTCAACACCACGTCGTCGTCGCGGATCAGGTCGTGCAACGTCGGGGCGAGCTCGTCGAGATGTTCGACGAAAATCGGATCGACATGACCGCGCGCGCGGATCGCACGGCACAGCATGCGGCCGTCGGCATTGGCGATCGGCGTTTCACCGGCGGCGTACACCTCCAGCAGCAGCAACACGTCGACTTGCGACAAGGTGATGGCGAAGTCTTCGAACAAATCGCGCGTGCGCGTGTAGCGGTGCGGTTGAAAACACAACACCAGGCGCTTGCCGGGAAACGCGTTGCGAATCGCCTCCAGCACGGCGGCGACTTCGCGCGGGTGGTGGCCGTAGTCGTCGATCAACAACGCGCGGCCCTGTTTGCCGTGAATCTCGCCTTGCTCCTGCAGGCGGCGGCCCACACCTTTGAAATTGGCCAAGCCGCGCACGATGGCGTCGTCGCTGACCCCGACTTCGTGCGCCACGGCAATCGCCGCCAACGCATTCAGCACGTTGTGGCGACCGGGCAAATTCAATTCGATTTCCAGCGCCTGGTCCGTACCGGCGCGATGCACGCTGAAATGCGTGCGCATCCGATCGCGCCGCAGATCGGTCGCGTAGACATCGGCGGCATCGCTCAGACCATACGTCAACACCGGGCGCGTGATTTCCGCCAGCGCGGCACGCACGACCGGATCGTCGACGCACATCACCGCGAGCCCGTAAAACGGCAGGTGATGCAGGAATTCCAGAAACGTCGCACGCAGGCGCGAAAAATCGCCGCCGTAGGTTTCCATGTGATCGGCGTCGATGTTGGTGACGATGGCCAGCACCGGTTGCAAATACAGAAACGACGCGTCGCTTTCATCCGCTTCGGCGACCAGGTATTGACCGGCACCCAGACGCGCGTGCGCGCCGGCGCTGTTCAAACGCCCGCCGATGACGAAGGTCGGATCCAGCCCGCCTTCCGCCAGCAAACTTGCGACCAGACTGGTCGTGGTGGTTTTGCCGTGCGTGCCGGCCACCGCAATGCCGTAACGGAAGCGCATCAACTCGGCCAGCATTTCGGCGCGCGGCACCACTGGAATGCGCTGCGCGCGGGCGCTCAATACTTCGGGATTGTTTTCATCCACGGCGCTCGATATCACCACCACATTGGCGCCGGTGACATGTTCCGCCGCGTGACCAATCTTCACTTGTGCGCCCGCCTGTATCAGACGTTGCGTCACCACGTTGGCCTTTAAGTCAGAACCCGACACTGTGTAACCGAGATTGATCAATACCTCGGCGATGCCGCCCATACCGGAGCCACCGATGCCGACGAAGTGAATGCGTTTGATACGCCGCATTGTCGCACCGGTACGCAAAGCCTGAGTTACGGTGCCGGTCATGACATTCTCCGGTGCAGAGCGGCGCGCACCACGTGCTGCGCCACCAATTCAGTCGCATTGGGTTGCGCCAAACCGCGCGCGGCCACCGCCATGCGCAACAAGCGCGCCCGCGCCGGGGCACCTCCTTCGATAAACGACCGCAACAATTCGGCAAGATGATTAGCCGTCAATTGCGGTTGCTGCACCAGCAAGGCCGCACCCGCCTCGGTGAGATAGCCGGCGTTGACAGTTTGGTGGTCGTCGACCGCATGCGGGTACGGCACCAGGATCGCCGCCACACCGGCCGCCGCCAGTTCCGACACCGTGAGCGCACCGGCGCGGCACAACACCACGTCGGCCCACGCGTAGGCTTCCGCCATATCGGCGATGAACTCCACAACGTCACCCTGCGTCTGCGCGTATTTGTAAAAACGTTGCGTCTCTTCGATATGGCGCTTGCCGGCCTGGTGCAACACCTTGGGGCGATCCGTTTCCGGCAACAAGGCCAGTGCTGCCGGGACGGCGGCATTCAATGCTTGTGCGCCCAGACTGCCGCCCAGCACCAGCACGCGCAGCTTGCCGTCGCGCGCGGCGAAGCGTTGCTGCGGGGATTGGAGCGCGACAATTTCGGCACGTAACGGATTGCCCGTCGTCACGGCGCCGGTGCCGGCCGGAAATGCGCCGGGAAACGCTTCCAGCACGCGCACCGCGATGCGCGACAGCCAGCGATTGGTCATGCCGGGAATCGCATTCTGTTCGTGGATCACCAGCGGTTTACGTAACAACCAAGCGCCGACACCGCCGGGTCCGGTGACAAAACCACCCAGCCCCAACACCACGCTGGGGCGATAGCGCCCAACAATCAGCAGCGCTTGCAGCACCGCCAACAGCAATTTAAACGGCGCCAATAACAAGGTGAGCATGCCTTTGCCGCGCAATCCCCCGATCGACAAATAGTGCAATTCAAAACCCGCCTTGGGCACCACGTCGGACTCCAGCCCACGTCGTGTTCCGAGCCACGCCACCTGCGCGCCGTGCGTGCGCAGGTGTTGCGCGACCGCCAATGCCGGGAACACGTGCCCGCCGGTGCCGCCCGCCATGATCAGCACACGCAAGCTGGCGTACATTTCCGGCGTCGTGGCGAAGTCGCGCGCGTCAGACATGGGTTCGTCCTCGTCGCGCGTCGCGCGTTTCGTAGTCGGCGCGCAATAGCAGTGCACATGCCACCAGCGTAATCACCTGGCTGCTGCCGCCGTAGCTCAGGAATGGCAAGGTCAGGCCCTTGGTCGGCAATACGCCCATGTTAACGCCGATATTGACAATTGCCTGCAAACCTAGCCACAACGCGACGCCGTACGCGAGGTACGCCGCGAAGGCATTGCCGCCGTGTTCGGCGCGCGCGGCGATCATCCACGCACGCGCGATTACCAGCGCGAACAAACCGATCACCAGCACACTGCCGATCAAGCCTAATTCCTCGGCCAGCACCGCGAACACAAAATCGGTGTGCGCTTCGGGCAGGTAATTCAATTTTTGCACGCTGCCGCCCAGTCCGACGCCAAACCAGCCGCCGCGTCCGAATGCGATCAGCGCTTGCGTCAACTGAAAGCCGCTATTAAATGGATCAGCCCACGGATTCATAAACGACGTCAGGCGCTCCAGCCGGTACGGCGCGGTCAATGCCAAAGTGACAAGACCGGTACCGATGACGCCCGCCAGCACTGCGAATGGCCACAGCCGCATACCGGCAAGGAACAGCAGACTCAACACCGTGGCAGCGAGCACGGCGGTGGAACCGAAGTCCGGCTCCAGCATCAACAAGCCCGCGATCACCAGCAGCAGCAATAACGGCTTGCCGAAGCCCTGCAAGGTGGTGCGCACCGCGTCGGCATGACGTGCAAGATACGCGGCCATGAATACCACCATGCACAGCTTCATTAATTCGGACGGCTGGAAATTCAGCCCGCCGAATCCGATCCAGCGCCGGCTACCATTGACCACATGACCCACGCCGGGAATCAACACCGCCACCAGCAACACGCCTGCGGCCAGCAATAACACGGGCGCCAATGTTTGCCAGCGCTGCAACGGGATGCTTGCCGCCGCCAGACCTAAACCGACGCCGAGGGCGGTGAACATGACGTGGCGATACAGGAAATGCAGGGGTTCGCCGTACTGGCGCGCGGCGATGGTGATCGAGGCCGACGCCACCAGCACGACGCCGATGGCCAGCAACGCGAGCAATGCGCCGACCAGCCAGTAGTCAACGGACGACACGGCGCGCTTGCGCACCACCACGTTTTTGAAATCGGTGTTAACGGTCGCGGTGCGGATCATGCCGTCACCTTCTGCACGGCGGCGCAAAACATTTCGCCGCGATGGGCATAGTTGCGAAACATGTCGAAGCTGGCGCAGGCCGGCGACAACAATACGCAGTCACCCGGCTGCGCCAATTCGCGCGCGCGTGCGACCGCGTCGTCCATATCCAGAGCGTTGACGGTGGGCACTACTCCGGCCAGTGCCGCTTCGATCAAAGGCGCATCCCGACCGATCAAAACTGCGGCGCGCCCTTTGGTTTTTAAGCCATCACGTAGTGGTGCAAAATCCTGGCCCTTACCTTCGCCGCCGGCGATCAATACCACAGGCCCGGGCGCGCCGGAGATCGCGGCCAGCGTCGCGCCGACATTGGTGCCTTTCGAGTCGTCATAAAATGTCACGCCCTGCGATTCGCCGACCCATTGCATGCGATGCGGCAGTCCGCTGAACTGGCTGAGTGCTTCCAGCATCAGGTTCATGGGCAAGCCGGCGGCCTCGCCCAGCGCCAACGCGGCCAACGCATTGGCCCAGTTATGCCGGCCGGTGACTCGCAGCTCGCGCACGTCGATCAAGTGGTTGTCGCCGCGCGCCAGCCACGTGGATATACCCACGTTGCGAATGCCGAAAAATTGTTCGTCGGCCGGCGTGCGCAAGCCGAAGCGCAACACGCGCCGGCGCGGCTCCAACATCGCCGTTACCATCGGGTCGTCCGCGTTGACCACCATCACTTCGCTACGCGCGAAAATGCGCTGCTTGGCGGCCGCGTAGTCTTCCAGACTGGCATGCCGATCCATGTGATCGGCGCTGATGTTCAATACCACCGCCGCGCGGGTACGCAACGACGTCGTGGTTTCGAGCTGGAAGCTTGACAGTTCCAGTACGTATAACCTCGGTGCTGAGGATTCGTGTACTACGCCAGGCGCATCATCGCGACGCCGCGACTCGGTGAGCAGATCCAGCGCCGGCGTGCCGAGATTGCCGCCGACGCGCGCGTCGAAGCCGCAGTGTTTGGCCATCTCGCCGAACAGCGTGGTCACAGTGCTCTTGCCGTTCGAACCGGTAATCGCGACCACCGGCGCATCGACATAACGCGCGAACAATTCGATATCACCAAGCACTGGCACCCCGCGCGCACGCGCCTGCGCGATGGCGGGTTCGTTTAGCGATACGCCTGGCGATACGATCAATTGGTCGGCGGCGTCGAACGCCACCGGATCGAAGCTACCGAGAAACAGCGCCACATCCGGCAATGTCTCGCGCAAGCGTTCCAGCGCGGGCGGTTGCAGACGGCTGTCGGTGCCGGCGATCGGCACACCACGATTCGCCAAAAAGCGCGCGACCGAATAACCGGTCTCACCCAGGCCGACGATCAGCGTCCGCGGTGCTTGTGTACCGGATTGTGTCGTGCTTTGTGCCACAGCCTGCCTCATTTAACGAATCTTCAGTGTTGCCAATCCCGCCAGCACCAAAATCACGGTGATAATCCAGAAGCGCACGATCACGCGCGGCTCCGGCCAGCCCTTTAATTCATAGTGGTGATGCAGCGGCGCCATTTTGAAGATGCGCTTGCCGGTCAGCTTGAACGACGCGACCTGCAACATCACCGACACGGTTTCCATCACGAACACACCACCCATGATGAACAGCACCAGTTCCTGACGCACAATCACCGCCAGCACACCCAAGGCCGCACCCAACGCCAACGCGCCGACGTCGCCCATGAAGACCATCGCCGGATACGTGTTGAACCACAAAAAGCCTAGACCCGCTCCCACCAGGGCACCGCAAAACACCACCGTTTCACCGGCGTGTGCGATGTGCGGGATGACCAGATATTCGGCGAATTTAACGTTGCCGCTGGCATAGGCGAACACGCCCAGCGCACCGGCCACCAACACCGTGGGCATGATCGCCAGGCCGTCGAGACCATCGGTCAGATTCACCGCGTTGCTCGATCCGACGATGACCAGATAGGTCGTGAACAGATACATCACGCCCAGCTCGATCGAGATGTTTTTGAAAAACGGCACGATCAATTGCGTCGCGGCCGGTTCCTGCGCCGATGCCAACAGTGCGAACGCGGCAGCGAATCCGCACACCGACTGCCAGAAATATTTCCAGCGCGCGATCAGACCGCGCGGGTCTTTCTTGATGAGTTTCTTGTAGTCGTCGACCCAGCCGATCACACCGAACGCCATCGTCGTCAGCAGCACGATCCACACGTAATGGTTGGTCAAGTCTGCCCACAACAAGGTCGCAATCCCGGTCGCCACCAAAATCAGAGCACCGCCCATGGTCGGCGTGCCGGACTTGGTTAAATGCGTTTGCGGGCCGTCGGTGCGCACGGTCTGGCCGATCTTGTAAAATGTCAACTTGCGGATCATCGCCGGGCCGATGACCAGACTGATGGCGAGCGCGGTCAACACGCCGAGGATCGCGCGCAACGTGAGGTACTGAAACACATTGAAAGCGCTGAAGGTCGGCGCCAGGAGTTGCGTCAGGTGATAAAGCACGTTATGGCCCCTCCGTCAGTGCGCCAACCACGCGCTCCATGTGCGCGCTGCGCGAGCCCTTCACCAACACCGTCACACCCAGCGCCAGTAGCGGGATCAAGTTCGCCATCAATTCCTCCTGCGTTGCAAAGTGTCGATGTTCGCCCTGGAAAGCGTTGGTGGCGTGCGCACTGAGCGTGCCGACGGTATACAAGGCATCGATACCCCCCGCCGAAGCAGCCGCGCCGATGTTGCGATGCAACGCGACTTTGTCGTCGCCCAGCTCGGCCAGATCGCCCAGCACCAACACGCGGCGCCCGCGACAGGACGCAAGTACGTCGAGCGCCGCCTGCACCGAGGCGGGATTGGCGTTGTAGGTGTCGTCGATGATGCGGGCATCATTTCGCCCGGCTTTGATTTGCATCCGCCCCGGCGCACCGCGCGCGGATTCCAGCCCCAATGCGATATCCTGAAGCTTGACATTAACGGCGAACGCCGCAGCGGCGGCAGCCAGCGCATTCAAAACATTGTGCTGCCCCGGAAAATGCAGCGTGGAGTGCGCGCTGCCGGCAGGCGTGCGCAAATGCAGACGGCTGCCAAAGGCGTCGCCTTCCCACTGCGCACTCACCTCAGCACCTGCCGTGAGGCCAAAGCGCACGATACGGCGTGCAGCGACGATTTTTTCCCAGATCGATGCGTAGGCATCGTCGGCATTGATCACCGCAATGCCTTTTGCCCCCAGTCCGGAAAAGATTTCGCCTTTCGCGCGCGCTACGCCTTCGACGGAACCGAAGCCTTCCAGATGCGCCGGACCCGCGTTGTTGATTAACGCGACTTCCGGTTGCGTGATGCGCGTCAGGTACTCGATCTCGCCCGGGTGATTCGCACCCATTTCGATGACCGCGTAGCGGTGACTGCTGCGCAAGCGCAGCAAGGTAAGCGGCAGGCCAATGTCGTTATTCAAATTGCCCTGCGTCGCCAACGTCGCGCCGCAGCGCTCAAGAATCGCGGCGAGCAATTCCTTCACCGTGGTTTTGCCGTTGCTGCCGGTCAGGCCGATGACGTGACAGGTGTAGTGCGCGCGCCACCACGCGGCCAGCTGACCCAAGGCAAGGCGCGCATCGGCGACCACAATCTGCGGCAGCGGATCGGCAATTTTGCGCTCCACCAACGCGGCCGCCGCGCCGCGTTCGCGCGCCACGGATAAAAAGTCATGACCGTCCACACGTGTGCCGGGTAATGCGACGAACAATTCATTCGCGGCGACGTAGCGCGAATCCATCGAAGCGCCGGTAAAGGTGCCCTCCGCACCGTGTAGCACGCCCTGCACCGCAAT
>Ga0315270_10001033_pt1 | contig 14891 bp, 13 predicted proteins | sample C1_bottom_MG_FD_204932 | JGI IMG/M metagenome (GOLD analysis project Ga0315270, IMG submission 204932) | Sediment microbial communities from Yellowstone Lake, YNP, Wyoming, USA - C1_bottom | ecosystem: Environmental > Aquatic > Freshwater > Lake > Sediment | place: USA: Wyoming | collected... | reverse complement strand
ATTTGAATAGTTTACTTGTAAAAAATTATAATCAAGTAGCGTGTTTTTTACTTCCTTGCTATAGTAAGGATTTGATAGAAAATGGTTCTAGAAGAGGAATAAGCATAAAATGTTCACTAGCAAAAACTATTAGAGGAATTGGTCAATTTTTGTATCTAGAACGAGGAAAGAGTTTTGATATAAATTTTCAAAAATTTATAAATGCTAGCACGTTTAATTTTGAAATATATTGTCCGCAAGTAATAGCTTCATCATCAACTCTATACAGAAACATAAATAGTAGTCGATTTGTTTCAATTTATTTAATTTTTAAATAATAAAATGGTTTCTGGAGGTAAAATGAGTAAAAGCGCCATGAACGCAAAAATGGCAAAACTTAGAGCTATGAGAGGTAAGAAAAGTAAGATGATGATGGGAGGAATGTATGGAGACAATATGATGATGGGAGGAATGAAACATCCAATGATGGATGGAGGAAGGAGACGACGAAGACGTCGTACTATCAAAAAAATACAAGAACAAGTCATGCCAGAAGGTGGACGTCGTCGTCGACGAAGAACTACTAGAGGACAAAAGCGTTTGACTAGTTATTAAATTTGCAAAACAAATTGTTCTATAAATTATACAACAATATTATTATAATTTAAAAATGCCAGCCAAATCAAAAAAGCAAGCTAATTTTATGAATGCCATTGCGCATTCAAAAGAATTTTCCAAACAAGTAGGTATCCCTCAAAAAGTTGCCAAAGAAATGACAAAAAAAGTTGGAGGAAGAAAGGTTCCTGGTCTAATGAAAATGGATATGAAAGCAAGAATGGCAAAACTTAGATCAATGAGAACAAAAAAAGGAAAATCAATTAGAAAGGGTGGACAATTTGGAGAAATTGCTATTCCTGCAGCAGCTATAGCATTAGGATCAGCGGCGCCTGCAGTCTTGGGAGCAGCTTATGAAGGAGGTAAAAATTTGTGGCATTATTTGTTTGATAAAAAAACAACTTCCATGCCACTAGAGCCTACTAGAGCTCTGTATACTAATGCATCATTTAGAGGAAATGGAGTAAGAAGACCAAATTTGATGACTCCACGGAAACGGGGAGGTATGATGACACCAATTGTTTCAGGACCACTTGCTTAATTTTATTAAACAATTTTATTATATAAACTATCAAAAATAAACAAATTATAAACAAAAAAAACCATGTCTTTTTTTAATATTTCTTCTGGGTTTACGGGGTGTTATAAAGAGAATACAGGAAGCTATAATGATACTGTAGATTACACTGCTCCTGTAGATGTATGGCAAAATGATGCTACTGTATTACAATCAGATTTTTATAGTACAGATTACTATATAGAAGTACCAAAAAGCGAATATTTTGACACGTGGAGAGTTTTGGGGACAGGAGTCGACAATCCAAAATTCAAAGCATTTACAGAATTTGATTTTTGTTTACAAGATTATACAAATATCAAAAACTTGGTACTAGAATATCAATTAGATAGATCACTATATGCTCCTTCTGTTGTTTCTTTGGAACCACATTCTATAGTAAGGTATAGACAAAGTGAATATTGTTTCTTGGATTTTATAGAAAATATTGAAGTTAATCTTGGATCAAACAAGTTGACAATAAATAGTTATATGCAAGATACTATATCTATCAAAAGATGGCTACAAACAATGATAAAATCAGATACAGATTTAAAGATTGCAGGAAAATTGGGACTATCATGTAATTATCCAGTCAATGATGAGGGTTTCCGATATAGTCGAGAAGATATTGGCTTGTCGGAGGAAATTCAAAAATCCGAATGGAAGAGTTTAATGGACTGTCAAATTACAGACGCTCAACAGGGCATCTCTTCAAGTGTAAAAGTATCCGTACCATTGTACATGATAGTTCCTTTTTTTAATCAAGAATTATCTTATTTACCAAAAGACTTTCCAATCAACATAAAAATAAATTGGAAAATTGACACCAAGAGATCATCAAATATTCCTACTGGAGTCTTTGTACCATACACCGATAGTTTACCATCTTGGTTATTTGGATCAAATTTTAATACATCTGCTGCCAAGATAGATAGTTTTGGAGGGCTAAATTATATACTAAATGGAGGTCCTACTATAGATAATGGGTTGGTGAGCACAAATCCAAAAAATGGACCAGTTATAAAGTACATGTATAGTAGATTAACAAAAAACAGAGAATTGGATGCAAATTTGGTTATGAAGAATTATACATTTAATTATTATACATTCTTGCTTAATGAATTTTCCAATAGTTTTGGAGCACAAACTTACAACTTGTCTGCACAAACCAACTGTACTGTACCATTAGAATTAATGGTATGTATACACATGGACGAAAATGCGCTAACTTGGAGTACACCATATACAACATCGACAAATCCAATAAATGTATTGGAATACAAACCATTATCTGCAATAGATTTTAGACTTGGTTTTATTTCTGTTAGAGGTAACGGAAGTCTAATTAAACAATTTGGAGAACGAGTACCAGATGTAACAACGACTGCCAACTCCGGTACTAGTATGGAAGAATCTGCATGGTGTATAGAAAGATTATTGGCTGTTCAAAACAATAGTGATACAACTTATCAAAATACAATTAATAATTTTGGAACATCATCCAACATGTCAGCTACTCCTTACCAAATATGCTTAGCAAATGGAGGACTATTTAAAAGGATGCTTAGACCAAATGTAGATGGATTTACAAACATTACAATCGAATTATTAATTTCAAATTATAACAAACCATTAGATTCAAAATTATTTTATAGAACTCGAGTGTATTTGAAATATTTAACACAACTACTTGTCGACGAAAATTTTCAAGTAACACTAGTTAATAACCCGGCTATAAGTATATGAGAATAATAAATAATCATCAAAAATGTTTGATCCACAAAGTGAGGCAGTATTTGGAAATGGAGGAGGAGTTCAGGTTCAAAATACCATGAACCAATCTCTGATTCCTACAACAGACAAATTTAAAGTAGTTTCTAATATAGACATATTAAATTCATGGCAGGGGACAATTCTTCATGATGATTTTGTCAATACAGACTATCAAACTGAACTTCCAGTATTTTTTAATCATGATCTTACAAAAGGAAGACTAGTCTTTGAATACAATTTATTTGGATATACCAATGTCAAACACATGTTTCTTCAATTAGATTTAATAGGAAATGGAACTCCTTTGGTAGCAAATGCAGATACCTATGTTCAAACATCAATGGCTTTTTTACAGAATATAACAAAATGCAAGATTCAATTGGGTAATAATCTACTCGTGTTGGGAAATGAAATTGTACAAGATACTGCAGGAATTAATTTTACATCGATAGAAGGGGCTATATCTCCCACAGAAAGAGACATTATATCTGCCTTGGGACAATCAAGAACAAAAATTTCATTAGATGCTGTTCAGGCAGAAGAGAAAGGCGCATATCTTAATGGAGCGGATTTGGATACTTTTGCAAAACAATACAATCAAAAAATGTCGTTTTTACTACAGCTATTTTATAACGTAAACACAGATGTAGTCAAGCGAGTAAACATTCCTCTATGGTTACTAAATCCATTTTTTAAACGAGACGATACATTTTTGCCACAAGGACTACCAATTCGAATATCAATAGATTTCATGACGAGCTATTTTGCAAAATACCAAGCATCGGTACCATATTATAGGACCACCTTGGGAATTGCTCCCGTAACAGGAACAGGAACAACATATCAAAGACCAGCAATTGATTTTGCAATAAATAATACATCCAATCCAAAAATAGTTTACATGTACAATACTCTAAAGGAAGAGTCTTCTAGGAAATATATACAAATGTGGGGAAATAGACCATTATTGTACAATTCTTTTACATATGGAAGAAGTGAATTTGTAATGAAAAGTGATAAACATGTTGATGAATTATTCATGATAAATCAATCTTTACCTTTGGAAATATTTTTGTGTGTACAATACAAGGTTGATATTAACAACAATGGGTTTGATAATATATCTACTGGATCAAAGCTTGAACCAGTAGCAGGAAATTATCTTAATCTATTAAATGCTAATGCAGGATGCATATTTTCAAATATAAAAGTATGGGCAAATGGAATTTTACTACGAGATATTCCTGGTTATATTCAAAGTACAACATTGTTAAATATTCCAAAGGTTGTCTATGGTAAGAGTGCAGAAGAAATAATATCGGATATTAATCACGCTGAACAAGTATATGAAGGACCTAGACAAACAATAATAAATAGTAGTAGCATGTTTAATAGAAATTCTTCAGCTCCATTCAAGATTATACTAGCAGCAGGAGATATTTACAATATTCACAAATATCCAATAGATAAAGGCACTATTCAATTGCGAGTAGCTTTTGATGTCGTAAATTCAACTGGAAATACATTTAACAAAAATTATAGTTCAATTGTATATTATAAACATCCATCGCAACTACTGATTAATGATCGCTTTACCTGCGTATCTGTAAACTGGCCTGCTATAAGTAATGGAAGTTATGAGTTCATTAGCCCAACTTTTGGATCAAATTAAAAATGTCTTTTCCTGCACAAAGAAGTAATGCGATTTATGGCGACGCGAACGCACAAACTGCAACTGTCGTTCCAGATTTGGCGGCTGCTGCCGATGGTGTAAATTTTTCTGTTACCAATGATAGTGGTATGCTAAATGTAAACCAACAATTGGTATTACAAGATTTTATTTATTCTACTACTACAGAAGAAGTTTATGCTTCAATTTTATCACCTGGTCATGTTGCCATCATTGGAAATACAATGGGATGGACCGATAAACAAAAAATGGTATTGGAATTGGATGTAACATTTACTGTAGTTTCTACAATCCCAAACTATCCAGGAGGAGCTCCAATGGCTAGTGGTTCATTTGACCCAAAATTTGTATTTCAAACTATGCAAGGCGATGTTAGAGCAATAAACATGCCAAATTTTAATATACTTCAACCTATTGATAATATTATTATCCAATTGGGAGACAATAATCAAGTAATTGGAAGATCACAAATGAATTATTTGAATGGAATAAAAATGATTGCGCAAGATAACAAATTGACATCTGAAGACATGAGAGAAATCGTCAATTTGGGATCTCCAACTACACACTCTGGAACAATGAGAGATTTTGGAGTAGCTGGAAGTGCCACCAATAATACATATACATTTCAAGCAAAATCAAACATGAGGGCAGACTTTACACAGTGGCAATCAACTCTTTATAAACAAATTCAAGAATATTTGGCATATACAGTTAGACTTGGTACTCCATCTCCTGCCACTCTTACTCCATTTAAAGTAGGAGTTCCATTAAAATATATAAACAGCTTTTTTAGAGAACCCGGATATTTACCACCAGGTCTTCGTTACAGGATTGAAGTAAATTATAATACTGTAGCCAATTTCTTTGCAGATTGGATTAATGAAAATGCTTATGCTTATGATGCACCAGACTCGTCAAAAACTCTATATGGTAGAATAAACATGTCATATGGAACAGACATGAGATTGGTTTATAGAAGAAGTGATCTAAGACAGCCAGCCGCAGCTGCAATCTTAAATCAATGGATAACTAGACCATTCTTGTACATGTATAATACATATGAATATGTAGAAATTCCAACAGACGGCGCTACAACAACCTTTACAAAAGATATTGCCATTTCCCAGCAGAGACCTACTTCTATATTTTTCAAAGTGTTACCAGATACAACTGGATCTATTTTTACAACACCCGTCTTTAGACAGTTGAATGCCAATACTCAACCGAGAACTGGTTTACAGATTTTTGCACGTGATTTTGCAAACTCTGATTGCGCATTTATTCAATTTTCAAATGTAAAGATAAATATTGCAGGTAGAGAAAATTATTATCTACGAACAAGAACACCTACAGGAAGTGCCTTTATTCCAATGTTACAAGATGGAACAGACATGCTAAACCATCTAATTAATAAAAATGTAGATCAAGAATTGGACGAATGTGCCCTTGTTAGTCCATACATGGTCCAAGAATCAGAAGGAGGATATTTACAGATTAGTATCAATCCAGGAGATTTTCAGAAAAACGGTTACATGAGTTCAGATACTGGAGCTACAGTTATACGAGTAACCTTTACTTGCACAAATTTAACAGACAATCCTACTTATAAAACTATACAGACTGGATACAAAATAGTAATTTACAAAAAATTACAAGAAGAAATCGAGTTGGACGGTAAGAAGGATATTACAACAATCAGTTGGCCAGCAGTAAAATCAAATTCAAATTATTTGATTCAAAATACATATAATCTAAACTAATGGAAGTTGAAGCAACCAAAAAAGATGTTTTTTCAACAAAACAATCTCTAAGCGACGATGATTTGAAAAAATGGTGCTCAAAAGCGGGACTTGCTTATTCCTTGGTAGATTTGGACAAAATATCGTCAGCAAAATCTAGATATTGTTTTGTCTTTACTGGACAAGACAAGACCGAAACAAATGGAGGACATGATCACCATTGGATTTTTTTAGACGGAAAATATATTTTTGATTCTTATGGTAACCCAAAAAATTATGTCTTACCTGAGAATTTTAAAGTGATTACTAATCATCCAAGGCAGCTCCAGCAATTTAATTCTACAGTATGTGGTGAGTATTGTTGTGCGTTTTATTATTTTGTATCTAAAAATGAAGATATAAAGTTTGAAGAAATTGGAGAAGAATTTTCAGATGAGATGGGATTTACAAAAAATAGATCCGAAAATGACAAAATTGTATACGAATGGTACCACAACTTTAAAAACTAAAAAATCAAAGCAAGAAAAATATCGAGACAAGATTTGGTTTGAGAAAAGCATGTTATTAGCTTCATTACCAGCACTTTATGACGAAGTTTCCATGTTGGAAAATTTTGTATCAAAAGAAGAATTAAAACAATTAAAAAGTTTATTAGTTAATCATGAATTTTTATTAAATAAAAAGTAAAAAAAATACAACAACATCTTTTTGTCTTATTTAATTATAACAATTACAGGAATGCCTAAAGCTTCCATTATAAATTCGTTTCTTTGAATCGCAGTTGCACTTGTTTGCATCAGAATATTGTTTCAAAGACTCTTTCATGTCTGATAATGATCCCCCATTTAATTTGTGCTTGTTTACAATCTTTAAAAATGAATCCGAATCCAAAGCAGAACCTCCTGCTTTTGGTCTTGAAGGTTGGTCTTTCATCATTGTTTCCATATCGTTTCTTAGTGTATTTAAAAAATCCGTTCTGGCTCCATCGTGATCGAAAACAACTCGTAGTCTATCGCTGTTGATATTTCTAAATTTGGGATTGGCTCCAATATTTTCTGTTTCGGTACTACCTCCATACTTTGAGAAGAATCTAAGGGCTGATTGCACTGAAGACATAATTTTTTAATAGTATCAAAATATTTGAATATTAAAGAAACAGAATCTATAAAAATTTCTTCTGTCAATAATTTGCAATAGTTTTTCTTGTACAATTGGCACTGTCTGATATAATGTGATTTTATCTGTCTAATTGAACTATTCTTATACCTTATATCGTCATTTGCAAGTCCTTCTATAAAATTTAACATTCGTTCATTAGTAATCGCCTCGTTGTAATCTTTTACTATTTTAAAGTTATTTATTGCTGTTTTTTTCAAAGTAGCCAAACATTTCTTCAGAACCAAAAAAGATATTGAATACAATGACGTCTTTTTGGAATCCAAGTTGTTATTATTAAGAGTCAAAAAAATTGAATTTGAATTAGTTTTTATAAAATTATTTATTCCATATTGATAATTGATAAAAGCAGAATGCACTAATTTGGTTAAACAAAAATAATCTTTATAAGTTATACTATAATCTAAAAAAATCTCAAAAACATTATTATCTATATTAGAACTAAGAAAAATAACATCAAAATATTTCTTTCTAGACATTTAAATCTGTGTAGAATAAATCTTTCTTGTTGCAAAACTCTTTGAAGGAACAAATTTCGAATCAACGTTGACAAACTTTTTCTTGTACACTTCTGCTAATGAACTGACAATTTTGTTACTTTGATCTCCTTTTGTAGCATTATTATCACACATTATGTATAATGGCTTGTCGTCGCATGAGCACGAAAAAAAGAGTTTTCCGACGTGTTTGCTGACGGGATTTCCGACTATTCCCATTAGACAACGATCGCACTTGTTACATATTGGAAAAACGAGATTATTGACAAAGTTGCCAGAAATAATTTGATTAACCGCTTTTTCGGTTATTGCCAGTCTTCCTCCTTTTGGGCAATTGAATATTCCATTTTTGACGACCATGGTAACGTTTTGACAGTCGGGACAAAATGGTCTATTTAAATCGTCAGCAAAATTCTTACTAGAAGACTTGTAGACCGAATATGCTAATGTGGTTGGTACAACAATAGGTGCTGATTCTATATGATTAACGTCGATAGCCTTTGGCATCAAGATTTCGTCCTCTTCTTCATCTTCATAGGTTACTTGTTTCTTTGATACTTTTGGCATTTTGTTGTTATTTTTTTTTTAAAATCTAAATGATATACTATGGATTAAAAATCCATGTTAAAAAAATTTTATTAAATACTAGTTAAAAAGAAAAATTTATTGTTTATTGTATAATTAATTTAATGTTTGTAAGATTGTTTTCTATTGGTCAATTCGGCGGTCGTTCCATCCAAATACGCAAGTGGTTCAAGGATTGTACTTTGATCCAACTTTAGGATTTCTGAAAAGAACAAATCCAATTCATCATCGTTTTCTGCTGAATGTACAATATTTTTGGTCCATTCAATATTGCTTGTCTTTCTAGCGTTTAACATTGCCTGTCTTACAATCTCCAAATTTGGAGCTCTCAAGAAAATAATAGTTACAACATCGCTAGTCATATAACTTTGCCAATGTTTACTAAATTTTCGTTTGTTTGTAGCCGCGCTAGGGTACAATTCTTTAAACATTTGAAACGACAAAATACCTGGAGTAGTACAACTATCAATATTAATAGTATTATCGAGTTTAAATAGTTCATCGACAATAATACTAAGATTATCACCTTTTAAACCATTAGGTTTAACCAAAATTGGGATAATCATGTCAGTTCTTTCAACTCTTGGAATAATTATTGGAATTATATCCTCAAATCTCAATCCACAAGTTTTCATTATCGTCTCCAAAGCGAGACAATGATAATTCGATATTATTGTGCAATGATTACATTTACGTTTGATAAAATTGGAATTGTGATCGCAAAGAGGTGTTTTACTCTTGTAAAAATCTTTACAAGCCCCTATTGACTTTAAAGCCTGCCATTTGTCACAATTAAAAAACTCGTCATGGGTATCAGAATAGTCCATGGTATTTGGAATAAATAAAAGAGCATTAATATGAATCAATCCATCCAAAGATAAACCATCATACAAGATCTCGATAGGGCATCTTTCTGGTAAAAGAAATATTGATGATAATTTTCTCAAGAAAAAAACAAATCGTTTAATATTGTGATGTAAACCAAAATAACAAAATGGTTTATCTGGTTCATCTATTATTATAGATTTACTATTGGTCTTGTAAATACTTGCAAAAATATCGATTTGTTTAGTATCATCACCAATAACATTAACAAAAAATGATTTGTTTTGTTCAATATCGTCCAAAGAATCAAAAAGTTTCATAAAATCTTCAAAGGAAACAATATCCTTGACCAAATTGGACGAAATATAGTTCTTGTATGCTTCCATAAACAAATAAGGATCTATTTTGGAATACTTGTTTGAATATTTTATCGGAACAACATTACACAATTTTGAAATTGCATAAATAATTGATAGACTACCAGATCTAACTAAATTGGCAGAATCCTTAAAATTCTTTACCAATATGCTTGCCCATGTAAATCGTTTGTTATTAACGATACAGTTGGGACCAATAGATAGTTTATTGGCGCTAGATCTACACTGTCTAAAGTGATCGTGGTAATTGTGACAAATTGCGCAAGAAACTGCCAAATCATGAATTATTTGTGATTCAAATGGTAAAATTAATCTTGTTGGTTCAATAGTAATTGTACGATTATTATTGGTTATAATATCGAAATGATCAGCAAAAAAGCATATATGAAATGCGTCAAAATTAACCTTAATTGGAAACGAATCTGTCGAATCAGGAAGAAATTGCCATTTGGCCATCAATTCAATTGACTTTTTTCCGCTAATCAAAAGCTTTTTTGGAAAAACAAGACAAGTATTATCCATAATCAAATCTACAAATGGTAAATTTATAAATTTGGAAATGGTTAGGGCTTCATTTGGGATAGATAATTTTATCGTATAATTGTAATCATTTTCAATAGTATGGTTTTTGGCACATTTAAAATTGACAACATTTAAAAAATCCAAAACCAAAGTATTATATCCTGGTCTTTTTATCGTTTCAAACAAGTGAATGCTTTCAACATTTAAAGAATATACTACTCTTCGAAGTGAATTGAATCCGGTACGGTTCGTCATGATTCCACATCTAATACTCTCAAACTGGTCATAGTCGTCAGAAAGTAAAAATTTAATTCCTTTGGTTGACAGGATCAGGTATGGTCTTGTTATTCCTTCGTCGGCAATTACATCGACGCTTTTTAAGGAAGTAGTTTGCTTGACATATCGATTGATAAACAGCTTGCATGATTCTTTAAGTAATTCCAAACATTCAAACGATAGTCGAAGATGAGTTGATGGAGTAAAAGATACCAAAAATCGTTTATCGATAGAGTGATCGTTTCTCATATTTGTAATTTGATCAAGATTAGTTTTTGGTATTATTAGAAATGGATTTGTATCGTCGATTAAAGAAGAAATATTCAAAATTAAATATTGACTTCCATAGCTAGTAGTTGAAAGATCAAAATTATAATAATCTTTAAAAGAATTGAATCCAACACAATTGCTGGTTAGTTCAATTTCGTTATTCATCTAAAAAAACAATAAAACTACAATAATATTTATTAAAATAAAAAATGGTTTACCAACTTCGTTAACGAAGTTGGTTATGATGTAAACTACATACCAATAATGAAAAACTAAAAAGTGTTTTAAATTTTACTAAAAAAGCGTTTTGTTTTAAATAAAAATAAAAAAATCAACAAGTAATAGAATTAAAAAAATCGTCAGCAATGACATTATATTTCTCATAAAATTTAAAACAAGATTCTTCCAACGACTCTCTAGTCTTGTAAAGTTCCAATTCCATTATTCTCTTTTCCTTAAATGGCCATGGAACATTATAAATGTCCGTCATTTCACCATCCTTGTTCTTCTTCAACAAGTGATTAAAAAATAATATGTTGATTTCGGTTTTTTCCGAAAATACATTTATCAAATTGAAAAAAAATGATCTAAAATCGACATTTAAGATTTCAAAAGTATCGTGCGAAATAAACGATCTATCGAAATGAATAGTATTAGGAACAGATGATTGATGTTTATTAGTATAAAGTTCCTTCAAAATCGAACCAATATAACCCAAAGCAGCAAAAGACTTGTAAAATTGCAAAGGTAATCTTTTCTTTTCCCTTTCCATAACGTCAACATTTAAAAAATCTCCCTTAAGATAGGTGCGATAAAACGCATCAAGTTCTGTTGAAAAAGAATCCTCATCACCTTTAACATTGTTAAGGTGTTGAATAAACTCTGTTTTTCCTTCCATGATAAATCCGTCTATACAAATAACATTTAAACTTTGAAAATACTTGATTTTGTCATCTATCAAAAGGTGTTTATTTAACAATTGTATAATATTATACAATTGGTAAATAGTTTGATCCAAATGTTTTGATTCTTCGAACCAAACATGTCTATTTCTAATAATTAATCGAACTGCTTTTATAAAAGTATTTACTACAAGAGTTCTTGTTTGTTTAGGAACTTTATTCAAAGTGTTAATATGTTTATTTATACAATAAACATCCATCAAATGATTAATACGCTCATGACCTAATTTTACTTTGTTGTAAACAAATTGCATTTCGATTGCATAATCATTACTCTGTGATAATAATAACCTATTTACTTCATCTACCAAATGATTCATGATCGATACAAATCCCAAAATTCCTTCAATGTTAATATTCGTATTATATTCTTCCAAAGGATAATCATTCGAATGATAAATCTGAAGATTACTTATTGCAGAAGCAACTGATGGTAAATCAGTATTGGGAATATTATAGGATTTTGGATTAAACTTTAATCGATTAAGAACATTCTTGGATGAACCAACCTTGAATAGACACGAGTAAATATTTGACCTAGAAATTAACATTCCAAAAGTACCCATACAAGTATTCTTAAAAGTATCGGTAAAATTATTTGAAAGTTCCTCTACTTGTTTACAAGAAATATCAATAGCAATATCGTAATTAATTCCCTCGAATAAAAAAGTTAAAATGTTATGTGCGCATGATGTGCAGATTCGCTTCTTGCAAGTATCACATTCCGTAGTTGCTGCATCCTCTGACGCATTACCGTTGCGTGGAAAATTCTTGGGTACCCATCCCCAGTCATAATCGCAAAAGTTGCAGGCTCCATCTATTCGTTCACGATCATCCCACCAATGACTCAGATGTAATTTTGCAATGAACTCGTATACATCGATTATCCGTATTCCCTGATGGCTATTAACATGATCGACCGTATAGCTTATTGACTATAGTAAATAAATTATTATTACAAATATAATCAAATATAATTAATAAAAAATGCAAATACCTTGTTTTGTTTAAAATTTATTAAAGAGCTGGATCTTTTAGCGCCAAACCGAGCACGGCCAAGACCTTGAGTTAACAATGACGACATTTCATTGCTCAATGCGGCGGGCTTAAAGTTGTTTGTTCTTTGCATTATAATTTTTCAAGTTATCTAAATTATAGATATAAATTATAAATCCCAAAAAATATTTGTAAAATATATAAATGTATATACATTGGATAGCAACTTCCAAGTTTTTAAAAGTAATCAAAAATAACACAAAATTTTGACAAGTTAATTATACACTAAAAGTCAAGTTTATTTTACACTAATACAAAAGTTAATTATGAAATGATAAATAAAAGTTAATTATGAAATGATCAAGTTAATTATTAAAAATACGATGAGTAATAGAAGAGGTTACTGCGTAAAGAGACATGTCAACTGCTGTATGAACAAGGTAATTTATCCACTTGCGAGTGTAGCTAGGCTCTATCATCTCCTCTGTGTTTGTTGCCTGCTCCTTTACAAACTCATTCTCGATATTACACTTGTAGCTTCTTTGAGCTTCTTCGCTAATATCAATGTTATTATAATCATCAAAGGAAATGCTACTTACACTTTCAGTGTCATCAAATAACGCGTTGATCTCTTGTTGTCTACAGATTTTCTTTTCTTCCTCTTCGCCGTATACATAGTTGAAGTATTCTTTGTCGTCCATCTCTGAAGACAGTCGTATGTTTGTTAGAGAATCACGCCTAAGGTGATAGCCTTTTGGTGTTGGCTTCTTTGGTGCAATGTTTACTGAATCTTGTTGACTCTGAAATATATAAAAATTCATAAAGAAGAGAAGTAAGGTAAACAAAATATATCTTGTTATATTTACCTTCAACTTCCTTTTTGATGCTAAACGAGCATCTTTGATTATAGCATGTTTATCGGCTTCTTCTTTTTCTTTTTTCCACTTTTTCAATACTGTTGGATCTCTAGAACCACCACCACAGTACACACTCATCCTACCCTTCTTTAACATGTCTAGCTTACATTCTGTTATGTATTCTTCGCTATCCAGATCTTCTGGTTCCTCCCAATCAGATGATTCCCTATCTACCTGAACCTTGTCGTTATTCAATCTGCTAACAGTAGTTTCCCTAACTCGATCTATTAGATCACTTTCCTCTATCAATCTTTGACACTTGTCATCGATTTCCATCAAGGCAAATTTGCCTGTCTTTAAAAAACTGTCAATGATTCGTGTTTCACCGCTAGAGTTTTTATAAAAAACAAAAAATGCTTTTTAGCAAAATTTAAAACACTTTTAGTTTTTCACATGTGTTGGTATGTAATTTACATCAAAACCAAACACGACAACGAAATTGGAAAATAACAACTTACCATTTAGTATTGAGCCATCTATATCCCTTCGATGTTGAATGATTGCGAGATGCATTGGCTATAAGTCTCCATCCGCTCTCGTTCATTTGTTCATGAAAACGTTTTGCTTCTCGAAGGTTATTAACGCGCTGTGTATCCAAGTGATCTGTCATTGTTATAAATTGCATGATTTCGAATTGATTGGGTTCTCCGCTTGCATCAATGTATACGGGCTCGTTTGTGTAGTTGCTACTGGTTTCTACTTCGCTCCAGTTGCTAAGGCTTTGTAGTTGACTTGCAATGCTTTCGCTGTCGCTATCACCTGCTACAGACGACGGTCTAGTAGCAAGCTGTTGCTGTTGACGACAGAACGTATCACTGGTTAGTGTGTGAGTCTTGCTGCAGTAGCTGCATGTAGGTATCTTTGTAATGGTTATAGAACTCATGTTGAAGGCTTCGTTTGCTTGAATTATGTTTTATTTTGTTGGGACTTGGGTTTTTTTGTTAATTTTTGAGTTTTTTGCAGCTCTTTTTATACTAGAGATTACTAAAGGTTAATTACTATCGATATAACATACATGTTATAACGATAGTAATTAAAAAGATGTTTTTAAAAAAATTTTTTATTACTTTGTAGATAAAAAAAGCGCACGACTTTTTAAACAATTCATACCCGAACAAAAAAGAGAAGCC
>Ga0315270_10001032_pt1 | contig 14916 bp, 12 predicted proteins | sample C1_bottom_MG_FD_204932 | JGI IMG/M metagenome (GOLD analysis project Ga0315270, IMG submission 204932) | Sediment microbial communities from Yellowstone Lake, YNP, Wyoming, USA - C1_bottom | ecosystem: Environmental > Aquatic > Freshwater > Lake > Sediment | place: USA: Wyoming | collected... | reverse complement strand
CCAGTGTGCTCTTGCCCGAGCCGCTGTGCCCCACCAGGCCGATCATTTCGCCGGGAGCAATGGTCAGGTTGATCCCTCGGGTAACGCTGCGATTGCCATAGCGGAAGCCGACATTGCGCAACTCAATGCCGCCCTTGACTTCTGCCAGGTGAACAGGATTGACAGTGTCGGGTACGCTGGATACATGATCGAGGATGTCAAAGATGCGTTTGGCGCCAGCAGCGGCTTTCTGCGTCACCGAGACTATGCGGCTCATTGAGTCCAGCCGCGCGTAGAAGCGGCCGATATAGGCCAGAAAGGCAACCAGTACACCCACCGTGATTTCATTTTTGGAGATCAGCCAGATGCCAAAAGCCCACACCACCAGTAAGCCAAACTCGGTCAGCAGGGTGATGGTGGGAGTAAACAATGACCATATCCTGTTAAGCCTGTCATTGACCGCCAGGTTATGCTGATTGGCCTCGCGAAAGCGTACGGTTTCGCGTTTTTCCTGCGCAAAGGCTTTCACCACGCGGATGCCGGGGATGGTGTCGGCCAGCACGTTGGTGACCTCCGACCAGACGCGGTCTATTTTCTCAAAACCGGTGCGCAGCTTGTCGCGCACCACATGGATCATCCATGCAATAAACGGCAGCGGAACCAGTGTTACCAGGGCCAGCCAGGGATTGATGGAGAACAGTATTACCGCAGTCATGATGATCATCAGCACGTCGGTGGCAAAGTCCAGTACATGCATCGACAGAAACACGCAGATTCGATCGGTCTCAGAACCAATCCGCGTCATCAGATCGCCGGTGCGTTTGCCGCCAAAGTATTCCAGTGACAAACGCATCAGGTGCTCATAGGTGGCGGTGCGCAGATCGGCGCCGATGCGCTCGCTGACCAGCGCGAGGATGTAGGTGCGCCACCAGCCCAGGCCCCAGGCCACTAATGCAGAACCCAGCAGGCCGATCAACAGGAGTGCGACTATGCCGGTATCGATAGCTGTGCCGTTCTGGTAGGGAATAAGCACCTTGTCCATCAGCGGCATGGTCAGGTAAGGCGGCACCATGGTGGCGGCCGTGGCGGCCAGTGTCAGCAAGAATCCCGCCAGCAGCTGCCCCTTGTAGGGCTGTGCAAACTGCCACAGGCGGAACAGCACCCAGGTTGAGGGCGGGGTGTGTGTAGCGGTTGTGCAAATGGGGCATTCTTCCACTCCGGGTGCAAGGATCGCCTGACAATTCGGGCACACTGATTCTGTTGGGCGACTAACAGGCTGGCCGGCTAGAAGATCCTCAAGTTGTTGCGCGAAATAGGTAGATACTTTTTGTGCCTCAGCATGATGCGTTAGCGTATAGCGCCAGCAGGCAAGACGCGATTCACCATCAAATAATTCCAGGCTGCCAACGCCGGCATGATCGCGGCGTTGCAGGGTGAGGCCCGGGTGGAGGCGCCATTCTTGCCACGATGTTTGAGAAGACGATTTCGCCAAAATTCGTGCACTGCTCACTACCAGCAGATACCGGGTGAAGTGCAGGTTTGCATCCAGGTCGCCTTCCATCCATGCCACAACCTGTTCATCGCCAACCAGATGGCTGGACAACTCTGCCTGATTTTTTTCAGGGAAAAGAGGGGGGGGTGATGTAAAGCGGGACTTTGCTATCATAATTTAAAGATTAGTCGGAGTTTAAGCGGTAAAAATTAAACCCGCAAAAAAAAGTTGGGGATGGTTTAAAATGATCGTATGTGTGAAGCAGCGTGTTGATATATGTGGTTTTCTGGTTCATTTGTGATGTTGGTGATAAGTTTAAAAATTTCTGTGCCACATATATGTGTACGGTCGTTGTTCGCAGTTTACTTGCCTTGCAGGCAAGCGTACAGCCCGATAAGTGAACCAACCCGCAGCGTAATATCTTACTCCTGTGGTAAACCAATAGTTGCTTAAAACGTTAAGGTTAACAGTTTACATCTTAATTTTTGTTGTCTGAAGATTTCCCCAATTTTAAAGCATGGAAATAATGGCATGAAATTTCTAAAGGTCATGCCTCTGCACGGGCCCAATATTTGGACGTATCGCCCGGTTCTGGAGGCCTGGGTCGACATCGGTGCGCTGGAAGATTCCCCTTCAAATACGATTCCAGGGTTTTATGAACGATTGACCTCATGGTTGCCGGCGCTGGAAGAGCATCGCTGCGGCGTCGGTGAGCGGGGCGGCTTCCTGTTGCGCTTGCGTGAGGGAACCTGGCCGGGACATATCCTTGAGCATGTCACCATCGAGCTGCAAAATCTTGCAGGAATGCAGACGGGCTTCGGCAAGGCACGTGAGACATCCACCCGCGGTGTATACAAAGTTGTGGTGCGTTCTCGACACGCTACCGTGAGCCGTGCTTGTCTGGAGGCGGCCCGTGATCTGGTGATGGCAGCAATTGAAGACCGGCCTTTCGACGTTCCCGCCACGATTGCAAGTCTGCGAGATATTGCCGATTCCTATTGCCTTGGCCCCAGCACAGCTTGCATTGTTGATGCTGCAACCGACCGAAAAATTCCGTCTATCCGCCTGAATGAGGGCAACCTGGTGCAATTGGGCTATGGCGCACGCCAGCACCGCATATGGACGGCAGAGACTGACCAGACCAGCGCGATTGCCGAGAGTATTTCCAGCGATAAGGATCTCACCAAAACTCTGTTACAGGCTTGCGGAGTACCGGTCCCTGTAGGGCGTCTGGTTGAGAGCCCGGAAGATGCCTGGGAGGCAGCGGAAGAAATTGGAATACCAGTTGTAGTGAAGCCACGCGATGGCAACCATGGGCGCGGTGTAACTACCGAATTGATGACGTGCGAGGACGTTGAGTCCGCTTATCATCTGGCCCGTGATGAGGGGAGTGGTGTTATCGTCGAGCGTTTTGTGCGCGGCAATGAACACCGCTTGCTGGTGGTAGGGGGGCGTCTGGTGGCGGCGGCTCGCGGGGAATCGGCCAGTGTGACAGGCGATGGACGTGCAACAGTTACGGAACTTATTAATGATCAGATCAATACTGATCCGAGACGTGGCACGACCGATGCCGACCCGCTCAATGTAATTTTGCTGGATGGCGATGCCACAGTCAGATTTGAAATCTTGCGTCAGGGTTTTAAACCAGATTCGATACCGCCCAAGGGCCAACAAGTGCTAATTCAGCGTAATGGTAATGTTGCATTCGACGTTACCGATCGGGTTCACCCCAGCATTGCCGCCGCCGCAACTCTGGCTGCCCGGGTTGTCGGACTTGATATCGCCGGGATTGACCTGGTAGTGGAAGATATCTCCCGTCCGTTTAATGAGCAGCGTGGTGCGATTGTCGAAGTGAATGCCGGCCCCGGCCTGCTGATGCATCTTAAGCCTGCGGAGGGCGAACCACGCCCGGTCGGAAAGGCCATTGTCGACAGTCTGTTCAAGTCGGACGAAAGCGGCCGTATTCCCATTGTTGGCATCACCGGCACGCATGGAAAAACAACGGTCGCCAGAATGGTGGCGCGACTGCTTAATCTCAGCGGAAAGTACGTGGGCTTGGCGTGTAGTGAAGGTCTTTTTCTCGACCAGCGTCAAGTTGAAAAAGGCGATCGGGCTTCCTGGTCATCCGCACATAAAATATTGCTCAATCGTTCGGTTGATGCTGCCGTACTGGTCAACAGCGCACGTTCCATTTTGTCCGAGGGTGTGGCCTATGATCGCTGCCAGGTTGGCGTCGTAACCAACATCATCGGTACAGAAGGGCTTGATAAATTCTACATTCACGAACCCGACCAGGTTTACAACGTGCTACGCACACAGGTTGATATCGTGCTGCCAGACGGGGTGGCGGTACTCAATGCAAATGATCCCCTGGTATTAAAAATGGCAGAGTTGTGTGACGGCAGTGTAATACTGTTTGGCATGAATCCGGAAACGCCGGCAATTACCGAACACCGCTACCAGGGTGGGCGCGCTGTATTTGTACGCTATGGCCGCCTGATAATGGCCACCGGCAAGGATGAGGTTACGCTGGTCGAAGTGGCATCCATACCACTGCTTAATACCGGTGCGGCCTCGTTCCAGATTGAAAATGTTCTGGCTGCCGTTGGCGCGGCCTGGGCACTCGGGCTGTCGCATGATTTGATACGGGCCGGGATAGAAACCTTTAAAGCAGATTAATGCTCGTTTTTTTTGCTATGTATAGTTTTGAAGTTTTGGATTTAGCCACGCACGACTGCAATAGCAGTCGTGCATTACAGGAAGATTGTTGATGGAAGTATCACGTATACGAGCACTGCGCGGTCCCAACCTCTGGAGCAGACATACTGCAATTGAAGCAATTGTGTCCTGCAGCGGGACAGAGTGCTCGATAGGCGAGATTCCTGATTTCGAAACCCGCTTGCGCGCCCGCTTTCCTGAAATTGGTTTCCTGCAGCCGGCAGGCCATCAGGAAGGTATTTCGATGGCGCATGTACTTGAAGTGGCAGCGCTCAGTCTGCAGAAGCAGGCCGGCTGTCTGGTCACTTTCAGTTGTACCGTGCAGACGCTTGAAACGGGTGTGTACCAGGTGGTAATCGAATATGGTGAAGAAGCGGTGGGGCGACTCGCGCTCGAAATTGCCCAGTCACTATGTCAGTCTGCTGTAGATGATGCACCGTTTGATCTTGAAAATGTACTCAGCCGCTTGCGCGAACTTGATGAAGACGAGCGGCTGGGACCCAGCACCGGCTCCATTGTTCAGGCTGCTTTGGCATGCGGCATTCCCTATCGTCGCTTAACCTCCGGCAGCATGGTGCAGTTTGGCTGGGGCAGCCAGCAGCGCCGTATTCAGGCCGCCGAAACCGACGGTACCAGTGCCATTGCGCAGTCCATCGCACAGGATAAAGAGCTGACTAAAAAATTGCTGGATGCGGCCGGCGTCCCGATTCCTTTTGGACGTCCCGTGCTGGATGAAGATGATGCCTGGCTTGCCGCAGAAGAAATCGGCCTGCCCGTTGTTGTTAAACCGCAGGATGGAAATCAGGGCAAGGGTGTAACCGTCAACGTTGTCAGTCGTGATCATCTCAAGATTGCCTATGCGGCCGCCTCGGCGATTAGCGAATCTATCATGGTGGAGCGTTACCTGCCGGGTCACGATTTTCGTCTGCTGGTGGTGGGCGGAAAAGTGGTAGCCGCCGCGCGCCGTGACCCACCCCAGGTGATTGGTGACGGGGTACACAGTGTCAGGAAACTGGTAGAGACGGTGAACAGCGATCCACGGCGCAGCGAGGGTCATGCGACGGCGCTGACCAAGATACGCCTGGACGAAATCGCGCTTGCGCGTTTATCGATTCAAGGCCTGTCGGCAGACTCGGTGCCACCCAAAGGCAGCCGCGTTATATTGCGCAACAACGCGAATTTAAGTACAGGCGGTTCTGCCACCGATGTGACCGACGATGTCCATCCCGAACTGGCAGCCAGCGCAGTTGCTGCTGCACAAATGATAGGCCTGGATATCTGTGGTGTGGATGTTGTTTGCGACAGTGTGCTCAAACCCCTTGAGAAGCAGGGCGGTGGGGTCATTGAAGTGAATGCTGCTCCAGGCTTGCGCATGCACTTGCAACCTTCATACGGCAAGGCAAGAGCCGTGGGTGAGGCGATAATTTCGTCGATGTTCAACAAGGGGGATGACGCACGCATTCCAGTGGTAGCAGTTTCCGGAACAAACGGCAAGACCACCACAGTGCGCCTGATCTCACACCTGCTAACCCACAACGGCCTGCGCGTTGGCATGACGAATTCGGACGGCGTCTATATAGAAAATCAGCGCATTGATACAGGCGACTGCAGCGGCCCCAAGAGTGCGCGCAATGTTCTGTTGCATCCTGATGTCGATGCCGCAGTGTTTGAGACCGCGCGGGGCGGTGTGCTGCGCGAGGGTCTGGCTTTCGATCGTTGTGACGTGGCTGTGGTCACGAATATCGGTATCGGTGATCACCTGGGACTGAGCTATATCCACACGGTGGATGATCTGGCCGTGGTGAAAAGAGTCGTGGTGCAAAACGTGGCACCTACCGGCACAGCAGTACTTAATGCGGCTGATCCCATGGTGGTAAAAATGGCCAGTGCGTGTCAGGGATCGGTCACATTTTTTACCAGTGACTGCCATCATCCGGTAATGGCAACTCATCGCGCCAAGGGACAGCGGGTGGTCTATCTGGATGGCAAGGAGATCGTGGCTGCCGAAGGCATTGTTGAGCAGAGAATCGCGCTGCGGGATATTCCGCTGACGCGCAATGGCACAATTGGCTTCCAGATAGAAAATGCGATGGCGGCAATAGGCGTTGCCTGGGCCCTGGGCGTAGACTGGAAAATTATCCGCGCGGGTGCAGCCACTTTTATCAATGATGCAGCAACGGCACCAGGCCGGTTTAATGTTTATGACTATCGCGGCGCAACCCTGATTGCTGATTATGGACACAATCCCGATGCGATTATTGCCCTGGTCAGCGCGATAAACAATATGCCGGCCAAGCGTCGCCTGGTCGTGATCAGCGGTGCGGGAGACCGGCGCGATGAGGACATCAGCCAGCAGACGGAGATACTCGGCAATGCCTTTGACGAGGTTATTCTATACCAGGATCAATGCCAGCGCGGGCGTGCTGATGGTGAGGTGTTGGGGCTATTGCAGAAGGGTTTGAAAAATGCAAAGCGCGCCAAAGCGGTCGAGGAAATTCGCGGTGAATTTCCAGCCATAGACCTTGCCCTGTCCCACCTTTCTGCCGGAGATTTGTGCCTGGTTCTGATCGACCAGGTTGATGAAGCGCTGGCGCATATTGCAAAGCGTATTGCTGAAGCATGAGGGCAGGATTACACCGGCAGTATCTGCTACTTGTCTGGTCTTGACTCTATGATGCTCATACCCAGGAAACTGCTCGCCGTGATCGAATTCATCGAACACGCACAGTACCCGGCCATTTACAAAGCGCTGGGTTACGAGGTGACTACCGAATGGCAGGTGCGTAAAGCGGTTGCGCTGATCCGCAAATTGAAGCCGGATGTGATTGTTGCTGATTTTTATTTCCAGTCCGATTTTCGCGACCGGTTAAGCAATCTTGAATCCCTGTTGGCGGCAACCCAGCTGTTGCATGAATTCAGAGTGCTGGTTTTTTATGAACCGCATAACGAGCCGGTGCTGGATAAAGTTCGACAGCGCATGCGTATCGATGCGGCACTTCCCATGCCTGCAACGGATGAGGCAATCAAGGCAGTGTTGAAGGACTGGTTGTAGTCACTGCATCAATACGCTGCCGGTTTTTTCTGTGCTGAATTTTAGTTACGTGGTAAATTGCAGGGGTTAATTGCCAATTTGCAATATTAACTTGGGCCCACGCAGGGGAAGTGATGATAAAAAATCGGGCAGGTTTTTTCTGCACTGCAATACCTCAGCTTGAGGCACGACATTATGCGTCCGGTTTAAATTCACGGTTTAATTCTGATCAACTATCCTTTGCCGATTATGTGGAGAGGAGCCGGGACATGATCAGCAAAGTTCGCTCAGTGACCGCTCAAGATGCACTGCAGCAAGCCGATCTGCATAAAGCAATCGACGGCAATTGCCCGTTTGAACTTAACCCGCTCGCCACTGATGCCGCAGGTAAAGAAAAACCCTGGCGCCGGGGAATACTGCTTACACACGGTCTGAGCGACTCCCCCTATATTATGCGGCATCTGGCTGACGTATTTCAGGAAAATGGATTTCGTGTCATGGCTGTCCTGCTGCCGGGGCATGGCACCAGACCGGGAGACTTGCTGGATGTGACCTGGCAGGAATGGGCCAAGGCTGTTGCCTATGGCACAGACAAACTTGCTGCCGAGGTTGATGAGGTTTACCTGGGGGGATACTCTGCCGGGGGTGCACTGAGCATCTACCAGAGTCTGCAAGACCAGCGTGTACGCGGACTATTCCTGTTTGCTCCCGCAATTGGTATCACTCACCGTGCCGCTTTTGCGCGCTTGCACAAACTGGTGAGCTGGCTTGTTCCCTGTATGAAGTGGGTGGATATCAAGCCGGATAATGATATCTACAAATATGAGTCTTTTGCCAAAAATACCGCAACGCAGATGTACCAGTTAACCCTTGCTTTGGGTGCAGAACTGAAACAGCGTGTGTTGAATATTCCGATATTTACCGTCGCCAGTATGGACGATAAAACGGTGAACACCGTTTCAACGCTTGAGTTTATGGCGCAACATGAAAATGCCAGCAATAAACTCATACTCTACAGCAAGGATACAACTCAATTTTCTAACAATGTTTCGGGTGGCAATATAGAATGGGTGAACAGCTTTATACCCGAGCAGAAAATTCTCGGCTCGGCACATACAGCCATCCTTGTTTCGCCCGATGATGAACACTATGGTGTTCATGGAAATTATGCAAATTGCATACATTATTATCGCGATAATATGGAAAAATATGTTGCCTGTACGATGCACCCCAGTGAATGCTGGCTGGGGGAGATTTTGGAAAAAAATCTCGAAATCGGCGTGTTGCGCCGACTTATGTATAACCCCAATTTTGCCGCCCTGAAAAAGTCCCTGAAATTGTTTATCGATAATTTGCCATAACTGTTGCTATACAACACCCTTGAAATAGACAGGAATGTGACCAACTGCAATATTTTGGCGTTAAGATTGAATTATCGTTGTCCTTACTGAAGGGGAGTAACCATGAATGTCAATGAACTCAAGCTAGTGGCACAAACCATCGTTGCCAAACAGAAAGGCGTGCTGGCTGCCGATGAAAGCAGCCCCACGATCAAAAAACGTTTCGACACTATCAAGGTTGAATCGACCGAGGAAAACCGTCGACGCTACCGCGAGATACTGTTTACCAGCGCCGGTATTGAACGTAATGTGGGTGGTGTTATTCTGTTCGATGAAACGTTGCGTCAGACCACCAAAGAGGGTGTTCCATTCGCACAACTGTTAAGCAGTCGTGGGATTATTCCGGGGATTAAAGTGGATAAAGGTGCAAAAGCGCTGGCACTGTATCCGGGAGATAAAATTGCCGAAGGCCTGGATGGGCTGCGCGAACGTCTTGTTGAATATAAACAGCTCGGAGCAAAGTTTGCGAAGTGGCGTGCGGTGATCGAAATTGATGAACACAAACTTCCCTCGTCCTATGCGATTCACGCAAATGCTCATGCTCTGGCCCGTTATGCGGCGTTGTGCCAGGAGCTGGATATAGTGCCCATAGTAGAGCCCGAGGTGCTGATGGATGGTGCACATAAAATCGAGCGCTGCGAAGTGGTGACCTCGCGTGTGCTTGAGGCCGTATTTACCGAGCTCGACGCACATCGGGTGCTGTTCGAGGGCATGTTGCTGAAGCCCAATATGGTGATCCCCGGCAAGAAATGCGAGCAACAGGCCTATGCGCAAGAGATTGCCGAAGCCACCATCCGTTGCTTTGCCCGTTACGTGCCGGCCGCAGTCCCCGGCATCGTGTTCCTGTCAGGCGGGCAGAGCGCTGAAGAAGCGACAGAAAATCTGAATGCGATGAACGCAATGGGCACACATCCATGGCAAGTCAGCTTTTCCTATGGCAGGGCGCTGCAGGCCCCGGTACTGGCGGCATGGAAAGGGCAGGAGAGCAACGTGGCAGCGGCGCAGAAAGCGCTGGCTAAGCGTTGTCATTTAAATGGCCTGGCGCGTGATGGCAAGTATACTGCCAGCTTGGAAGCTGCCGCATGATAATGGGCCCCGGGCAATCACTGATCTTTGCACATCGCGGTGCCAATAAGGAGGCACCTGAAAATACCCGCTCTGCATTTGACCGTGCGCTCGCATATCCCATCGATGGCATGGAGACCGATATTCAGCTTAGCCGTGATGAAGTGCCGGTACTGTGGCACGACCGCTTTCTGGCCAAACTCGGCCATCCCGCCCAACACATAGATGACTTCGACTATAGCCAGTTGCAGGCGATGAATTTGTCCCGGCATTTCACGCCGGAGGTCAAACCGGAAGGTATTGTGAGCTTGCAGGCGTATCTGGACGCATATCGCAGGCGTACGCGCTTGCTGCTGGAAATTAAAAATCGTGAATGGGAATTACCCGCCCGCCATGAACTTAAAGTTCGGCATACGCTGGCGATGGTGGGGCAGGTGACGGACGATCGCATCATGATTTCCTCGTTTAATCTGGAAAGCCTGATTTATGCGCAACAGTGCAGGCCTGGATTCCCGCTGGTTTACAACTTTGAAGATGAGCAAACTTTGCAGGACGCGAAGCATGTTCTGGCAGCGCATTCCTTTCTGCATGGATTGTGCCTGCCCATCGCCACATTGGATTCCGGCTTTGTGGAATTGCTGCGAGGATTGAAAAAGAGCATTGCGGTATACACCTGCAACAGCGATGAGGAAATCAGCAAGGCATTGCAACTGGGGGTGGATATTCTGATTAGTGATATTCCACAAAAGGCGTTAATTTTGAGAGGTCAACGCAGTTGATCTGAAAAAATGTGTAGATCATTTTTTTGTTTTTGAGGATTTAATCCAGATTTTATTATGTTGCGACATGCGCAAATCCCCCCTAGCCCCCATTTGCACCCAAAGGGGGCAAGAACCTCTGCGAGGCAAAGTGGGGAACCCACCAAGTTTTAGTCGGAGAAAATTCCTCCCTTTGGCCAGAGGCAGGGTCGCTGCGTAGCAGCGGGGCACCCAACGGCGTACTCCTTGCGGGTAAAAGGGAGGTTAGGAGGGATTTTGCACTTCAAGAATGATGCAATGTTCAATAGTGAGGGAACGAGGTTGAAGCGAAATTTTTCAGCACTGCAAAACAGGCAGTTTGACCTGCTGGTTTGCGGCGGCGGTATTTACGGTGCGTGGACTGCCTATGACGCCGCTTTGCGCGGCCTCAAGGTTGCCATCGTGGAGCAGGGCGATTGGGCCAGCGCCACCTCCTCAGCCTCCAGCAAGCTTATTCATGGCGGCTTGCGCTATCTTGAATCATACGACTTCAAGCTGGTTAAAAAAGCGCTGAGTGAACGGCAAATGTTATTGCAAGCCGCACCGCATCGCGTGTGGCCGTTGCGTTTCGGCGTGCCTGTGTATGCCGACAGCCGCATCGGCAGGTTACAGCTAAAGCTGGGTTTGATCTTGTACGATTTTCTTGCCGCCAGCCCGCTGCGGGAAATGGCCCATCGTTATTTCAACCGGCAGGCTTTTGCTCACCGTTTTTCAGCACTTGATACTGTCGGCTTGAGAGGCGGCTTTAGTTACAGCGACGCACAGACTGACGATGCGCGTCTTGTACTGGAGCTAATCGACGGTGCCATGACAGCCGCTGCGGTGTGTGTAAATTATTGCCAGCTGACATCCCTGACAAAACATATGGGTCAGGTGAACGGTGCGATCGTTAAAGATCAGCTGAGCGGTGTGAGTGTTGAGTTAAAAGCGAAGCAGGTTGTTTATGCCACGGGTCAATGGTCTGCTGTCGAAAAAGAAAGCAGCAAATGGTGCCGCGTCACCAAAGGCGTGCATTTGCTATTGCCCGCAGTGCTGAAAGACGAAGCCTTGCTGTTGACCGCCAAGGCCGATGGCCGTGTGTTTTTCATGATCCCCTGGTATGGGCTGACTGTGGTCGGCACCACCGATACCGATTACAACGGTGATATGAACCATGTTCGTGCAGAAGAACAGGATGAGGCCTACCTGCTGGATGCCGCCAATCATTACCTTAAAGCAGCATGGACCAAAGCCGATGTGATCAGCAGTTATGCGGGATTAAGGGTGATGAAACGCAGCGAAAAATCTGCGCCCTCTGCCGTCAGCCGTGACTGGGAATTGAAAACCGCAAGCAATGGTGTGCATTACTCCATCGGCGGGAAAATCACCTCGGCACGGGAGGACGCGGCCAGTATCGTTGATGCAGTGTGCGCACAGCTTGGAAAAAATATTCCCTGCGCCAGCAGGGGAAGATTATTTCCCTGGGCGCCAGAAGAAGATTATGCCGTGTGGTCTGCCGCAATCAGCAAGCAGGCAGCACAGCTTAATGTCGATATGGAAAGCACAAAATGGTTAATCAGCCGTCACGGCAAACGCGTGATCGAGATCCTGAAAAATATAGAATCAAATCCAGCGCTGGCCGAGCGCATTACCCCGACAGTACCGTTGATCCTCGCCGATTTATTGTTCTGTGCGCGCAATGAAATGGTCGTGCATCTGGATGACCTGTTGCGCCGTCGCATGCCGCTGCTTATCCTGGCCAGAATCAGTGAGGAACATATGCGTAGCCTGGCCGAGCAGGTATCTGGCATATTGACTTGGGATGAAAGCACTATGCAACGTGAACTCTCATCCTGTATACATTACACTAAACCATGATCACAGCCATTGCGCTTGACCTGGGCAGCACCTCCATCAAAGCAGGGTTGCTGGATCAGAATGGCAAACTCAGCAACATCGTTGCACAGCCCGCGCCAACTATCCGTGCAGAAGGCGGCCACTACGAAAGTGACGCCCTGTCTTATGCAGAGCTTGCGGATCAAGTGCTCGCAAATTGTCTTGAACAGGCAGGAGGCGGCTTGCCGCCTCTGGGTTTATGCAGCCAGCGCTCCTCGTTCCTGATCTGGGAGCGCAGCAGCGGGAAACCAGTCACCCCGCTTATTTCATGGCAAGACAATCGCGGTGTCGCGAGCTGCATAGCATTGCAGGGGCAGGAGCCGCTTATTACCGGGCTCACCGGCTTGCGCCTGACACCTTATTTTTTTGCCAGCAAGCTGCGCGTGGTGTTGCAGGAAAATCCGCATTGGCGTGAACGTTTGGAGCGCGGCGAGTTACTGGTGGGCACACTGGACACGTTTTTAATCTGGCGCTGGACGGACGGCAGGCATCACCTCACGGATGCATCGATGGCTGCGCGCACCCTGTTGATGGATATTGGAAGTCAGAAGTGGTCGCCTTTGTTATGCGATCTTTTTGAGATACCGCTGAATATACTGCCCGCGATCAAACCTTCCACTGGATTGAAGATACGTCTTAACAATGACCTGACCCTGCAAGCCAGCCTGGCTGACCAGTCTGCAGCCCTGCTGGCCAGCGTTGGCGAAGATCAGCAGGCGGCACTGGTCAATCTGGGTACGGGTGGTTTTGTGATTCGCTATCTGGCTGATGGACGCAGCACGCAACACGGCTATCTGCGCACCCTGGTGTATCAGCCCTCCGCAATGCCCGCCCATATAGCCATAGAAGGCACACTCAACTCCATCGCAGCCGCGCTGGCCCCTTACCCGGTTGGCGATTGCAAGATAGAGGATATGGCTGCAAATAATATTTTTTGTCTGGCCGAGCCCAGCGGCCTGGGCGCGCCTTATTTTCGCAATGATCTGGGCCTGCAGTTTTCCAGTCCGGTGGAGCAACTGCAGCCGGGTGAAATTGCCTGTCTCCTACTGGAAGCCATTATTTTCCGTGTGGTGCGGATACTGCAAGAATTTCACCACGAAGCCGCGCTAAAACGCGTGTATCTATCGGGTGGCTTGTCTGAATTGAGCAGCTTGCAACAGGGAATTGCCCAATGCCTGGCTTTTGATGGTCTGGCCTGCGACGTTTACCGCTTGCAGCAAAGGGATGCCAGCCTGCAGGGGGCGGCGATGCTGGCAGCAGGTATCAGTCATGATGCTCGCCATGATGCTGAAAAATTAGGATCAGCAAGTGTTAACAAGGCTCTGCCGGAAAAATATCAGCGCTGGAAGCTGTGGTTTGATCAGATGCTTAAAACCTGACAGCACAGTTGTTCTGTGCCCAACAGTTGCTGGATGATATTGGCTGTCGTGTGTATTTCCACATACACCAACACCTTGCAAATGATCTGAAAGTACATTTTGACTATTTCCCCTATTAGGGGATAATGTGCCCATGGAAAAACACAAACCGCATTACTTGCTAAAAGCGATTCAAGCTCAGATGAATTCACCGGAAGCGATGAATCTGACGCTATCCGCGCTTGAAGGAATTCGCGCTGCAGGTATGGCACAAGTAGATGCGTTAGCTGTGATCCAGGGTTTATCCACCGTAGACTTTTTTAAAAGTATGACGACTAATGCTGATCATCGAGTATGGCAGGACGTATATCACTCCGAATGGCAAGAGGTCGCGCTATATATCAAGTTTCAGCTGGCTGGAGAGTATTTTGTGATTTCATTCAAGGAGCGATGAGATGAAAAAAAGTAAATGGAATGGTCAAATATGTCCAATATGTGGAACTGGCGTTTTACATGACGGCAACAAGCTGGTGACACAAGACTATAAAGGTCACCAATATCAAGCAAAAGTACACGGTGCATTTTGCAATAAATGTGATGAGGCAATTTTACTTTTCAACGCTGCAGAAGAAGCTGCATGGTTGGCTTTTCGAGATCAGGTTGACCGACAAGCAGCTAGTGAGTTAGAGGGAATCCGGAAGCGGTTAAAACTCACTCAGGCTCAGGCAGCAAAACTCGCGGGTGGTGGTAAAAATGCATTTTCTCGCTATGAGAGAGGGCAAGCTAAACCTGTTGCAGCAGTCATCAATTTATTTAAGTTGTTGGATAAACACCCTGATCTAATTAAAGAACTGGTTTGATTGTTCTTTTCCATCCTAACGCGACATGACAGGTATCTCGACAGATGCCCGTATGAAAGCTTTAAGTTCAGCGGTCGCTGTCGGCCACTAGGCGACGCTTGGGGATGCAGCTGGGAATGACCGCATCTCGGCCTTATGTGAATCTTCACATAAGGCCGATTATGCACAGTTCTTGATTATGTGAAGTTTCGAGTCAGATAGTTCTGAGAGGCAGGAAGCGAGGGGCACTGCAACGTTTGATGCAAATGTAAGCTGGACATAATTTCTGCGGTAGTCTGAAGTGGCAGTCCCACTTCAGGAGACTATTATGAACCAGACCACTACGCATCGTGCTGCGTCAG
>Ga0315270_10001031_pt1 | contig 14930 bp, 6 predicted proteins | sample C1_bottom_MG_FD_204932 | JGI IMG/M metagenome (GOLD analysis project Ga0315270, IMG submission 204932) | Sediment microbial communities from Yellowstone Lake, YNP, Wyoming, USA - C1_bottom | ecosystem: Environmental > Aquatic > Freshwater > Lake > Sediment | place: USA: Wyoming | collected... | reverse complement strand
TTAATGTTAATGCCTTGGCAATATCTCCTGTCAATTCTTTTAATCTTTACTATTCAGGTGCCGGGACCCCAGCAAACCCATTGGAGTTCTTACGTTTCATTGGTACAAATGATTATGTGTACTTTTTGAAAGACTTAGCAACTGGCAAATTAATTCCAGTAACAACAACAGTTTATCTACAAAGTTTGGTGTACATTGATGATGTATCTGGAAATTATGTTCGTAAGATTGGTCGTGATAATCTTGATTTCTTATGGCAGCATTTTACCCCAGACGATCATTTAATAGATCCATCAACATCAAATATTATTGATGTCTATGTTTTGACCCGTGGTTATTATTCAGGAGTTCAAAACTATCTACGTGGAATAGAACCAATAGAACCAGCTCCTCCATCGTCTCTTGAACTTAGAAATACTTATCGAAACTTAATTGAAAGTAAGATGATTTCTGATACGGTGGTGATGCATTCTGGTAAAACTAAACTGATCTTTGGAACTCAGGCTCTTCCAGAACTTAGAGCAACTTTTAAGATTGTTCGTTCTGGATCTGCTAAGCTCACAGGGGATCAGATTCGGTCTAAAGTTCTTGATCTTATCAATCAGTATTTCAGCATTAACAACTGGGATTTTGCTCAAGATTTTTATGCAACAGAACTAATGGCTGTTATTCAAAGTAAAATGCCTACTGAAATTGCTTCTGCAGTTTTAGTCCCAGTTTTCCCAACTAACTACTTTGGCGATCTTTTCTATCTCAGAAGCGCTCCTGATGAAGTCTTTGTTTCATGCGCATCTCTTGGTGATATTGAGATTATTGATGGTATTGATCGTCTTACTTTAAAGCAAAAGCTATGATAGCAATCGCATTTGTATTTGTAATTTTAGCAATCTGTTGTTTTATAATGTATCTAGCGATACCAGAATTTGATCCAGAAGGTTCTGGGCCTACTGCAAAAAATGTAATAGGACTTATTGTATTTGCTCTATTAACTGTCGCTGGATTAATTTTCTACTACTTTAAATGATATATCTTGTGGGAAATAATCGATACCAAATAATAACCACTAATAGAATAATGTTGAGAAAGTAGTTTGTAATAAGCGGAGTTACATCTGGTTTTGGAAAGACGTAGATAATTGTAAGTACTTCACCGAAGAACCACATCAGCAAAAATGACCATGAGAGTCCGTCGCTGTTCTTTTGCTTCCAAGACTGAAATGCCTGTGGAACTGCACAGAGAGCAAACATAAAACTGCCGATCCAGCCGATCATTTCCATCATTTTACTTCAACGTTGCACAGAACCAACTCAGAGATTGCCCGAGTGGTAGCAACATAGCAGAGGTTTACTTCTTGTTCCAATTCCCAGTCTTTCCGTGCCCATTTAGAAGGACCGGTTTGCAACCAGAATACCTTTTTCCATTCGCGACCTTTTGATTTGTGGATACTTGAGAGGAGAACGCATTCGTTACCGACGTTGTCACCGAAGATCGTATCAATTTCGGTACAAACCCGTTCGATTGCGTTGTTTGGAACTGGATCGATCTTCATGACCCGTGCGACCAAGACCTTCAAACATTCAACCTTGTCGTCGATTGCCGCGGCGCGGGATTCTTGTTCCTTGGCACGGAACTTAGATGTTTCACGTTCTTTGTACTCTTCCAACTTGTTAAGCAATGCAGTGTAAGATTTGATTTTCCAACGACGAGCAAGAGCTTTAAGACCGGCTCCGATTTCACGACCTTCGACTTTTGCCGGGATACCAGCAGCAATAAAAGCATAAGCAGTTTGAATTACTGGAGCATTGAAACGGCAGAGAATTGCATCACCAGGTTTGGCGATATCAACAAGCTTTTCACCTTCGCCTAATGACCGAACGATACCATCTTCAGCAGTTTCCAAGGCTTCGATATGATTAACATAATTCTTGGCGTGAGCGACGACGTTCTTTGGGCAACGATAAGAGACTGTCAGCGGCATTTGAACAGCTGATACTGCGCTACCGATCAGATCCAATGCATCAGCATCAGCACCAGTAAAACCGTAAATCGCTTGATGCCGATCGCCAACGGCGACGAGGCGACCACCACGTTTCAGCATCAACAGAGCTAAAGCGCGACGAGCAGCGTTTGTGTCTTGTGCTTCGTCAATCAATACCCAGTCATGTTCGTAAGCACGTACCTTATGAACAAGTGGGGCGTAAATCATATCGTCAAAATCAATAACCTTTGTGTCAAGTTCGATTGATTTTTGAAGCAGCTTTTTGGCAAGAGAAATAACGAGATTATCGCTTTCAGCAGTTTCCACATCGAAATGATCGATCAGCTTGAGCCATACACTGTTATCAGAGACAGAAGAAGTAACTCCAACAGCAGCTTGTTTTGCATAAGAGACGAGAGAAAGAACCGCGCCTTCGAAAGGGGTATATTGAGGATTGCGACCGGCGGCGTCACGGAAAATGTCACGGCATTTGTTATTGTCAACTTTAACAGAAGGAGCCATCCGACGCCATGCTTTGAAACCGGCGGCATGCATCGTGGAGATAAACAGACCATCACGTTGTGGTGCACGTGCGGCGATTTCTTCAGAAATCTTTTTGTTATATGCACCGAAGAAGATCGTACCTTTCATCAACTTCAGAGCTTCAACTAATGTAGTTGTTTTTCCAGACCCAGCAACTGCTTCCAAAACGCAAGAACCAGATCCAGTTTCGATCCAGTTGAAAAATGCAGATTGTTGCGGTGAGGGACTAAATTTCTTTGACATTGTCATTGCTTTCAAAGTTTATTAGGATTTCGATCTAATAATTATATCAAAGTGCTTAAAAAAGTAAACAGGTTTATAAAAAAAGTGTATTTTTATACAAAGCTCCATTTGTGTAAATAGATGATCACATGAAAACATCACGATGACAGCACCTTCGCTCGACCTAACAAGACTCCTTCCTCCTCAGTATCGGGACAAAACTCTTGATACCTTGATACGGGGGCTCTTTAATAGACATTTGTCAAAAACGGACGTTCTCCCATTATTTGGGCACGTCGGTGACAACTTAAATCTTCAGCCTGGTGATGTTCAAATCACCGAGAATGATCTTGAACGTCAGATCAATCAGCTGACTCCTGTAATTTACACTGAACATGGAACAGAAAAACTTCTAAGTTCTTGGCCAGATCTTTTACAAAAGATGGCTTTATTTGGAATCGATTATAAGACTCTCAATGATTGGTTTACTTCTAAGAGCTATAATTTTGTTCCACCGATTGATCTTGATAAGTTTTGCAACTTTAGTCAATATTACTGGATTGGTGAATGGATTACAACAGAACCTTCTCTTCCTTACTATGATTTAGGAATTCCAGATCTTTCTTTTGTTCTTCCAATTTTTGCATCTTCTAATGCAACAGTTTTACCTGAGTACTATGTTATTGAGCGAGGTTCATTAGGACCTGGTAATATTCCAGTTCCTCCTCAGCCTGGTGTAACAAATTGGTCAGATTGGGCACTTACAAATTTGTGGGTACACCGGGATGATTTAATTGAATTTCTTGATACTCACAGCGGAACAATAAGCTTTGGACAATTAGTACAAGCAACGAGACCGTTGATCGAGTACAGTAATAAAATTCAAATCAATCGGTATCAAACAGCTTTAGGAACTCCATCTGACAGCGGGGTTTTAGTTATTCAGCAGAAGCACCGCATTGCTCAGCTTCCATTATTTGACCTTTACGATTATCAAGGTACTCATACTGGACAAACTAGTGCAATCTTTTATTATCAAGAATCAAGTGACTATCCAATTGATTCACAATTACAAAGACGCGCAGTAACAGATGCTAATAGTGATTTCTTTTTTGAACACTCTCTCGTCAGAGCAGATAAAGAACTTCTGTTCTATAATTTGTATGATGGAGCCGAGTATAGTTTAAAAACCATCTGGCGGCAAGGCCCATACTCGACAATTAATTACTCAAAGTATGATTCTAGTGGAACTTTAATCAACCAAGATAAGTTCACAAATTTTCGAAACTATTTCTGGGTTGGAACTGATAAAAAACCACAACCTATCTACAACCTAGTAGGGTTGCCTGAGTACACTGTCGTTGAGCAAGGTGGAACTTCGGATTGGTCGGTATTTAATTATTGGATTCATGTAAGTCAGCTAAAGAAAGCTGACTTGTTAAAGTATGTACAGGCAACTCGCCCTATCATAGAATTTAATAAACAGCTTGAAACTGAAATTCTTGAAGTTAAAACTGCTCTTTATCAGCTTCCAAAGTTTCGGTTATATGCTGCTCCTGATGGTTGTCTTACTAATTCGTTTGAAATAATTCCATCATTCGAACATCCGAATCTTAATGATGCATATACGCAAAATCATTTATTTGCGAGAGTTGCCGATTTAGTTCAAACATCATCCACAATTTTAACTTGTCCAGAAGTTCTTACTACTGCATTTGAATACAACGGGGAATACTACATTCAAGGGCTTTATACTGGAGAGTTTATTCCAGAAAGAGATGGAGTAGTTTATGGATACCATGCAAGACAAGTAGAATACAACGGAATTGGTGACGGTGGATTATCACCAATAACAACTGATACTGTTTGTAATCCACAAATTTTAACTCTTACTGCAATTTCATCTACTATGTTCTCGGTAGTAGGTTCTGTTAGTGGTATTCTTTCTGATTTAACAGTAGGATTTCCGTTTTCTGCTTCTGGCGCTAATTTCAAAATTGACTCTGGAGCAGTTTTATTTGAAGTAGGTGATACTTTTATAGTTGAATTACGGAGCTTTGTTTTTAATTTAGTTTCTGTCTTTGTAAATCTTAATGGGGTTTATCGTACCCTTACATCACCATCATCTATTTTAACTGAAAAACAAAATTCAGTAATTGTCCCAGCAGATCCAACTTTACTAAATGGTATTTGGCAAGTTCCTTCCCAGATTGAATGGAACATCCAAAATGAAACCAGAACCACTATTGGGCAAGGCGATCTTTATTATCATTTACTTTCGATTATTGAAGCTCAGCCATGTTTAACTGGTGGCTCAACCGGTAATAATAATTGGAGAACTCTTCCTTCAAAAGATTTAGGATTGGGTGGTAAAATCAAACAGTATGATGGAAATACTGCTTTACTAATCTCAACATTACTACAACAAGGAATAACACCTGCTACATTAATTGAATTTGCTCGCCAGGGGTATGAACAATTGTTTATTGCAATTCATACTTTTGTTAATGAACAAATTCCGTTGATGCTTACTAACGTAGAATTTACTCCTCCTACATCTGGTGATTCAATTGATCAGCTTGTAATAGATCGATTCAAGACATACTTTGCTAATATTTCTCCTGTCGTTGTTTCATCAGAAACACCAGTTGATGATTATATTTCTACCCCATTTTATGATTCGACTTCGTCGATTCAAAATATGGTGGTAACACTTCCTTATATTGGTTTAGTTACTCCAATCGCTCCTACTAAGACACTCGATCTTGAGTTGAATATGAATACCCTTGTCCATCATGATGGACATAGTTCAAAGTTACCAACCGTAGCAACAGAAGTTTTAAAGAGCATTGTAACAAAAACTTTTGTTAGATCGCCAGGACAGCAAACAGCAGGATTAATTAGTGGAATTAACTATCCCAAACTTCCATATAAAGGACAATTCTGGTTTAAAGCTTCTACCGGTGAACTTTATTTTTACAATGTAATTTCAGATACTGGCGAACGTCCAATAACAGCTGTTATTGGTGATTATTCATATAATCGGCTTCTTGATATATTAAGCCAACTAGATGTTGATGGTATTACTTGGGTAGATAAACCCTTAACAGAACCATGGAACCTAGTCAAACTTGATTTGATTGAAGCCAATTTGTTATTGGCAATCGAACAAGAACTTTTTGATAATTGCCCTCCACTATCTCTTCGTCTTAATGATTCTGCTTTACAAGCAAAGCCGAATTTTGATGTCTTTCAACAGCAAGAATTTGAAAAATTTGGTATTACTTATGGTGTCACAGATGTCTATGGTACAACTTATGTTCCATCGAATGCATTTACTTGGAACTATTCATCTATTGTGGTTTCAGGAGCTTCTTCATCGCATGCAGTGTGGCAAGAAATTTATCGTGACATTTACGGAACCCCTAGACCTGATATTCAGCCTTGGCTATCCAGCGGATATTCTGATGAAGCTTCATTTTTAGTTGCTTATGATATTGCTGCTTCAAATCCTCCAGGTACTACAACTGTATTTGATATTTCGTTGTGGCTAATTCCAGCGTTTGCTGCTTTTGTTCGATCATTATTATCTACTACTACCAAACTATCTGTTGACTTAACAACTGGAGCTTTACTACCACCGTATTCATTAAATGTTGAAGGTCTTATTACAGTCCCACCAGCATCATCTGCAAGCAAATTTGTATTTGGTGATCTTGGTCCAATAGAATTATATTGGAGAAAAACTCTTAACTTCTTATATTCTGAACAGAAGTCTTATTTCAAATTAGATCCTCTCACTTGGTTACAAGAAACATGGGGAATTAAGTATGAAACGGCTGGTGAATATGTTCTTAATTCTTACTTAAAGAATAAAGAATCAGCTTCTGATTTTATGTTACATGGAGAAACTTTCAACGATACTCCACAACTTTCATGGTTTGCTATTACCAATATTTCGTATCCAGCTTCGGATATTAATTACAGTATTACTTGTGTAAGTAGACTTGATAATATTTTTAAAGTTATTCGGTCAGACTTATCTGCTCCTGTTTTTATTACATCGACTTACTCTGATGCTTATATCTCTCTGGATATTTCTCCGGCTATTCGTGGAATTTTCTGGGGCGATGGGATTAATCTTACGATTCATTCGGATGGTTTAATGGATCAAGTATTAGTTTACTTAAAGAACCTAAGAACTGAAGGGTTCAATCAGATTTACTCACAGTATTCTAGATCATATGGAAGTGATTTAGCAATTTCAATAAACAAGAGCTTATTTTCTGATTGGAATATCAAATTAGGATATCGATTTGGGGGATTTGTAAACACAGATACACTGGTTATAGATTCTACAAATATTCCAGTTGTAGGAACCTCGTTCAATACCTATTTGAAAGAAAACAAGTACTATAATAGCTCATGGATGGATGCTCTTCGAGTTCAGCTCGTTCAAAGAGGGTCTTCTGAAAGACAATTAGGTTATGATGTTCCTGCAATGGGACCTGGCGGAACCCCTGGTGAAGATTGGATCTTTCGGGTTGACAATTTTAATCCTTCACATTCAAATATTTCATGGTACCAATATGATTTATCTGGAGGTTATCAAGACTTTATTGCTCTTGATGGAAAGCGTTGCTTATTTAGCTGGAAACATTATGGAGCTACTACTGGAGTAACTTCATATAATTCTCCATTCTTAATTACTGGTATTCAAAATGTCTTAAATTTCATCTTTGGTTATTCTGACCTAAGATCAGCAGAAGGATGGGGATTTAATGATCAAGAAAATCCTGTTCTCGATCCATCTACTGGCCGCCCAATAGGATATCAGCTTTTAGTAGAACAGTTTATAGCACAACAATTTTCCGGAGCTACTGCAGGTTCTGCGTTTCTCTTCAACCCTTTCTCTCGAAAAGTTTGGTATAGTACACCTCGTGGTATTGTAACAGATATGTTTGATATGCTTGGGTTAGAACAAGAAACTGTCCCTACTCTACTTGATTCAAATGCTAAACATATTGAACATAAAAATGTTCGAGTTTTTAGACAAGATGCAATTACTGAAATGGTCTTTGATCGGCCAGCATACACTATTCACGTTTTAACAAGTGAATTTGAACACGTAGTACTTTTTGAAAATTATTCAGCTAGTCTTTTATTATATGATGCGTTCTTAGGCCAAAAAACTAGAGATGTTTTCTTACGTGGGGAAAAACAAACTGTCTTCTCTGGACGTATGGATTTTGGTGGTCACTTTTTATTAGGTGATCAGATGAAACGAAACATTGAAAGTTCTGTTCAAGGTATTTCGGGACTTTATAATACTACCAGTACCCTTCCCACCCCTGCAGAAAAAGAACAAGCTAGGGCTTTATTAGGATTTCAGAAAAAGCAATATTTTGAAGACCGTGGAACCCCAGATCAAACAGAGTTTCGTTTTTGGCAAGGACTGATTGCTAATAAAGGTACTAATTTTTCAGTTGGGGCTTATACTAATTCTCAACGATTTAAGAATGCAAAATTAGATGAATTCTGGGCTTATAAGCTAGCAGAATATGGTGATGCTAGAGCTCTTACTATGGCTGAAATGAAGTCAGAATCCGAAGACTGTACATCGGAACTGACTAACTATCTGTTTCTCGAAGGAGATGAATTAGATCTTATTGATATCTACCAAACTGATGGCGGATACGATATTCCAGATTATGATGTAACTCCGTTTGACTCGTTCTCGTTGTATACAGATGTTCAAGCTAGCGGAATGGAATTTTTTGATCCTCGTGGATGTGTAATCATTCAACCTACTGATGAAGCTCGTTGGTTTAGATACTTTGATCTTAAGACTTTTGAATACTTTACAGCTGATGTAATCGCTGAATGGCAGTTTATTCCTGATAGTATTACTCAATGCTATACTGTTCTAAACAGTCGTGGTTTACCAGTAAGAGCCGATTGTTTTGAGTTAGTTGATATCAATTATATTCAGAGTAATGATGGCTATGATATGTTGCCATACGATGAAAACGGATTTGATACATCTGTTCAAGAACGATATTTTGAAATGGGTGATTATATTGCTGGTACTAATCCAGCAGAATATTCACCACCCAAGTTTATTCGTATCAATTCATCAACAATCCAAATTGTTGATCCAATATTGCTCGGGCGAGTATTTAAAGTAATTGCTTACGGACCTGCAATTTCTAAGTATAGCCCAAATATTCTTTTTAACTTCCAAACTAATACTACAGTTCTTGATGATATTATTTGGTGGGATCCAGCTCGTGGTTCACATCACCCTGGCGCATATAAAGAAGTAGATTATGAACAGCCAAAAGATCCAGCCCGTTATAATGTTGGAACTCTTTCATACTTGAATGAACAATATCAAACACAAAAACCTTGGGGAGAAAATGAGGTTGGTAAAGTTTGGTGGAATAATAATCAAATGGATTGGCAGTTTTATGCTGATACTAAAATCTATCCAGATATGTATGAACGGCTTGCCCGATGGGGAGCTCCTGCTGATTTCTCAGAAGTTCAAATAAACGAGTGGATTAAGTCTACAGTATCCCCACAAGATTTCGAGAAATCTAAGGAGAGCGATGGAGAACTTGCTGTTAAGTATACACTCAATCGTACTCGTACATGGTACCAGCGTGTAGTTGCGTGGAAATACTCTGATAACCCAGCTACTGTAAGCAGAAAATTCATTACTTATCAACCGAGTGCTCTTATACTTTCTATCGGTTCAGATGGATACGGGAAGGCAATCCTCAAAGAAGGAAGCTTAATTGACGCAAATATTGCAATAGATTGCAAGATCACAGCCGCTAATTATTCTTCAACATCTTCTAAGATTGATTCTAACTTAATCAATATTTTTGGCCAAGCTAATGTAATTAGTGAACCAGCTGTGATTGTTGGTTCTTCGTCATCTTACGATACTGGCGCTTCATTTGTTCCATCTTCAAGTGGTACATTGTCTCTTACTATAAACCCATCTGTTCTTTCTTATCGGACAGATATTCTTGGACAATACCAGCTTTCAAATCAATTTGATCTTCTTACTGGTAAGCGCTATATCACTTTAACTCATATTGATTCTAAGAAAAATCAGCAACTCGAAGTCCATGATGTACCAATCACAACCGGTACGGTAGAAGAATATAACTTTGATCAATTGGGTATTATAATTGCTTATTCTGTAACTTTTAATCGTTCAACTTTAACAGAAGCCACTCGTATTAAATCTGCGGCTGAATTGATTGGAAATGTTCTCCATGATATCGTATTAAGAAGTTATGTTGATATCTTTTCTCCGATTCCATTTGTTTATCAATTGACAACTCATTCAATTTTAGATGGATCTTCAGATCCAACCACTCTAGGGTGGGTAGCTTGGACAGATCCATCGTCAAATCCTGGAACTGGACCATTGCCGCCTTTTAATAAGTATGATCCTATGTTAGGTGAATGGATTAAAGTAGATAAATTTTTAAGTGATGTTGTTGATAGCATCAATATTAGAATGACTGAGAAGTGGACAGGATTTGAAGGAGAAGACTACAATCCATACAAATCTTCCTGGGGGTCTTGGAAAAATGTTCTTGATGAAGTTCGAGATCAACAGTATTGTACATCTGCAACATTTACAAATCGGCAGTTTTTCAATACCTACTTTACATTAACTGGAACTACTTTAACTAATAAAGAGATTTTAGCTCGTACAGATGTTTACATCAATAATGTTTTGATTAGACCTGATCATTGGACATTAGATGTCACTGGGACTTTCCCGGTAATTCGTGTTATTCCTACTTACCTTAATAAGGGAGATAGAGTTCGAGCTCAAATTAGAAAATATATTCCATCTACTACCGATTTAAGTTTTGATCCAAGCGTAAAAGACCCTGATCCATTAGTTCTTTCTCAATGGACCTATGACTATCCGCATGTTATAGAAGAGAAAAGAAATGTGCTTGGTGGCTTAACTATCAAAAACTATTTCTATTGGGTAAAGAACAAGAGTTTTCCAGGTAATGAAAATTCCTTAGGTGTTAAACATATTGCTAATTTACTTAAAACCCATGATGGAACGTATAGTGTACCACAAGTTTTCAAGTATTACAATCAAATAGATGCTAGACCTAATCGTTATGGTTTGTTATCATTTAAGAATCTAGGTCGATATGTTCGCATTCAAGATACTTACAAATTAAGATTAACTCGTAATCCAGCACTGCGGGATGATGATCTAAATCTATTCCTTAAGAATATTCACCTTGAATGGCAATTGCTAAGACAGTATCAACCATTAAAACTTCCACGGGTCTTGTGGGATTTATTAACAAATACTCTTTGTGGACAGACGGCGTTGGGCGAAATATTACCATTTGAACCATTGACCAACTATGATGAACGTCATGGAACTACCGAACAGTTCGGATTCCTTGATCAACAACAAATTTTAACTGATCCAGCAATTGCACAAACTACTCTTAAGTACACGGTGCTTAACACCAAAGTAGATAAATATGTAAACGGTGATACTGTTATCGATTACATTTCTTATCCCGGATTTAATATCAATGACTTAGATGTTTATCTATCATCACCTACTAATATTCGGGAATTCATGAGCAACCTATGGAGATATGCAAAGCCTAAACAATTGAATGAGATTTTCTTTGCTGTTTTGTATGATGCTGCTGCAACTAATTTAGAGCTTACCGATTTCTTTAAGACTTCGTTTATCTCGTTAAATGAAATTCGCACGATTGAAGTTTCTACTAACTTTAATCCTACTTCTATAGTTCCTCCGGCGGTCGTATGACAGATAAACTTCTAAATTCATTTGTCAATTACGTTAAAGACGTTAAACCGTATCATACGAAGATTAAAGAATTCCTGTCTGAAATTTACTTTACTGATTCGTTTAATGTCAACATCACTGAAAACTTAAATTGGACTCTCTATCATCAAAATGTTTGGACTCGAGATGATATTGGTGGATACCAGTTGCAGCGTCTATGCGAAGGAATCCCGCTTGATCAGGTTTTCCGAATTCCTGATGCATTATGGCCTAGATTTTCTTTAAATGATCGGCTTACGTATGGACAAACTCCACCTGGTGATGATCCTGCAACCCAAGATTTAACCGATTCAAATTCTAATGGAATCCCAGATTCGGAAGATCCTTGGACTGGTAAAAATTCAAGTTCTCACTTTTTGGGAAAAGATAATCAGCCAGACCCCCCTAATAATTCAAATTATGTTGACTCAGATCGAACTAAATATCGCGTTCCATTTCATCAAGGAGCAAGAGTTTATATAGATGGGATTCAGCAAGTTTACAATGTTGATTATCTTGTAGATACCACCAGAAGTTTTATAAAGTTTGCAGTTGCCCCAGGTGATACTCAACATATCGAAGTTCAGCTTTTTAAAGTCGATCGGCTTTTTATTGCATATAATTTCCCGTTTGATTATGGAATTAATCAAAATTATGATGAGTATGGGTACGATATGCTACCGTATGATTCAGATGAAGTAAATCCATTATCAACCGACTCTGATTATTTTAGAATAGTAATAGATGATACTATGCCAGGTGGATTTCAACCTCCATTATTTCATAATGCAGTGCCTTATCGGATTCCTAAAGCTGAACTTACTTTTGTAACAGCAATACTTTCTGCTGACACTCCAATTAAAACTGGAATTGGAAATGGAACATTAACTAATATTGTAATTGATCAAACTAAAGCGCAACCAGAGTTATGGACAATTACTGCTACAGCGGTTCCAACTGTCTTTTCGGTCGTTGGAACTTTATCTGGAATTCAAATTTATGCAACCCAGGGAATTCCATACAACAATGGAATTATTTCATTCAATATTACTGCTGGATCCGTTCCGTTTGTTACTGGAAATAAATTCACATTTAACACTTCTAGAGCTACAGTTCCAGGCGATATTTGGGAAATTACAGCAATCGGTCCATGGAAATTTACTGTTCAAAAGAATAGAACTGGTACAATTTGGCATGCAAACTTTAAAGAAAACTTTAACAACGGTCAAATCTCGTTCATAATTGATCGTGTATGGTCAAACTATTATCTGGTTCCTGATCTTAATACTTATGATTTTACAGTAGTAGCATTCGATGATACCGACTTTAAGATAAACCGTCGTCTTGTAACTGAACATGGAGTAGTTACAGATCCAATTCCACCGCGGCATCGGCCGATGGAATTTATCATGAAGGATGTTAATATTGAAGGTGGATATGATTGGGAGGGATTTACTGATTACTCTTATGATATGCCAGACCCGGTATTTTCTCCTGGATTCTCTATCGGCAAAGTTAAAAAGATTACTCAAGAATTGATTCCTGGCCCTCTTGATTATTATGCGTTTGTTCTTACCGAAGTTCCACAACGTGGTACTTATGTTGAACTTCGTATTGAACAAAATGGACAGTTGAATCCATGGATAAATGCAACAATTAAAGATGATATGTATTTGCGGGTATCTTGGCCTGCCGGGGTAGTCATGGATATTTTAGATCCGTATGATATTCCTTCTTATGAAGAACATGCATTTGATCTTGACACTATTATTCTTCCACCTGGGGCTTCTAGACTTATTCACAATATAAACATCGGAGATGCTTTAATCTATGAAGAAACCAGTGTTATAGATGAGCTTGTTATCTATCATGGACAAGATGCTTTTGTAACTAATGTTCTTGTTGAACATAATGGGGTTCCAATTCCTATGGGAATAACAACTATCGAAGAATATTTTGAGGGAGCAATGCTTCCTCCAGACTATATTGGCATAGACAAACAACGAATCGTTATTAATCTGGGAACTCCTCAGACCATCAAAGTAACTCTAACCTTCTAAGCATAAATACTGTTATGAGAGAACATCTAAAAGTCCAAGTTCTTGGACACGTCAATATTCGCGATGCTAGAACAGGTGCATTGGTTCTAGATAAAACGAATGCAGTTCATCCGCAAAATATGGCAATAGCTATTGCTAGATCATTAGCTAGATCTGACAATGGTGCCATTTACAAGATGTGTTATGGCAATGGAGGCACATTCTTTAACTCTAGTAATCAGATTGTCTATAAGTCTCCGAATACTAATGGTGTAGATCTTTACAATGAAACCTATTTTGTACTAGTTGATGAACAAGATACTCTTACTCCTGTTACAAATTCAGTAACGGCTTCTGCATCACCAGTTCCAGCAATAACTTCAATAGTTACAATTGTAGCAGAACTTGGTGCAAGTGAACCAGCTGGACAAGCTGTTGCTGACAATCTTACAACTAATCCAGAAGCGTTATTTGTTTTCGATGAGATCGGCTTAAAAACTTCTGATAACCTTTTGCTTTCACATCTTATTTTTAGTCCAATTGAAAAGACTGCAAATCGGGCTTTTATTATTACTTATACCCTAACAATTAGTGTAAGTTAATTTAGCTGGTGCTATCTTTTAAGAGTAAATACCTTTTGGTAATGTAATCCAAAAGGAATAATAAAATGAACCGATTTGAAACAACAGATATAGTTTTAGCTGCTTATCTTAAGACAAAAGGCTATAAGCTGATTGAAATCTTAAAAAATGGCAATAAGGGAACTTTTGTTTACGGAACAGTTGATGAAGAGATTATTAATGCTTATGATCTAGGTCAAGCTTCGGTAGAACCTAAGGCTCTTAACTACGAAATCAAGGCACTGACAACTGCAGCGCGACGATAAATACCTTTCAATAAAGTAAATTTAACCGGACTTTATTGAAATTTTGATGAACCGGCGTCAAGGAGAAACTAGATGGCAATTGATTATACACTAAATTGGTCTGATGACGTTCTTAAGCCCCCATTTACTCTGTTGGGTGGAACTGTTAACACGACTACAACGTCTTTATCTTTGACAGGTAAAGGATATGTTAACTGGGGTGAAAAACTTCAGGAAAATCTTCTTCATCTGCTTGAAAATTTTGCTTCAAGCGGTTCAGCCCCAGCCCATCCAACTATTGGACAATTGTGGTTTGACAATGGTACAAAACAGTTAAGTATCTATTATACTTCTGCTTGGCATAGTTTAGCTCAAGGACAGCGTAGAATAGATGGAACTTCTCCACCGTATGCTTCTCCCTAT
>Ga0315270_10001030_pt1 | contig 14935 bp, 15 predicted proteins | sample C1_bottom_MG_FD_204932 | JGI IMG/M metagenome (GOLD analysis project Ga0315270, IMG submission 204932) | Sediment microbial communities from Yellowstone Lake, YNP, Wyoming, USA - C1_bottom | ecosystem: Environmental > Aquatic > Freshwater > Lake > Sediment | place: USA: Wyoming | collected... | reverse complement strand
GCCCGTGATCCTCTACCCCACGCCGGTGCAAGGCAATGAAGCAGGCGCACAGATTGCCACTGCGATTCGTCTCGCGGGGCAGCGCGCAGAATGCGATGTGCTGCTGGTGTGTCGGGGCGGCGGTGCACTGGAAGATTTATGGGCCTTCAACGACGAAGCCGTCGCTCGTGCCATCGCCGCCAGCCCGATGCCCGTGGTCAGCGGCGTGGGGCATGAAACCGACTTTACGCTGGCCGATTTTGCCGCCGACGTGCGCGCGCCGACGCCCACCGCCGCAGCCGAGCTGGCCAGCCCGGAACGGCGCGACTTGCGCCAGACCCTGCAACAGCACCAGACCCTGCTCACCCGCAGCATGGAACGTATCAGACATACCCAGATGCAGCGCCTGGATTATCTGGCGCGAAGCTTGATTCACCCTGCCGACCAGCTCCGCCGCCAGCACGAAGGTCTCGTGCAACAAGCCAGGCGCATGAGGCACGCGATACACACGCTGCACGACAGGAAAATGTCACGCGTGCAATGGCTCGGCATGCGTCTGCCCCTGCTCTCCGCGCAATTGGATCAACAGCAGCAAAAGCTTGCCAACACGCAGATCCGGCTTCGCCGCGCGCCGCAGGATAGTTTGGCGCAACGCCGCCAACACCTCGACCGGCTCGCCAGCAACCTCGTCCATCTCAATCCGGAGGGCGTACTGGCGCGCGGCTATAGTCTGGTCGAAAGTAGCGTCGGAAAAATTGTGCGGGATGCAGCCGCGCTCAAGCCAGGCGACTCGCTGAGCTTGCGCTTCCATCGCGGCAGTGCGCAGAGCATCGTTAAATCCACTGCGACGGATTGACTGTTACTGCTCCAGGTAACACCGCACCCTGGCCAGACCCAGCGCTGCCAGATCGTCCGCCAGACAATCCAGTTCAACCGCCTCCGGCCACGAACGCAACCAGGTAAGCTGGCGCTTGGCCAATTGCCGGGTAGCCGCGATGCCCTTTTCACGCAAGCTGTTCATATCAATTTCGCCATCGAGATATTCCCAGGCCTGCCGATACCCCACGCAGCGCATCGCCGTCATCTGCGGATGCAAAGCATGCTCACGGCGAAGTGCGGCGACTTCGTCCAGCAAACCAGCGGACAACATGGCATCAAACCTCGCGGCAATACGCTGATGCAACACGCTGCGATCCGATGGAATCAAGGCCAGTTGCAACACGCGATAAGGCAAGACTGATTGCGTCTGCGTCATCAGGGATGACATGGCCTGGCCGCTCAGGCGAAAGACTTCCAGCGCACGCTGAATACGCTGCGCGTCGCCGGGTTCGAGGCGTGCCGCTGTCACCGGGTCACATTGCGCTAATTGCGCGTGGAGCGCGGGCCAGCCTTGCGCTGCCGCCTCCTGTTCAATCGCCGCCCGAACCTCGGGATCGGCTTGCGGCAGATCGTCCAGACCATGCAGCAAGGCGCGAAAATACAGCATCGTGCCACCCACCAGCAGCGGCACTTTGCCGCGCGCGGTGATGTCCTGCATCAAGGCTAATGCGTCCGCACAAAACGCCGCCGCCGAATAGGCTTCAGTCGGCTCGCGAATATTCAGCAAATGATGCGGTGCCAACGCCAGCGTGGACGCATCCGGCTTGGCCGTGCCGATATCCATGCCGCGATAGACCAGCGCGGAATCGACGCTGATAATTTCAAGCGGCAAGGCTCGCACCAGACTCACCGCAAGCCCGGTCTTGCCCGAAGCCGTCGGCCCCATGATAAAAATAGCGGGCGGATGAACCCCCGTCATGTTGTCCATCACGATGCCTCGAGGGTCGAGCGGATTGCCCACCGCAATTTTGTGGACGTTGAGCGCGGATTGCTTCTTTGCTCCTCGGGCGCGGGCCGCAACGGGGCGGGGGCAACACTCGAATACATCCCCGAGCGGAGAAACTTTTCAAATGATTGTTCGACTCGCCGATCTTCGCCGGAGTGGAAAGCCATAATCGCCACTCGCGCACCGGGTTTCATACACCAGGGCAGCACCTCCAGAAAGCGATCCAACACGCCAAACTCATCGTTGACGGCGATACGCAATGCCTGAAAAGTACGCGCCAGGGTTTTTTTATGCGCTGGTGTTTCCTCAAGCCCGTTGAGCGCGACACGCACAAGTTCGGCCAGTTGCCGGGTGGTTGTGATCGGTGACGCGCTTGTTTTGATTGTCTGGGCAATCAACTCGGCATGGGGTTCATCCGCATTCCGGGTCAGCAGCTCAGCCAATGCCTGAACCGTGATCGACTGCAACAGCGTTGTTGCAGACACCCCGCGCACAGGATTTAATCGCAGGTCGAGCGGGCCGTCGTTTTTGTAGGAAAAACCGCGCGCAGGATCATCTAGCTGCATTGACGACACGCCAAGGTCGGCAAGGATGCAATCAAACCCGCCGCCCGCTTCCGGCAGCAGTTGCGCGATGCCGGCAAAATTCATTTTATGGATGACCAGCTCTGCTTCCGAAAACCCCAGCCCGCGCAAGCGCGCCGTTGTGCGCGGCAACTCGATCGAATCCACATCCACGGCAAACAGCCTGCCGCCGGGCAATAGCCGGGGCAAAATCGCCTGGGTGTGGCCGCCAAAACCCAGCGTCGCATCCAAGCCGGTTTCACCGGGCTGGGGATTCAGAATCGCGAGAATTTCATCCACACAAATCGAACGATGCATCCCGGCCGGAGTCTGACCGCGGGCAATCACCTTTTCCACATCGGCAGCAAACTTTTGCGGATTCAACTCCTTGTATTTTTCTTCGAACTTGCGGGGGTGCGTGTTGCGGTATCGTTTGCGGCGAACGTGGGGCGGCGGTGCTTCTATCGACATACTTTTAAGGCCTGGATAAAGAAAGAAAACCCGATGAGTTTCCGTAAGCGCGCACCTGCCTCACCCACGCCTGCATCACCTTGGCTACGCGCGGTCGCACAATTTTCGGTATCCTACGCCCATCCGCTCATAAACAATCAATCTCAACTCAAGGAACAAGCATGAAAACAAGAACAGTCATCGCCAGCAGCATCATCATCCTCATGAGCGCATGCGGAACCGCATTTGCCGACGACATCAACGCCACCGTGGCTGAAAAACTCGTCGTTTCGCTAGGCATGGAAAAGTCTCTGGACGCGGCCATCGAGCAGCGGGTGGATGCCCAGATCAAACAGAAAATGGAGATGAGTCCCTACAAAGAGGTTATGACCAAGTTTTATGGCAAATACATGAGTTACAACAGCCTGAAACCAGAACTGACCAAAATGGTTAGCCAAACCTTCTCCAAAAAAGAGATGGAAGACATCGCTGCGTTTTACGACACGCCCACCGGCAAAAAAATGATTGCCAAGATGCCGGAGATCGTCAGCAAGGCCGCCAAATCAGGCGCGGATCGAGCCGAAGCGAATCTTGATGATATGGTTGTCATGATCAGGTCATCCCACATCAAAAGCCATGGCGGCATGTAAACCGCTCTTGATGAAACGCCCGGGTTAAATGTAGCGCTTCTGCTCGCTGCGTTTGCCCGGGCGCTTTTTCATGATGATCACGCCTTTGCACGGCTCCAGATCGTCAATCGGCAAGTTAGGATAAATCGGATTCAGCGGCTTCAACATCCAGCCGTCTTCGTGCTGAATCACCTGGCGGAAGATATATTCCTCGTTCACAAACGCCACCACATACGAGCCGCTCTTCACCAGCCCGGACGGCTCGACCACGATGATTTCGCCCTCCTCAAACTCCGGCAACATCGAGTCCCCCAGCACCATCAATGCATATGGCTCGGCGCTGGAGCAATTACTGGCCTCGTTGATGTCCTGGATAGGGATAGTTTTACGTTCGTTGCGCTCGTTCATGACAATCTCACTCATTCAATCAGGCAAAGCTTATATACAAAACGTCCCCAAGCAAAATAAATCCGTTATCACTTCAAGGGTAAGCGAAGTAATTATTCTCAGTAGCAAACTTGGGCACGATAACGTCGCCCTGCGCGTGGAAGACACCGAAGACTCGGACGTATTCCTGGTATCCGGACGCGGCGAGTTGCATCTCACGATTCTGGTCGAGAACATGCGCCGCGAAGGCTTCGAGCTTGCCGTATCGCGTCCGCGCGTGCTGATCAAGGAAATCGACGGCGTGAAATGCGAGCCTTATGAAATGCTGACCGTGGACGTTGAAGCCGAACACCAGGGCGGCGTAATGGAAGAGCTTGGGCGTCGCCGTGGCGACCTCAAGGACATGGTGCCGGACGGCCAGGGACGCGTACGCATCGAATACCGCGTTCCCGCACGCGGCCTGATCGGCTTTCAGGGCGACTTCATGACCATGACGCGCGGCACCGGCATCCTCTCGCATGTGTTTGACGAATATGGCCCGATGGCCGCCGACATGCCCGAGCGCCGCAACGGCGTGCTGATCTCGCAAGACGATGGCGAAGCCGTCGCCTACGCGCTGTGGAAATTGCAGGATCGCGGTCGCATGTTTGTCTCCCCCGGCGATCCTTTGTACGAAGGCATCATCATCGGCATCCACAGCCGCGACAACGACCTGGTCGTCAACCCGATCAAGGGCAAACAGCTCACCAACGTGCGCTCCTCCGGCACCGACGAAGCCGTGCGCCTCATCACCCCAATCCAGATGTCGCTGGAATACGCCGTCGAATTCATCGCCGACGACGAACTGGTCGAAGTCACGCCCAAGTCGATTCGCTTGCGCAAGCGCTTCCTGACTGAAAACGAGCGCAAGAAAAACCGCCAGACAGCTTGAGTTCAGGCTTGGCAATAAAAAACGCCCCAGAATCGGGGCGTTTTTTATTGATCCGACCTTGCCTGTGGCCGCATCGGATACTCGCCACAACTCACATCCGGCGCAATTTAGTTGCCCTACACGGGCTTCGCCCGCAATAACAGGACAGGGTTTGTTCAGCACTTATTGAGACGGCTCGTGCTCTCAATCGAAAGCGAGGATGGCGGTGCGCTTGCCGCTTTATCAAACTGTTTAATGGCCGTCTCAATAACTTAGCCCGGTAAAAACATTTCCAGCAGGTCATTCAAAAAGCGTTGCCCTTGTAGCGTCGGTTCGAGGCGCGCGGTGTCGGACGTTAACAGACCCAGGGTGCGCGCCCGTTCGAGTACCGATGCGCAAACAATCAGCGGCAGGCCGGTGCGTTCTTCAAACAGTTTTGCGTCTACACCCTGGTTGAGGCGCAGGGCGTTCATCATGAATTCAAAGGGCAGGTCGTTGCGGGTGAGCGTGCGGGTGTCGGCAATGTGGGTGCGCAGCACGACTGCGTCCATGTATTGCTGGGGGTGTTTGGTGCGCATCTGGCGAATGATGCGGTCGTGAAAACTCAGTTTGGAATGCGCGCCTGCACCGATGCCGAGGTAGTCGCCAAATTGCCAGTAGTTGAGGTTGTGGCGGCTGGCGTGATTGGCGCGCGCGTAAGCCGAGGTTTCGTAGTGTTGCATCCCGGCCTGATTCAGGCGCGCTTCGATGGCGAGCTGCATGTCGGCGGCGAGGTCGTCATCGGGCAAATTCGGCGGCGGGGTGTGGCCGAAGGGCGTGTTGGGCTCCAGCGTGAGGTGGTAGCACGACAGGTGCGGCGGGTTGAAACTGAGCGCGGTATCCACGTCGCGCAAGGCTTCGGCGAGCGTTTGCCCGGGCAAGGCATACATCAGATCGAGGTTGAAAGTGTCGAAATGGATGGCGGCGAGTTCTGCCGCACGGCGTGCTTCGGCGTCGTTGTGGATGCGCCCGAGCGCGTTGAGATGGTGCGGATTGAAGCTCTGGATGCCGAGCGAGACGCGGTTGATGCCCGCTGCGCGAAAGCCTGCGAATTTGGCGGCTTCGACCGTTCCAGGGTTGGCTTCCAGGGTGATTTCGGCAGTCGGCAACAGCGGCGTAAGCGTGCGCACGCCAGTGAGGATGCGGTCGATGCCGTCGGCGGAAAACAGGCTAGGCGTGCCGCCACCGAAAAAGATGCTGTGGATTTTGCGGCCCCAGATGTCGGGCAGCGCGGATTCGAGATCGGCGAGCAACGCATCGATGTAGGCGGTTTCGGGCAGCGCGTCTTTCTGTCCATGCGAATTGAAATCGCAGTAGGGGCATTTTTTAACGCACCACGGAATGTGGATATAGAGCGACAGCGGCGGCGGTGCGGCGAGGCCGCTGCCCGCGAAATGGATGACAGTCTGAGTCAAGCGCGGTCAGCCAAGCCGCTTCAATTTCTCGGCCAACTCGCGCAGCGCCTGGCCGCGATGCGAGACCGCGTTCTTGGCATCGGCATCCATTTCGGCGCCGGTTTTGCCAAATTCGGGGACGAAAAAATACGGGTCGTAGCCAAAGCCGCCATCGCCGCGCGGAGTATCGATGATTTCGCCAAACCAGCGCCCTTCGGCGATCACCGGCTCGGGGTCGTCAGCGTAACGCACCAGCACCATCACGCAATAATAATGCGCGCGGCGGTTGGCCTGGCCGACAAGCGCGGCGATGAGTTTTTCGTTGTTGCGCGCGTCGGACTTTGGCTCGCCTGCGTAGCGCGCCGAATACACGCCGGGCGCGCCGTTCAGCGCTTCGACGCAAATCCCGGAATCATCCGCGAGTGCGGGCAGGCCGGTGTGGGCGCTGGCGTGGCGCGCCTTGGCGAGGCAATTTTCGATGAAGGTGACGTAGGGCTCGGGACATTCCGGCACGCCAAAATCGGACTGCGGCGCGGCATTCATGTTGAGCGGTTCGAGGATGCGGGCGATCTCGCGCAGCTTGCCTGCGTTGCCCGAGGCGATGACGATTTTATTCATGCTGGCCGCTTTGTTCATACGGCCAGCGCCGCTTTTTGCGCGGCGGTAATCTGCGCGATGCCCGCAGCGGCCAGGTCGATTAACTGATCGAGTGTGGCGCGCGAAAACGGCTCGCCTTCGGCTGTGCCCTGCACTTCGACGATGCCGCCGGAGCCGGTCATGACAACGTTCATGTCGGTGTCGCAGTCGGAGTCTTCGGCATAATCGAGGTCAAGCACGGTGCCACCCCGATACGCGCCAACGGATACAGCAGCGATGCTGTCAGTAAGCGGCGACTCGGCAAGTTTGCCACTGCGCACCAAGCCGGCGATGGCATCGGCCACCGCAACATACGCACCGCAAATGCTGGCGCAGCGCGTGCCGCCGTCGGCCTGGAGCACGTCGCAATCGAGTTGAATCGTGCGCTCGCCGAGCTTTTTCATATCGACCACAGCACGCAGGCTGCGCCCGATCAGGCGCTGGATTTCCTGGGTGCGCCCGGATTGTTTGCCGCGTGCGGCCTCGCGGTCGGTGCGGGTGTTGGTCGAGCGCGGCAACATGCCGTATTCCGCCGTCACCCAGCCTGCCCCCGTGCCTTTGACGTGCGGCGGCACGCGCTCAAGCACGCTGGCAGTACATAAGACTTTGGTGTCGCCAAACGCGACCAGCACCGAGCCTTCGGCGTGTTTGGTAAAGCTGCGGGTAAACGACAGGGTGCGCAACGCATCGGGCGTGCGTCCGCTGGGGCGGGAAACGGCTTGAGTCATGATGGTATGGGTTAAAACAGAAAGGCGAAGTTTACCGCACTCGCCGAGTACAGCCGTTCTTCACCTCGATGAACTACTTGCTGGAAATGCGGTGGATCGCGTCCTGGATTTCGGCGATAGCGCGTTCGATTTCATCGTCCGTCACCATCGGTGCGCCGGGGATGGCGCGCGTGGCATTGATTTGTGTGGTAAAGCCGTCGTCCGGCAGTTCCATGGTCGAAATGGCATCGCTGCCAGGAATTTTTGCTTCGCCCCAGGTCATGGCGACGAGGCTCAGATTATCGCCGCGCTCACCGCCACGGAATTCGGCATGATCCATCAAATGGCGCACGGCATCTTCCAGCGTATACGCATGCATGATGGCGGCTATTTCCTGGGTGTTGATCGAACCCCAGATGCCGTCCGTACAGAGCAGCATGGTGTCGGCATCATGTATCGGTACCGGCGCCGAACATTCCACCTGCGGAATCACATAACCGCCGAGGCAGTTCGCGACTTTGTTGCGGTCCGGATGGCTGCCCGCTTCCTCTTCGGTGATGATGCCGTCACGCACCAGTTGCGCCACGGCTGTGTGATCTTCGGTGCGCGCAACCGATCCGCCAGCGGTCAAAAAATACAAACGTGAATCGCCGACATGCGCCCAGTACGCGAGATCATTCTGAACCACGGCAGCGACGCAGGTGGTGTGGGGAATTTCGAGCAAGTCGTTAGCGACCGCATAATCGTTGATCGCATAGTGCGCACGCGCCATTACGTCGGCCAGAAAACCCATCGGGTCGTCCAGCCCTGGCTTGGCTATGATCTTGAACTGTTCGGTCAGCGTATTGACTGCGATTTGTGCCGCAATTTCGCCGTGCATGTGGCCGCCCATGCCGTCGGCAACCACCATCAACAGCGTATCGCGGCTGTAAGAATAAGCGACCCGGTCTTGATTATTTTTACGTCCGCCCTGCCGGGATGCCTGATAGATTGTAAATTTCATGGCGCAAGTTTAAAACAAATCGCGGCTAAGTGTCTGTTTCAAACTGCTTAACAGTGAGCGGCGCGGCCTCGTCATGGTACTGCGATCCATTAATACCTTTTGCAAACTGAACACGCTTTGCGGGCGCTCCATGTAGTTGAGCTTGAGACAGGCATCCACCGTTTCCAGAAGCTGGCTGGAATAGGCACCGCGCCAGTTGGTTGCGGCAGAAACCAGTTTGTCGTTGAGCAGGCGCGCATCCGCAGCCTGTGGCGGAAACCCCGCCAGACAGGCGTAAATGCTGGCGCCCACGCTATAGACGTCGGTCCACGGCCCCAGCCGCTCGCGGTTATGGTATTGCTCGGGCGCGGCAAAACCCGGCGTGTACATGGGTTGCAGCTTGCTTTCTTCCTGCGCCAGCGTCTGTCGCGCAGCGCCAAAATCAATCAGCACGGGCGAGCCGTCCAGCCGGATGTAAATATTGGACGGCTTGATGTCCAGATGCAGGAGCTTGTGCGTATGCACGTCGCGCAGGCCATTCAGCAGGTGTGAAAAAACGCGCCGGATAAAACTTTCCTGGATATTTCCCCGGTTGGCCTGGATGTGCTGCTGAAGGGTTTTGCCGCGCTCAAACTGCATGACCATATAGACAGTGTCATTGGCGCGAAAAAAATTCGTCACACGCACGACATTAGGATGGCTGATTTTGGCCAGCGCCCGGCCTTCTTCAAAGAAGCACTTCATGCCGTGGCGAAAGATATTGTTATTTTCGTCCGAGTTTGCCTGCACGATGAGCGAACCTTCGGTACGCAGCACCAGCGCGCCAGGCAGATATTCCTTGATCGCGACGGGCTGGCCGTCGGTGTCGCGCGCGAGATACACCAGGCTGAACCCGCCGCCGCCGATCTTGCGAACGATGCTGTACTCGTTCAGCCAGTAGCCGCTGGGTAATGCCAGATTGGTTGATTGAGTCGCCATCTACGAACGTCTATTATCTTTTCTTTCTGTTACTAAAAAAGCGAGCCACTGCATGATCAGCAGCATGACCGGCTTTGCCGCCCACACTGTAAGCATTGGCCAGGCCAGCCTGGCAATCGAGTTCAAAAGCGTCAATCAGCGCTATCTCGAAATCGGTTTTCGCCTGCCCGAAGCCTTACGGGCACTCGAATTTCCCATCCGCGATTTGATCGGCAAACGTCTCGCCCGGGGCAAAATCGAATGCCGCATCAATCTGACCGCCCAGCCCGCCACGTCCCCTCATATCGGCTTGAATGTCTCAATTCTTGAGAGCCTCTCGCTTTGGCAGGCGCAGGTGCAGCCGCGCTTCGCTGATGCCGCCCCGCTTTCAACCGGTGAAATTCTACGCTGGCCGGGACTGATTCAGGAGACGGACTTGTCCCTGGAGACCTTGTCCGCTGAAATTCTCGCTGGCGCTGCCCACACCCTGAACGATCTGGTGCAAACGCGTCTGCGTGAGGGCGACAAGCTCCGCCAGCATATTCTGGCGCGCCTGGCCGATGCAGAACAGCGCGTAACCGCGCTTCAGACCGGCCTGCCCAGGCTTGCACAGTCGTTACGCGAGAAGCTGACCCAGCGCCTGCACGATGCGCTGGGAGAATCCGCCCCCGAACGCCTGTCGCAGGAAGTCGCCCTGTTTGCGCAAAAAATGGATATCGAGGAGGAACTGGCGCGTCTCACCACCCACTTTGCCGAAGTACGGCGTGTGCTGGAACAGGACGGGGTCGCGGGCAAGCGCCTGGATTTTTTGATGCAGGAATTGCACCGCGAAGCCAACACGCTCGGCGCAAAATCGGTTACTTTGGAAACCTCCAGCGTGTCGCTGGACTTGAAGGTATTGATCGAACAAATGCGCGAGCAGGTTCAGAATATCGAATGACTATTTTTGAATGAAAACGCAATGACAAACCCGGGCATCCTCTATATCGTCAGCGCGCCGTCGGGCGCAGGCAAAACCAGTCTGGTCAAAGCGCTGCTAAAAGCCGACAGCGGCATCCGGCTCTCGGTTTCGTACACCACTCGCGCCGCGCGCCCGGGCGAAGTCGATGGCCGCGACTATCACTATGTCAGCCGTGAGCGCTTTGAGGCCATGCTGGCCGCGCAGGAGTTTCTGGAAAGCGCCGAGGTCTACGGCAATTACTATGGCACCTCCCGCTTGGGGATCCAGCGTGACCTCGATGCAGGCCGGGATATTTTGCTGGAGATCGACTGGCAGGGCGCAGCGCAGGTTCGGCAACACTTTGCCGATGCCATTTCCATTTTTATTTTGCCGCCCTCGTTCAATGCACTGCGCACCCGCCTGACTGGCCGCGGGCAAGACAGCGCCGAGATAATTGAACGGCGTCTCGCCGCCGCCGCAGAAGATGTCAGCCACGCAGACGGCTTCGACTATATAATCGTAAACGACGACTTCGATGAGGCGCTGCTCGACCTCACCGCAATCGCTCGTAGCGTCCGTCTGACCGGCGGACGGCAAATCCGGCGACATCAGGCGCTTTTTGACGAATTCCGCCGGCTCTCGCACAGCACGCATAACTAAAGAGGTTTTTCTATGGCTCGCATTACCGTTGATGACTGTATCGACAAAATCCCCAATCGTTTTGAACTGACACTCGCTGCAACCTATCGTGCGCGCCAGCTGGCGCAAGGCTCGCAGTCACTGGTGGAATCAAAAAACAAAGCGGTTATTACCGCACTGCGCGAAATTGAAGCAGGAAAGGTGGGGCTTGAAATCCTCAACCGGGGCCGAGCCTAACTCCCAATCCGAGGCACACCCGGCACATGCACCCGATGCGCCGGGGTCTTTTCACGACTTCGACGCACTGCGCCCGGCACTCGCCTATCTGGCTGCGGATGAAGTCAACATTATCCAGCAGGCTTACGAGTTCAGCCGCAGCGCGCACGAAGGCCAATACCGCCAAAGCGGCGACCCCTACATTTCACATCCGCTGGCCGTAGCCGGCATCCTCGCCGAGTGGCATCTTGACGCCCAGACTTTAAGCGCGGCGCTGTTGCACGATGTGGTCGAAGACACCCCCGCCACGGCGACCGAAATCGCCAGCCGCTTCGGCAAATCGGTCGCATTGCTGGTGGACGGCGTGTCCAAACTCGATAAGCTCGCGTTCGAATCCGAACAGCACGCACAGGCTGAAAACTTCCGCAAAATGCTGCTGGCGATGGCGAAGGATGTGCGCGTCATTCTGATCAAACTGGCTGACCGCCTGCATAACATGCACACCATGGCATCGATGCCAGCCGAAAAACGCAAGCGCATAGCTGGCGAAACGCTCGAAATTTACGCGCCGATTGCCAACCGCCTGGGGCTGCACAAGGTCTACCAGGAACTGGAAGATTACGGCTTTCGCTATTACCACCCGAATCGCCATCAAGTGCTGGCCAAAGCCGTCAAAACCGCACGCGGCAACCGTCGCGAACTGGTTGCAAAAATCAAAGTCTCCATTCAGGAAAAGCTCGCGCAATCCGGGATCAACGCTGCGATCAGCGGACGCGAGAAACATCTCTACAGCATCTATCGCAAGATGCAGGAAAAGAATCTGGCCTTTTCCGAGGTATTCGACATCTACGGCTTTCGCGTGGAGGTGGCCGACCACCCAAGCTGCTATCTGGCGCTCGGCGCGTTGCACAGCCTGTACAAGCCCATCCCGGGCAAATTCAAGGATTACATCGCGATACCGAAAGCCAACGGCTATCAATCGCTGCACTCAATTTTGTTCGGCCCCAACGGCACGCCTATCGAAGTGCAGATACGCACCGCCGACATGAGCCGACTTGCCGAGTCGGGCATCGCCTCACACTGGATGTATAAAACAGCCGATGTGGCTTTAAATGAAGTGCAGCAGCGCACGCATCGCTGGCTGCAATCCCTGCTTGAAATTCAGGCCGATCACGGCGACTCACCGGAATTTCTTGAGCACGTCAAAGTCGATCTGTTTCCCGACGAGGTCTACGTCTTCACGCCGAAAGGCAAAATCATGGCCATGCCGCGCGGCGCAACGGCGGTGGATTTTTCGTTTGCCGTACACACCGATGTGGGCAGTCATTGCGTTGCGGTCAAGATCAACCACGAGCTGATGCCGCTGCGCACCCAGCTCAGAAGCGGCGATCACGTCGAAATCATTACCGCCGCAAACGCCAGCCCCAACGCGGCCTGGCTCAACTTTGTCGTCACCGGCAAAGCACGCTCGCATATCCGCCAGTTTCTGCGTAACGCGCGGACAGAAGAGGCTTCCGTGTTAGGCGAGCGCCTGTTCAATAAAGCTTTGCTCGCGCTCAATCCTGAGGCTCGCCCGGCCGATGCGTCGTCGTGGGAGCGCCTGCTTAAAGAGAGCGGCATTCTAAACAAACAAGCCTTGTTCGCCGCCATGGGTTTAGGGCAAAAGCTGCCCCTGGTGATTGCGCATCAGCTCCTGCACCTGCAAGGAGAAAAAACCGGCAAACCGGCACACCCTCACGCCATCGTCATTCGCGGCTCCGAAGGCATCGCGGTGGAACTGGCACAATGCTGCCACCCGATTCCCGGCGACCCGATTCTTGGCTTCATCCACAAGGATCGCGGCCTGATTATTCATACCCACGATTGTCCTGCGCTGCGCGCGTATCAGACCGACCCGGACAAATGGCTGGATGTGGAATGGGAAGCCGAGCCCGGACGCATGTTCGACGTGGCGGTCAAAGTCGTCGTCGGCAACCAGCGCGGCGTGCTGGCCAAAGTCGCGGCGGCGATTTCCGAACAGGGATCGAACATCGGCAACGTCGCGATGGAAGAAGAAGACGGCAGCCCGTACACCGTGCTGTATTTCACCTTGCAGGTGGAAAACCGCATGCACCTCGCACGCGTCATGCGCGGCCTGCGCTGCCTCGAAGACGTGGTGCGCATCTTCCGCGTCAAAGGCAAAAAAGACGGGCGCGCCAGCACGAACAACTAAAGCACTCTGGATTTGGCATTTACTTTTTTCAACCCAACACAAGCGATCAGAATATGACCCGAAGCATTATCCAGACCCCCGACGCACCTGCCGCCATCGGCACCTATTCCCAGGCGGTGCGCGTCGGCCAGACCGTTTACCTCTCCGGCCAGATCGGACTTGACCCGGTTGCGATGCAACTGGTCGAGGGCATCGACGCGCAAATTCACCAGGTGTTTCGCAACCTGCGTGCCGTCACACTGGCAGCGGGCGGCAGCCTGGCAGATGTTGCCAAGCTCAATATTTTTCTCACCGACCTCGCCCACTTCACGCGCGTCAACGAAATCATGGCTGAATATTTTACGCAGCCCTACCCCGCGCGCGCTGCCGTCGGAGTCGCCTCGCTGCCGCGCGGGGCGATGGTGGAAGCGGATGCCGTGATGGTTCTGGCATAGGCCGTTTAAAGGCGGCTCCGCCAGTGGCGTTCACTCCTGCGCTCGCGGATAAACTCGCACGACTCGGCATCTGCTCCGAGGCCGATCTGATTCTTCATCTTCCGCTGCGCTGGGAAGATGAAACCCGCATCACCTCCATTCGTGAGCTACTGCCCGGCCAGACCGCACAGGTGCAGGCGACGATTACGCACAGCGAAATAGTCAATCGACCGCGCCGCATGCTGACCGTGAGCGCGGACGACGGCAGCGGTACGCTGGGGCTGCGCTTCCTGCACTTTTATCCCAGCCATCTGAAAACCCTCGCCATCGGCAGCAGTTTCAGATTCATCGGCGAAGTGCGCGGCGGTTTTTTCGGACTGGAAATGGTGCATCCGCGTTTTGTGCGCGCCGATGCCGATACGCCCTTGCCCGAAGGACTTACACCGGTTTACCCGACAACCGCAGGCTTGGGGCAAGCGACCTTGCGCAAGCACATTAGCCGCGCACTGGAAAAACCCGTCATCGACACCTTGCCCGCAGCGTGGCTTAGCGAATTGAAGCTACCCGGTCTGGATCAAGCGCTGCGCCTGCTGCACCACCCGCCAGTCGACCGTGCATTGGCTGAACTGGAATCGTACCTGCATCCGGCCTGGCAACGGCTGGCGTTTGACGAACTGCTGGCACAGCAGTTGTCTCTGGCCACCGCACGCAAACTGCGCAGTGCGCGTGTCGCCGCATCACTGCCTTTGCAACGCACGCTGACGCACCGTTTTCTCGCCGCCCTGCCGTTTCAATTAACCGCCGCACAAGCCCGCACCTGGCAGGAAATCAGCAACGACCTCACGCAGCCGCACCCGATGCGCCGCCTGTTGCAAGGCGATGTCGGCAGCGGCAAAACTGCGGTCGCCGCGCTCGCCTGCCTGCAAGCGCTGGAAAACCAGCAGCAGGCAGCCTTCATGGCACCGACCGAAATCCTTGCCGAGCAGCATTATAAAAAACTTGCGCCGACACTCGCATCGCTGGGCGTGCGCACCGCATGGCTTACTGGCAGTCGGCG
>Ga0315270_10001028_pt1 | contig 14939 bp, 18 predicted proteins | sample C1_bottom_MG_FD_204932 | JGI IMG/M metagenome (GOLD analysis project Ga0315270, IMG submission 204932) | Sediment microbial communities from Yellowstone Lake, YNP, Wyoming, USA - C1_bottom | ecosystem: Environmental > Aquatic > Freshwater > Lake > Sediment | place: USA: Wyoming | collected... | reverse complement strand
ATTTTCTTGCGTGCTTTTGTTGATAAACGATACTTTTTTCCATTTGATCCTTTGCTGCATGTTGCCGTTGAAGATAAAATACATTCAGCCATGACGATCTCCAGTCAGATTGTTGTGGTTAGTTGCACCTGGTCGTTCGCGCGGCCAGGCGCAGCGCCTTACTGCACCGCCTTTGCTATTGATGCCGTTGTGCAGGCCGCTTGCACACGTTCATACGCACCAGTTGTCGTTGAGTGGCCCAGATACATTCCAATGCACAGTGTTACAACCAGCAGCGTGGCAAATCCGAGCCACCATACTTCCACCCTTCTAGTTGCAGAATAGATTTTCTGTGCGGCCACCGTTGTCAATTTTGCACTTTCACTAAGCGCCACAACATCAGGACGTAGCTCATCGAATCTATCAACGCCACTGTTTAGCGCCATCAATAATTTGTTCAGCATCTGTCCCACGATTTCTCGAGTTGAAGATTTGGCGGTGTCCCTGGCAGTATCAGACATCTTTTCCTCGAACTGTCCGAGAGTTGCAATAACTCGCTCAAGTCGTTTTGTTGATTGCTCGACCGCTCCTCCGCCAGTGCATTGAAATTGATTGGGACGCGCAGGCTGCTTTGATAGTGCCTGGGAAACAACCTGTGAGATTAAGTGCTGGTCGAGGGTCTTGAAATGTATGGCAACCATTTCTTCGAAGTGAATTTGATTGAGCTCGAGTACGATGAACAAGGGGTCGTCGTCAGACACCCTGATTCCTCTGGACATTAGCGCCAGCTGTAATTTGCGCCTGTCCATTTGACTACCACTCCACTTGGTTGAGTTCAGCAAAAACTTCAGCAATGACTTTTTGCAAACGGTTCTTTGAGAGAAAGTTGAAGTCGCCGGATGCCATGACATCGGCTAGTGTCATGTGGTTTTCGGACATTTGCTTCATGTCACCTACGAAAGTGTCGGATTGACTTCGGTCAACAATCCTGACAATCCCTGCAATTTTTCCTGCCTTGTCCGCTTCACGAAAAAGTTTACTGGCCGTGATCGGATGTGATTCATATTCAACTTTCCCCCAAAACTCGTTTTCCCATACAACGACTTTGGCGAAGCTGTTTACCTTGCCAAGCAGCTCGGAAAAACCGTTGTATGTGTCAGACTTCGCTTGCCCTCCAGTAAGCACAGTGTGGACGTAAACTTTTTTCCCGGCCTCCGACATGATTTGAAAAATATCGTTTTCGTGCAGGTAGCGTGTGAGCGGCATAAAGGTCGCAGCACCATTGTCAATAACGAAATCCGCCTCGGTAGAGACAATCATTTCCATAAGTGGATCAAATTTGCGCTGGATGACGTTGCCAGCCTCTACAATATCCACATGTGCAACATCAAGCGAAGTGTATTGTGTAAAGGTGGCATTCACTGGGTCGGTGTCTGCACAAATAACCATTCCGCCTTTGCTGCGCAAGTACTGCGCCAACACAACTGCGGTTAAAGATTTCCCGACGCCGCCCTTGCCCTGCAGAATCATGTGTACATCGTTCATGTTTGTTCCTTTTATTTTAAGTTAAGTGTTGTCTATTTCGAATTTGGCCGTTGGGATGGGGTTGAAAACCCCATCTTTGGGTTTACCTGATAAAGCGCGTAGTGGGTTTGTTCCTGCTGTTTGTTTTGCTGGCGTGCTGGGTGCAGGAGGTTTTGTTTCTGTGTATTTTTGCCTCTTACTCCTTTCCTTCCGTATCCGATAAATAGCAAGTTCAAAACTCTCGAAGGAAATTGCAAATCCGCTTTTGATGAGCGCTCCATATACATCCTTTCGTCGAACCCCCGCTTGTAATGCCACCTCGATTTCATCAAATATTTCTCGAAGCCTCGCGGTAGCTGATCTGTTTTTGCCCTTTGCAAGCTCGTTCAATATTTCTGATATGTTGTAGCTATCCATCCGATTTGACCTTGAGTTCCATTGATGTGTTTTTGATGCTCTTGATATTTATTTACAACACGAAATTGATGTGTGGATTATGCGGATAGGAAAAGTTTCCGCAAATCAAGCGCCATATCGCGTCATGTCGTGCCAATAATTGCATTTCCGTGCCAATGATTTGATGCCCTAGATTTCACATGTACTCTTCAAATGCGGGCAGGACGGAGCGCGGTGATACCGCGCTGAAACCACACTCAACGGCTGCGCCTTATTCGTGATGGTTTGTCCTGCGCCTGCGGCGAGCTAATGGCTCAGATGAATGGTTTGAATTTGAAAAGGGATTGGAGATGGGAACTCGTTCCGAGTCGCGCAAGAAAACAAAACTTGTCCAGGTTAGATGTACGCCTGACGAGAAGGTCGAACTGAAAGCGCGGGCTGCTGAATTTAGAATGTCAGTAGGTGAGCTTTGCCGTCGGGCGATATTTGGTGCAATTCCAAAATCAAAGACAGACCAGAATGCCATCCAGGAGCTTTCAGTGCTTCGCGCCGACCTTGGGCGCTTGGGTGGACTGCTAAAGGGCTGGTTGGCTGGTTCATTTTCGCAGGCATCGCCTTCACTAAAGACGCATTCGGATGTGGTTAGGCTGCTGCGCGAAATCGAGGCTGCACAAAAACAAGTTGTTGGGGCTGTTCACAAAGTATCCGGCAAGGTGGGTAAGCAGTGATTACAAAGCGTATTGCTGGACGAAAGGATGGGGGAACCTCAGCTGGCGCCGCATTTCGCTATGGCGAAGGGCTGAAGCGGGATCGTGTAACAGGTAAGCTGCTGGACAAAAGCCACCGCACACGATTCGGCAACTTCGGATTGATTGATGATGGTGTGTACGTCGGACGAGACTTTGAAGAAATGGCCGAGTTGATCGAGCTGGCTGCGACCGAAATGCAATCGAATTGCGAATTGAATACAAAGGTTGGTGAGGATAAAAAGATTGTCCACCTCATTGTCTCATTTAACCAAACCAGGCCGTCAGATGCTGCCATGAGAGATACCGAAGATTCCATGCTCTCGGCGCTAAAGCTGGATGAAAATCACTTTGGAACTTTTTTACATAACGATAATGGCTACTGGCATCTCCATATTTTTGCCAGTCGTATCGACAAGATCAAGCACTTGGGTAATCCATTGTGGCAAGACAAGACAATCAGAGACCGCGTGTGCCGCGAGGTGGAAATTCGCCATAACCTAGAGCGCGACCATGGACTGCACGAAATTAACAATGAAGGCAAAATCGTTGAGGTGCCACGCGATGAGAGGCGAAAGCGGCAAGATGAAAAACAATTAATTAGCGACCGCGCAAGAACAGCCGAGAAACATTGCGGTGAAAAGTCCTTCCAGACATGGTGCAGCGAAATCCGAATCGGAGATCGACTTAAGCACTCCAAGACCTGGCAAGACCTGCACGTTGCCGCAGCAGCTTACAGGTGTGAAGTAAAGCAGAAGGGCGCTGGGTTTGTGATCTGTCCCCTGGGAGAAAAGGGTGGCATCCAGTTATCCAAGGTGGGCTTGAAGAACCTTCCCGCTAAGTTCGGTGCATTCCAACCGGCTAACCTCAGTCACCAGATAAACCCTGAAGCCGCATATACCCCATCGCCGACAAATGCAAAAGCAGCAAATCATTATCAGAAATGGAGGGAGGCAAAAGACGCATTCAAGCCAGCCAGAGTAGAAAGAGTCAATGAGCAGCGTGAGATGCACAAGCAGACCCGCTTGGATCTGCGCGCGCATCAGAAATCTGAGTTGGAGCAAATAAGATACTGGGCGAAAGGGGCAGAGCGATACGCCGCAGTATCCATTGTCAAAATGCAGCACACCGTAGCGCTTGCCAAACTCACGGAGGCATTCTCGCGCGAGCGGCAAGTTTTGCAGCAAAAGATCGCTTTTGAAGGGCCGGGCAATACTTTTCGTGAGTTTCTGATAAGGGAGGCCGAGAAGGGCGACGAAGCAGCGCTTCAACTTGCCCGCAAATATGGCGCAGAAGAGTCAACAGCGGTGTCACGTCAACGCGAGGCAGATGAGTTGCTAATCGTGGTCGTGGTTTCTGGGCTGGATCATCGAGTGGCACCGCGCTTGATCTTCCCCTATCGCGTTGAACGTAGCGGTACGGTTATCTTCGATCTTGGTTTTGGTAGAAAGATTACCGACAACGCAATTTCAAGGCAAGTTCAGCTTAATAATGTAGCTGCAAATAGCCCAGACGCAATTGAGACTGCACTACGCTTTGCTACGACCAAATTCGGCAACTCTCTCACGCTCACCGGCACTCCGAAATTTCAGCGCCTGGCCGTTGAAACCGCTGTGCGCAAAGGGCTGAACATAAATTTCTTAGATCCCGTATTACAGGCTTACAAGCAGGAATTCGCAGCATCCATCAGCCACAACTATCAGGAGAAAAATAATGTCACGCGTGCTCAGCCATACCAAACTAGCAGAATCCCTCCAGCCAACCGAAGAGATCGCCTGCATCAACTGTCCGAATTCACTCTGGCTACAGAATCCAGAAGTATTGAAGTGCTATTGCCAAAAAATGTTCCTGATTGTTTGGCAGACGGGAATAAAGAAGGAAGACATGGTGCTGGATTGCGACGGACTGGCAGAAGAGGAAATGCGGCCACAGAACTAACCGCTTTTGAATGGGCCGCCGAATGGGCTAAAGCCACCCACAAAGAGATTGTTGAGCCACGCTCTGGAGATGGTGAAGTTATTTTTAATGTCATTCATGTTGGGCAAGACGGCATCGTGTTGAATATGGGACGCTCGGTTGCCGTATATCCAAAGCCAAAAAATCTGGATTTGCAGGTTGGAAGCAAGATTTCAGTAGGAAAGAACAAGGAGATTCTTTTGCAGCAAAACTTTAGGAAGGGTAGAGAGCGTTAGTTTGCGGCTCTCGAAGTGTTAATTAAGTGTTAATTAACAATTAATTAAGTACGAATAAATATTTTCAGATACTTCTATAATCAAGCTTGTGATTGCATAAGTGCATGAAACCGAAAATCGATAGCATCGATACGAGAAGAAAGACAGCATGATCCCAAATCGTTTTTTTACTTCTGACCAACACTTCGGACATGCAAATATCCTGAAGTACGAAGAGGCGAGCCGCCGCAACCAGCACGGCTGCCAGTTCTCGTCCGTCGAAGAGATGGACGACTATCTCGTAGACCAGTGGAATGCTGTTGTTACACCAGACGATCTGGTGTATTGCCTGGGTGACTTTTGCTACAACTACCAGCAAATGTGCGATGTCTTGCCGTTCCTGAATGGGATAAAAATTCTTATCGTCGGCAACCACGACCCATTTTTTAAGAAGTTGATCGACAGCGATCCGCGCAGCAAATTGGATGCGCATAAGCTTGCCCGGCAAGCCGGATTCGCTGAAATGCACTTGCATCTTGAGATTGATATGCCAGGGATTGGCCTTGTGCGCTTAGCGCACTTTCCGTACCTCCCACCTAACATGGACGAACTACCTGCTGTCGAATTGCGGTATCTGGAGAATCGCCCGCCATGCCGGAAGGAAAAACTTTTGATTCACGGTCATGTTCATTCCCAATGGCTTGAGCACAAGTATCCAGGGCTGCCTAGGATGTTCAATGTGGGCGTAGAAATGTGGGGAATGCAGCCTGTCGGAGAAGCTGAAATCGTTGAAAGATTTAGAGGGGCGCTGTGATGCAGGTATTTTTCGATACTGAGTTTTCTGGCATTGAGAATAATAACGGCAGTCGTTACCTCATTTCCATCGGCTGTGTGGCCCAGAATGGCCGCGAATTCTACGCAGAGCTTACCGACACCTGGGATGAAAGCTTGTGTTCTTTTTTTACCATCGAGAATGTCTTGCCGTTGTTGCAAGGCGGTGATTGCGAAATGGGGGTGGAGGAATTAGTTATGCGTTTAAAGGCTTGGGTAGAGTGCATAGATGGCGCTCAAGTGACTTTTTGTAGCGATGCCCCGCACTACGACTGGCCGTTTGTGCAGGAAATATTTGATTACCACGGCTGGCCGAAAAATTTGCGCCGGACATGCGGAACCATTTTTTTTGAGGAAAACCGGCAAAGGCGTCGCTACAACTTGGGTATGCAATCCTTTTGGAAGGACAACATCAGTCGCCAGCATCATGCGTTGGTGGATGCAAAGAGTATGCAGTTCGCGTGGAAATTTGCCATTCAGCGGGGAGTGTAATTATGCTGATTTTTTTCGATACAGAATTTTCCGACCTTGGTATTGATCCTCGTCTAGTAAGCATTGGTTTGGCGAGCGAGGATAAACGCGAGTTCTATGCTGAACTATTGGACACCTACCACCCCAAAGATTGCAGTGCATTCACTCAAGAGGCGGTCTTGCCACACCTTCAGGGCGGCGAGGCATGTATGACTATGGCTAACCTAACATTGCGACTTGGCAACTGGATAGAAAGTTTAAATCAGCCGGTAAGTCTTGCTACCGATTCATTGTCATGGGATTGGCCGTGGATACAAGAAATTTTCTACATACCTGGTACGTGGCCGGAAAATCTCGACCCGAAGCCTGTTCTCCTGCACGAACTGATTGATACTCAATTATTGGATGGTATTGTTGAAAATATCTTTAAGAGGCATACGCCTCGTCTTCGCCGACATCACGCATTGGATGATGCCAGGGCAAACCGGATGGCATGGCTAGAATGGCGGAATGCGCAAAAATGATCATTTTTCTCGACTTCTACTGCGTTCTGAGCCCAGTCCATCATGAAACTGCCGGATACTGATCATGCCTACTAAAAAGCGTTACTCTCTTGCAGAATTAATTATGCAGTGCGACTTAAATGCACCACCGGACTTAGTTAAACGTTGACCGGTGGGTGGGATAATCACCATTGAAGCCTTATACATGTAAGTATACTTGCACAAAACATTGATATATGAAAGTATAATTGCATGTCAAAGAATTCCAATGTCAAAAAAATGTTGCCTGGCGCAGTGGAGCGGAGTCTTACTGAGTTAGGCGAACACATCCGTATTGCCCGAAAGCGTCGGAAGCAGTCTCTTGCCCTATGGGCAGAGCGCATGCAGGTATCTATTCCAACGATTCAAAAAATGGAGGCCGGAGATCCTGCCGTCTCAATCGCGACCTATGCAACCGCATTATGGCTGATCGGGCGCGTGAAAGCGCTGAGTGAAATTGCAAATCCCGCAAATGACGAGATGGCATTGCTTCAGGAGCTGAAGGACATCCCCAAGTCCAGACGCGGCGGAAAGGACTAAATGGACGACTTGCTTTATGTCTGGATCTATCCCTCGGGCGAAGATAAGCCCGTGCTGTGCGGCATGCTGGAGTTGCTGCAAGGGCGGCGTTGTGTATTTTCCTACGATTCTTCTTGGCTCGCCCGAAAGGGTGCGTTCCCACTGTCCCCGGATATACCTCTGGGGCCGGGAGTAGTAGAGCCGCCTGAAGGGATGGACATTCACCCGGTGTTCGAGGACGCGGGGCCAGATCGTTGGGGGAAGAATGTCATCAACAAGGTTTTCAATCCGCTGCGTCGGTCGCATCTTGAATACTTGGAGCTGGCTGGCGAAAACCGTATCGGCGCTCTGGGTTTCTCCAGGTCGGGGGCTGAATACATAATGGAAAAGGGGGCCTCCTTTAATGTAGTGGATCTACCGGAGCTGATTCGTGCCGCTGATGCGCTCGCGCTCCAAATGCCAATAGATGATGATCTTCGCCGTTTGTTGCGCCCAGGTTCGGCTGCTGGAGGCGCGCGACCGAAAGCCGCCATCAAGCACAAAAACAGCGACTGGATCGCTAAATTCCCAGCGGAGAGCGACCAATATGATATGTGTGCATTTGAACACGCGAGTCTTGTGCTGGCGAAGCTGTGCGGAGTCAACACCGTAGAGTCGGAACTGTTGAAGGTCGGGAAGCAAAATGTGCTGCTGGTTAAGCGCTTTGATCGTGAAGAGGGTCGATTGCATTTTGTAAGCGCAAGAACCATGCTCGTCGCTGACGGCGTTGTGGAAAGCAGGATGGGGTACGCAGACCTCGCGGATGTTGTGCGGCGTTATTGCTCCTCGCCCGAGGAAACATGCCATCAGCTTTTCCGGCGTATGGTGGTCAATGTGCTGATCGAAAATTCCGACGATCACGAGCGCAATCACGGATTCCTCTATCGGGATGGTCAGTGGGCATTGTCGCCAGCGTATGACGTGCTGCCGCAACGTCAGGGGCTTGGTTATCATCACTTGCGGATAGGCAAAGACGGCAACATGGGCAACATTGCCAATGCGCTGAGCGATTGTCAGAGATTCCTGTTGAAACCCGCTGCTGCTGAATTGATCGTTAGCGAGATTTTCGGCAAGATGCTTGGCTGGCGCGATGTCTTTGCGAATGAAGGCGTATCCCAACAAGACATTAAATCGTTCGAAGGCTACGTTTTGCGTGATCCGGTCTTCTGGTTCGGACGCGCACCGGCTAAGCCAGTCCCCCCTTCAGGTCGAGAGTATTCTGGGCGGGTAGAGGCTGTCGATGCCAAGTGCGTTTATTTGGAATTTGGGAGGAAGGATGTGGTTCAGCTTGACCGCACGTCCGTGTACAAGCTGCTTCCACCCAACATCTTGATTCTCCCCAATGCCGAGTTGAATGTAAAATTCAAAGAGGGGCAGATGGTTTTTGCCTCTATCAAAGGCCCTGAGAAAAATCTGTTCCTCGCGCGCTAAATCTATTGCCAGAAAATCAAAAAACTCAAGACATCCTCTTAATAAGTAAAGTTTGCTTTGCAACATCAATTGTCGCCACGATATTATAAAAAAATGGATATTTTAACGATTGGCACAATAATCAAAAAAGAGCGGAAGGCTTGCGGTTTGACCCAAAAAGCTTTGGCTGCGGCTTCGCGCGTCTCCAGGGTCACCATCGTAAACCTTGAAAACGGGCATGGCGACGACATTGGTGCCATCAAGCTTTTTGATATTGCTGAAAATGTTGGAGCTTTTATGTTTTCGAAGGAAAAGAAAGTGGACGCCATAAAGATGACACTCACCAACGTCAATACGAGTTACAAAAACATCATGTCCGTATCCGACTTGGAAAAGTTCCTGCTTAGCGGCAATATCCAGCCGGGGCTGGAGGGGCAGATATTGCACCTGATTGATGAGACCCCCATCTCTCTGATCGCCAGTACCATCAAGCAGCTTGCTTTGAATAAAAACATTAAGGCCAAGCTGATATGGAAAAACCTAGCTAAGGTTGCCACCGAAATTAAATCACCAAACACGTTTTGGAGTTGTGTTGGTTAAGTCGCCTCTTACCTTGAGAATTCTATCGTTGATTACCGCCCTGTAGCGGTTAGCCAAAGAAAGATGGTTAAAGTTTACTCATAGAGCCACCGGCAACTCCCCCCAAGCGGTCGTAGATGGTTTTTGCCTCTATCAAAGGCCCTGAGAAAAATCTGTTCCTCGCGCGCTAAATCTATTGCCAGAAAATCAAAAAACTCAAGACATCCTCTTAATAAGTAAAGTTTGCTTTGCAACATCAATTGTCGCCACGATATTATAAAAACATGGATATTTTAACGATTGGCACAATCATGCAACGCAGCGATGAAAAGGTTGTCAAAAATCTTGTCATTCTTGACAAGTTAGACCACAATGCACATTCAATCAATTATCTAATCTTGTCATGCACAAAATTGCCGACGTTCTAGCAGAACACCCGGAAGGGCTTCCTCCGGGGGAGCTTGAGCGACTTTCCGGTTTTAGTCGATCTACCCTGAATCGCCGTCTGAGAGAGGGGGTGGCCAACGGCACGATTATTCCACAAGGAAAGGGGGCAGCAACGCGCTATTTCAGCGCCGATCCCCTTGCAGCCATTCGCGGCTACCTGGACAAGCCATTTACGGAACGTAAGATTGCCCCGTACCGCGAAGAGCAATTGGCCATTGAACCGAGCATTCCCCCGGACAAACTCGCAGAATTATCAGAAGCCAATTATCAACCACTAGACAAGCGGCACTTGTCGCAATTCCTGATTGACTTTTCCTGCGCATCATCTGCACTCGAAGGAAGCACATATTCTTTGCTGGACACACAATCCCTCATCGAATACGGCGAACAAAACAAGGGTAAACCGCTGAAAGACGCATTCTTGGTACTTAATCACAAGGAAGCATTCGAGTATCTGTACGATCACCCTCAACTGGATTCAATATTCAACGTTCATGCGCTCTTGACCAACGATCACGAGCTTCCCGAGTTGGCCGATGCGGAACACTTTCTGTCCAAGCGTGATCGCGGAGTACCCAGGGAGTACAGCGACATAAACGTGAAGGGCAGTTCCTATTTGCCGCCGTTCCGACCAGGCACGGGATATATCGGCAAGACGTTGAATCTTGTATTAGATCGAGCGGCTCAGATAACAGACCCCGTTCAGGCTTCGTTCTATTTGTTTACCCGCCTGCCATACTTGCAGCCGTTCCGAGATGGCAATAAGCGCACGGCCCGTGCCATGTGCAATGCCCCTTTGCTACAGGCCGGGCGACCACCAATTTCGTTCGTGGATTTTGAGAAAAGGGACTATATCGCGTCAACGCTGGCGTTTTATGAACTTGGCGATACACATCTGGCGGAAAAGTGCTTCGTCAATGCCTATCTCAAATCACAGGAACGACTGCTGGACGTTCGAGAAAGAAGCAGCATTGTCGCCAGTGGCCAATATAGCGGCAAGATCCTCGAAATCAAAAACGGCCTTGTTCAACAAAAAACGGGGCGTGGTGATGAATTTGTGTTCCATGAACTGAAACGGCTGTCCGGCAAAGTCGCGGTAGGCCGGATAGTGGACATCAATTACCGCGATGGTATTGGGCAAGTGTTACACAAGTCATTGCAGGTAGAGCGTTAAAGTTCTTTTATCGGCCCGCCTCCGCGTAGCGGGCCGAGCGAAGCGCTGGAGCAGAGCGGAAGAAAGAAATAATGCAAGAAAAGCACGTAATGAGTCTGTTTTGCAGCAGAACAAGATTGTCTTGCCAGACCTTCTGCTGTGGACTGTTGGTGCGTCTCGATCCTGATGAACAGACAGTTGGTAGCGATGGCGCGGCATCCCCCAAGTTCATGGATGCTACGATTGTTTACCTGCTCAAGCAGATTCGGAATGCTGGCTTCACCTGTCGTGACGAGAGCGTGAATTGTACCGAGGCCACCTTGGCTCGTTGCCCGGCCACGGTTACGAGAATGTGCGTCAGCCAGAAATTCACTGTATGAATTTGGCGGATTGTTTACCGCTTACCTCAACCTGGCAGGGGCCGGTCGAGAACAAATGCGAGTTTTGGTCTTGATTTGTTGCACTTGCTTCTACGGCGAAAGCAACATAATATATGACCATATTTATAGTCATAAAAGGGTGGCGATATGAGTACAATGAGCTTGGCTCAAGCTAAGGCGCATTTGAGCGAGTTGCTTAATACGGTCGAATCTGGCGAAGAAGTTCTGATCACTCGACATGGTCGTCCAGTTGCCAGGATAGTTCCTGCACACTCCGTTAAGCATGCCATACCGCTGCAACGATTGGCGGCACTGCGCCAACAAGTTCCCGCTTGGAAAAATAGCAGCGCTCAATCTTTGCGAGAGTTGCGCGACGCAGAATGATATATCTGGATACAAGCTTCTTAACTCCTCTGTTTCGGGAGGAAGCTACTTTCGGGAAGGTTGCGGATTTCATTTCTCGACAAGCGGCAGGAACGCTTGCGGTCAGCAAATGGGCGGCAGTTGAATTTGCCAGTTTGATTTCTCGCGACGTGCGCGTGGGTTTTTTATCGGCAATTCAAGGCAAACGATTGATCGCAGAGTTTGAATCAATTGTCGCTGCCTCGCTGGAGATATTGATTCCAGGTAGTAATGACTTTGATCTTGCACAGGAGTATGTCGCCAATTTTTCAACCCAATTGCGAGGGCCGGATGCTCTGCACCTGGCGGTTGCGCATAACAATGGGATGGAATTCGTCGCTACACTGGATGATGGAATGCTTTCCGCAGCGAAGAAATTGAAAATTCCCGCGCGGAGAGTTATTCGCTAAAGCATAGCGCTACTATGAGCGGCTATTTTTAGGTGCAATTGCGGTACACCAGTCAGTTTTCGCAGGCTACGCTTAACTACGCTAACCTGCTGATTGCAAACTACTCTATGCCACGCTTAAATTTGCTCATATTCGCCTGATTATCAATAACATATTGTTTTAATTGGTGATTGAAAATCCTTGTGTCGGTGGTTCGATTCCGCCCCGAGCCACCAAATTATAAAGCCAGCTTAACCGGCTGGCTTTTTCATTTCGTATGGTGCGCAACAACCATAACGCGGCATCACAGCTTGATATCGTAATCGACAGTCAGCGGTGCATGATCGCTGAAGCGCTGTTCGGTGTAGATGCGGGTTGAACGTGCGCTTTGCGCCGTCAACGGTGTGGCAATCTGATAGTCAATGCGCCAACCCACGTTTTTGACCCAGGCTTGACCGCGGTTTGACCACCAGGTATAGGCCTCCAGTTCGGGATGCAGGTTGCGGAATACGTCAACGAAACCGACCTCGTCGAATAACTCAGTCAGCCAAGAGCGTTCTTCCGGCAGGAAGCCGGAATTCTTCCTGTTGCCGCGCCAGTTCTTCAAATCAATTTCCTGGTGTGCGATGTTCCAGTCACCGCATAAAATGATTTCGCGTCCGCTTTTCTTTAATGCAATCAGATGCGGCATGAAGGCGGCCATGAATCGAAATTTTACCGCTTGCCGTTCTTCGCCACTGGAGCCGGAGGGCAGGTACAGCGAAACGATGCTGAAGTTGCCAAACTGCGCTTCGAGATAGCGCCCTTCGGCATCGAACTCAGCTATGCCCAGACCCTCGATTACTGCATCGGGTTTGCGCCCGGAGTAGATGCCCACGCCGCTGTAGCCTTTTTTTTCGGCGTAATGGAAGTAACCATGATAGCCATGCGGAGCCAGCATTTCCGATGTCATGTCTGCGGCCTGCGCTTTGAGTTCCTGCACGCAAATGATGTCGGCTTGCTGTTGTTGCATCCAAGTAAAGAAACCTTTGCTGGATGCGGAGCGGATGCCGTTGAGGTTGAGGCTGAGAATGCGCATGAAAGTTTTCCGAGGCGAAGTACTGCCATTATAATGTGGGCATATCTAACAGAGTGGTACTTTGTCCATGTCCCAGTTTCGCCAGGACTTCATCCGTTTCGCCATCGGTCATGGTGTGTTACGCTTCGGCGAGTTTCAAACCAAGGCCGGGAGGATGTCGCCGTATTTCTTTAATTCCGGTTTATTCCAGGATGGTGCGGTATTGCGCGAGTTGTGCCAGTATTACGCGCAGGCGATACTTGCGGCCAATATTGAATTCGATATGTTATTCGGTCCAGCCTACAAAGGCATCCCACTGGTGGCGGGGACTTCCATCTCTCTGGCGGAGCAGGGGCGCAACGTGCCTTATTGCTTTAACCGCAAGGAAGCCAAGGATCACGGCGAGGGCGGTAATACTGTCGGTGCCAAGCTGCAGGGGCGGGTGTTGATTATTGATGACGTGATTTCGGCGGGCACCTCGGTGCGCGAGTCAGTGGAAATAATTCGTGCCGCCGGGGCGGTGCCGTGCGGCGTGGTGATCGCGCTAGACCGCATGGAGCGCGGGCTTGGCGAACTGTCCGCCGTTCAAGAGGTGGAGAGGGATTTTGGAATTGCAGTGGTGTCTATTGCTGCGCTGGACGATTTGCTGGGGTATTTGCGGGATCACCCTGATATGGTGCAAAATTTACGGGCAGTACAATCTTATCGAGATCATTTTGGAGTCAAACATGGTTAATACAAAATTTCTGGTTGTGGCGGCGGCGATGCTTACCCTGTTCAGCTTCGGTGTGGAAGCGAAACTCTACAAGTGGGTGGACAGCAAGGGTGTGACCCAGTATGGCGAGGTGATTCCGCCCGAGTATGCCGACAAGAACCGCGTGCAGTTTGACGACAAAGGGCGTGAAATTAAAAAGCAGGAAAAAGGTCCGGCAGCCAAGGCGGCGGTTAAGACTCCGGAGGAGCTTGAGCAAGAGCGCCGTGATCAGGCTTTGCTGGGCACCTTCAGCACCGAAAATGAAATTGACTTGGCGCGCGATCGTAACCTGCAGCAAGTTAATGCGCACATAAATGGCGTTACGATGCGTATCAAATCCGCCCAGGAGGATCTGGATGGTTATCAAAAAGAGAAAGAGGCTATGGTCAAGGCTGGCAAGCCGGTAAACGGCATCTTGCAGGAGCAGATCGACGATGCCACTGCCAAGCTGGCCAAATTGCAAGCTGAGTTGACCAAGACCCAAGCGGAGGCTGCGGCAACAAAGGCGCGTTACGACGCAGACAAACAGCGTTTCCACGAGTTGACCACCGGCGCAGCCGACAAGAAATAAGAAAGGCCTGCCCCCAAGGGGGCTGCCAAGCGGGCTACAGCGCCTCGAATGTGTGGCTGGCTGGACCGTATTGGAGCAGCTGGCCGTGTTCGATGTCAAAATACCAGCCATGCAATGCGAGCGTGCCGTTTTCGACACGCTCGCGTACCCACGGGAAGGTCAGCAGGTTGTCCAGCGACACCAGGATGGCACGCTGTTCGCAGGCCAGTTGCTGTTGCTGCGGGGATGCGGTGGGCAAGTCGCGCAACACCCCGGCATGCACTGCTTCTGCCATGCGCATCCAACTGCTGATGTAGGACTCCGGCTCCCCGCCGCTGCCACTGAACAGCGAGCGGATGCCGCCGCACTGTGCATGTCCCAGCACGATGATGTGTTCCACTCCCACGTTGCGCACACCGAATTCCAGCGCGGCACTGGTACCGTGGCGGCCACTGTTGCGGCTTTCTGCGGGCGGCACCAGGTTGGCGACGTTGCGGATGACGAACAAATCTCCGGGCGCACAATCCAGCACGATGGCCGGATCCACGCGCGCATCGCAACAGGCCACCACCATTATCTTGGGCGCTTGCCCATCGGTGA
>Ga0315270_10001027_pt1 | contig 14943 bp, 17 predicted proteins | sample C1_bottom_MG_FD_204932 | JGI IMG/M metagenome (GOLD analysis project Ga0315270, IMG submission 204932) | Sediment microbial communities from Yellowstone Lake, YNP, Wyoming, USA - C1_bottom | ecosystem: Environmental > Aquatic > Freshwater > Lake > Sediment | place: USA: Wyoming | collected... | reverse complement strand
TCCACTTGATCCTTTGTTCCCGCTACCGGAGGCGTCTCCAAATTGACCTCGCTGAAAAAGTCCAGTTTGTCGACCCGTTGTTTTGATTTCTGGATTTTTTTGGTGGCAAACCAGGCGCCTTCCATTTGGCGGAATTCACGCCGGATGACTTCATCCATTGTTTTGGTATTGCCCAACACATTGATATTTCTAACATACACACGTTGCCCCGGATCAGACACAAACGAAAATCCAACTTCATGTTTCACCTTGTCTATGTCCGGCACCGCACTAACGTTGGCAAACGCATAGCCATCATCTCCCAAGCGATCGGAAATACTTTTTTGCGCTGCCGTTAATTTGTTGCGAGAGAAAACATCCCCCACCTGAATAGGAATCAACTTGCGCATTTCTTCATGCGGCAAAACATTCTCAGCGCCCATCAGTTTGATCGATGACACGTTATATTTTTCACCCTCGGTAATATTGACCGTAATGAATATATCCTTCTTGTCTGGCGTTATCGATACCTGTGTCGAATCTATCGAAAACTCGAGGTAACCACTATCAAGATAAAACGATCGTAACACTTCAAGATCTGCTGAAAGTTTTTGTTTGGAATACTGGTCATTGCTGGTAGCCCAGGTCCAGAAGGTCGGTGTAGTCAGCTTGATTAAATCAAGCAAATCTTTCTCCTTAAAAACCTGATTACCGACAATGTTGATCTGACGAATTTTTGAAACATCCCCTTCGACCACATCAAACGTAACAGACACACGGTTCCGCTCCATTTCAGTTACCGTGGTTTTGATCGAGACGGCATACTTTCCCCGCGCAACATAGACTCGCTTGAGCTCATTTTCAGATTTTTCCAACGCGGCTTTGTCAAAAATACGACCTTCTGACAACCCTACAAACTTAAGGTTGTCGCGTAATTGATCCTTGGGTATATCTTTTACGCCGTTAATTTCAACGGTGGCAATAGACGGACGTTCATGCACGATTACAACCAGAACACCTTTTTCCACTCTCAGACTGACATCAGAAAAAAATCCTGTCGAAAATAAAGCACGTATCGCTGCCACAGATTGGTCATCGTTTAGCGTTTCTCCGACCTTAACCGGCAAGTAACTAAATACGGTGCCCGCCTCGGTACGTTGAATGCCTTCAACCCGAATATCTTTCACCACAAATGGCTCCAACGCAAACACAGGTGTGAGATACAACAGCGGCATGAGGCCCGCTAATTTTATTAATTTCATTATTTTTTAATGTAATATCAAACGGCTTAAATCATTGAACAACGCTAGTGACATCAGGCTGAGCAACAACGCTATGCCCACCTTCTGCCCCGCATCCCATAACTTTTCTGACACAGGGCTACCCTTAACCATCTCCGCCATATAATACAGTAAATGCCCACCATCCAATAATGGAATAGGCAATAAATTCAATACTCCCAGGCTAATACTGATCAATGCGAGAAACGACAAATAAGCGCCGAATCCCATTTGGGCGGATTGCCCTGCATAATCCGCAATGGTGATTGGACCACTCAGATTTTTCAGCGACACTTGACCAGCAATCATTCGGCCCATCATTTTTAAACTGACGATGCTTGTTTCCCAAGTCTTGCGTAACGCTTGACGCAGCGCACCCATGGGCGGGTATCTAACATCCGTCATGAGCGCGTCAAAATCTTGCTGAACGATGCGCGGTGCTGCGCCAATTCTTCCGATTTCTTCGCCATTTTCAGTCACGGAATCGGGTACCAGATCAAGAGCAATATTATGTCCCTCACGCTTAATTTTCAGCTGCAGCAACTTCCCGGGGTGATGACGCACAATCGTCACCCATTGCTCCCAGTCCGTTATCGGCTCGCCGTTTACACTCAAAATCTGATCATCAGCCTGTAACCCTGCACGTTCTGCCACCGCCCCTTTTACCACTTCACCGATAACAGGACGAACCACGGGTTGATACGGTTGCATACCGAGTTTGCGCACATAGTCGGAATCCAGATCGGCGGCTGTAAGGCTATTTATCTCCAGTAGACGTTGCACAACATCACCCTGTGTCGTGCGAATTTGTAATACGGCAGTACCACCTTGCAATATATTATCCAGCAACACCCACCTCACCTCTTGCCAACTTGGTGTTGCGATGTCGTTAACACTGACAATAGTTTGACCCGTCTGCAGTTGTGCCACGGCGGCTGGCGAAGAAGGTATTATCGTACCGATAATCGGTTTAAGACCAGGAACACCGTAGATAAACAGCCCCCAGTAAAACAGGATCGCCAACAGCAGGTTAGCCAGTGGGCCCGCTATTACAATTGCCATGCGCTTCAACACCGGTTGACGATTAAAAGCACGTGATAGTTCCTCAGGCTTAACCTCACCCTCGCGCTCATCCAGCATCTTGACATAGCCGCCCAATGGGATTGCAGAAATTGACCACTCAGTGTCACTGTCCTCAAATTTTTTACTGAGCAGAACTTTGCCAAAGCCGATTGAAAAACGAAGCACTTTTACACCACAGAGGCGCGCAACCAAATAATGTCCATATTCATGGAAGGCAACCAGCAAAACGATTGCGCCTAAAAAAGCAAATAAAGTTGTCATTGTCGTATCCAGTTCTGCGCTGCTTCCCGTGCCTGGGCATCAGCCAGCAATACATCATCCAGCGTATTAACTTCACTACGGATATGCGCTGTTAAAACATCATTAATCAACCTCGGTATATCTAAAAAAGAAATCGTTTTATTCAAGAAGGCGTCTACAGCCACTTCATTGGCTGCGTTTAAAACGGCAGGCGCAGAGCCTCCAGTTTTTAATGCGCGATAAGCCAGGGCAAGACAAGGAAAACGCTCAAAATCCGGTGCAACAAAATTAAGTGTTGCCACCTTGAATAAATCAAGCTCTGGCACTCCCGAGTCTATCCTCTGTGGGTATGCCAATGCATAGGCAATAGGTGTTCGCATATCGGGGTTGCCCATCTGCGCCAGCACTGAGCCATCCACATATTGCACCATGGAGTGAATCACGCTTTGCGGATGAACCACTACCTGAATCGCGTCTGCTGGCGCATTGAACAACCAGTGCGCTTCAATGACCTCCAGCCCCTTATTCATCATGCTTGCAGAATCGACTGAAATTTTACGCCCCATCACCCAGTTGGGGTGAGAACAGGCCTGCTCTGGTGTAACGTTCTGCAGAGCAGATAATGAAGTTTCACGAAACGGGCCACCAGAAGCGGTTAGCAAAATTTTGGTAACGCCGCATGCATCCATATCCGAAGCGTAGTCTTGTGGCAAGGCTTGAAATATCGCGTTATGCTCGCTGTCGATCGGCAATAGGGTGGCGCCATGTTTACGTACTGCATCCATAAAGATACGACCTGCCATCACTAGTGCTTCTTTATTTGCCAATAGAATTTTTTTGCCTGAAGTTGCCGCTGCAAGGCTGGGTCGTAATCCAGCCGCCCCCACAATCGCAGCCATTACCGCATCCACCTCGGGCAAGGATGCAACGTGCTCCAATGCCTGCTTGCCGAAAAGTACTTCTGTTTTCAATCCGGCGGAGGTGATTCTTTCTTTTAATCTGATACTGGCTTTCTCATCAACCATCACAGCAAACCGTGGGTTAAAACGCTGGCATTGATCAAACAGTAATTCGTCCTGAGTATTCGCCGTTAATGCCACCACCCGATATTTTTCAGGATGACGTGCCACGACATCCAGCGTGCTTTTCCCGATACTGCCTGTTGAACCCAGTATGGTAAGGCGTGTTTTGCCATGCTGTGTCATGCAAGTCCCGTTAAAATTAATACGAGTGCTGCGAGTGGCAAGGTAGATGTAAGTGCATCAATTCGGTCCAGCAATCCACCATGGCCGGGTAACAATTTTCCACTGTCTTTAACCCCTGCCTGGCGCTTTATTGCCGACTCAAACAAATCACCCATGACTGAAAAAGCCACCCCAATCAAGGCAAATAAAATTAATGAATAACGTTGCATCAAACCAGTATTGAACATAACAATGGCGATATAAACCAAGACACCAAGGGTAGCACCTGCAACTCCCTCCCATGTCTTACCCGGGCTGATACCAGGAGCGAGTTTATGCTTACCCAATGCTCTGCCAGTAAAGTAGGCACAGATATCCGCCATCCATACCAAACCCATTGCGCCCAATAACCACCAAGGCTGTTGTATTTCAGAACGCAAATCCAGCATCGCCATCCCCATAGGTAGTAAAACCACCCAACCAATGAAACTCAGCAACCATTTACCCGATGTAGACCAGCGACCAGCAAGCCATAACGGCACCACCAGGACCCAAAATAATACTGAAGTGCCATATACAAGGAATTGCAGGATCATTTTTTGATCGGGTGGCAGGAAAAGTTGCATCCAGATCATGCTGAAACATAATATCAACGTTGCAATCATGTACAACCTGGCTTCAAATTTACGCATTTTTGACAAGGTAGTCCACTCACGTGCACCCAGTAATACGACCAATCCTACCAATGCAGACCAAGCAGAAACAGGCAAAATAAATAAAGCTGCCAGAAGAAGAAACAACAAGATGAATGCCGTAATGATGCGCTGTTTAAGCATTATGTTTTTCCCCGTCCTCTGGCAACTTGTCTTCGTGAGTCATTGCCCGGGAGGGCTGATCCACCAACAATTGATCACTTGTTCGACCAAAACGCCGTTCGCGCTGTTGGTAAGATTGAATTGCCTCATCAAGCGAAGCACGATCAAACGCTGGCCACAATGTGTCGGTAAAATAGAGCTCGGTGTAGGCTAACTGCCATAATAAAAAATTACTGATACGCTTTTCTCCGCCTGTGCGAACAAATAAATCGGGTTCAGGGGCATAGTGCATGGAAAGATAGGGATCAATTTCAGCTTCGGAAAACAGGCCCAGTCGTTCAGGATGTGCCTTACACATTGCCTGGGTTGCCTGAAGTATGTCCCACCTGCCGCCATAATTAGCCGCTATTGTGAGTGTCAAACCCGTATTGTTGACGGTAAGTTTTTCGGCATCGGAAATATACCGATTCAACTCGTCATCGAAACGACTTAAGTCACCAATGATTTTAAGACGGATATTATTGTCATACAGCTTCCTTACTTCGTACTGCAGCATTTTTAAAAAGAGTTGCATTAAAAAAGAAACTTCGTCAGCGGGACGCCGCCAATTTTCACTGCTAAAAGCAAAAACTGTCAGATATTCTACGCCCAGGGCACCACAAGCCTTAACCGTTTCACGCAAACATTCCACACCACGCTGGTGCCCCGCTACGCGAGGCAGAAAGCGCTGTTTTGCCCATCGTCCATTTCCATCCATAATGATCGCTATATGTCTTGGAATCTTGGATGTAACCGGGATACTTCGAGTAGAGCTTTGAAAGAATGCCACTGAATTCTAAACCCCCACATGGATCATGCATTGAACCTAAACCATCAACATACTCACTCAGTGCAGTATGTGAACGGCTTATACAGCCATCAAGTCTGCTTCTTTGGTATGCAACGCCTTGTCTATTTCGATAACAAAACGGTCCGTTGCCTTTTGTACCTCATCTTGAGCTCGACGCTCATCATCCTCACTCACTAATTTTTCTTTGAGTAATTTTTTCAACTGGTCGTTTGCATCGCGACGAATATTACGCACGGCAACCTTTGCGTTTTCAGCTTCACCACGCACAACCTTGATCAAATCTTTGCGCCTTTCTTCAGTAAGCATCGGCATCGGCACACGAATCAAGTCACCATTGGCGGATGGATTCAAACCCAAATCTGCTTCACGTATCGCTTTTTCTATCGGGCTAACCATGTTTTTTTCCCACGGTTGAACACCTATCGTTCTGTTATCGATTAAAGTCACATTCGCAACCTGGCTTAGTAATGTTGGGTTGCCGTAGTATGGAACCATCACGTGATCCAGAATTCCGGCATGCGCACGCCCGGTGCGAACCTTGCTGAAATCTACTTTCAGGGTCTCAAGCGACTTGTTCATCTTTTGTTCTACAGTTTTTTTTATGTCAGAAATCATGTTTTATCTCCTGCCAAAACTTAATAGCACGTCTTTAATCAACTCGCTGTTACCAAAGTGCCCTCTTCTTGTCCAAGCATCACACGTTTAAGCGCACCAATTTTAAATATATTAAACACGATAATTGGCATTTTCTGATCGCGGCATAATGTAAGTGCGGTTGCATCCATTACCTGCAAATTTTTGGAAATCGCCTCATCAAAACTCAACGTTTTGTAGCGAGTAGCTGATTTGTCCTTTTTGGGATCTGCCGTATAAATACCATCTACTTTGGTGGCTTTAATCACCACCTCTGCATTCATCTCAACCCCTCGTAATGCAGCTGCGGTGTCGGTTGTAAAGAATGGATTGCCCGTACCAGCACCGAAGATAACAACCTTCCCCTCTTCCAGATAACGCATTGCTTTGCCGCGAATATACGGCTCAGCCACCTGCTCCAGATTCAAAGCAGACTGAACCCTGCTTTCCAGACCCGCCCTTCTCATCGCATCCTGCAAGGCCATTGCATTCATGACTGTGGCCAGCATTCCCATGTAATCCGCAGTGACGCGGTCCATACCGGCCGCAGCCGGAGCAACCCCGCGAAAGATATTGCCACCGCCAATCACTACCGCAACCTGCACCCCCATAGCAACAACTTCCGCCACGCCGGCAACAATGCTCTCTATCACAGCTCGATTTATACCGTAACTGTCGTCGCCCATCAGCGCTTCACCGGAGAGCTTTAAAAGAACTCTTTTGTATACAGGGGCAGTACCCATTATTTAACCTTTCGATATGGCGGCAACTTCAGCGGCGTAATCTACCACTACCTTTTCAATACCTTCGCCAACAATAAGCATTTTAAAGGCATTCACTCTAGCGTTGCGATTTTTTAAGAGTTGCTCGACAGTCTGTTTCCCATCTTCAGCTTTAACAAATACTTGCCCCAATAAAGTGACCTCTTTCAAAAATTTTTGCACAGATCCTTCTGCTATTTTTTCAAGCATAGCCTCAGGTTTGCCAGCTTCTTTGGCTTTTTCAATTGCAATACGACGCTCAGTTGCAATTTCATCGGCACTGACACCTGTAGAATCGATCGATTTAGGTTTGCTTGCAGCAATGTGCATCGCCAAATCTTTACCCAATGCGTCATCACCAGAATAGTCAAGAATCACGCCAATTTTACTACCATGCAAGTAGGTAGCCAGCTTCCCCGATGTAACAAACCGTGAAAACCGACGCACTGTCATATTTTCACCGAGTTTCATGACCAGGGCTTTGCGCGCTTCCTCAACTGTTCCACTTCCTCCGCTGACCGTCAGATTTGCAAGCGCCTCTACATCGGACGGATCATTCTTGGCAACTGTTTGTGCAACGCTATTTGCAAACGCAACAAAATCATCATTCTTAGCGACAAAATCAGTTTCACAATTTACCTCTACCACAGCGCCAATTTTTCCATCTGCCGAAATATATGAACTGACAACGCCTTCTGCAGCAACACGGGAAGATGCCTTGCTGGCTTTAGCACCGCTTTTAATACGTAACAATTCCTCAGCTGCTTTAAAGTCACCATTGGTTTCTACCAGTGCTTTTTTGCAATCCATCATGCCGAGGCCCGTAGCCTCACGCAATTCTTTAACCATTCCTGCCGATATTTCAGCCATCTGTAACTCCTTCAAAATCTGTGGATACTGCCTATATGGCAGTATCCTGTATCTATAAAAAAAGGGGCTTGCGCCCCTTGCAAGTCGAAAAGGCTGCTTACGCTGCCCGCTCTTCGACCTGAGCCGCCAAATCAGCCAACGCCTGAGCACGTCCCTCAAGTACTGCATCTGCTACACCACGGGCATATAAACGAATTGCCTGTGTAGAGTCATCGTTACCTGGAACGACATAATCAATACCCATCGGAGAGTGATTGGTATCTACAATACCAATCAAAGGAATACCCAGCTTTTGCGCTTCGGTTACTGTTCCCTTTTGATATCCAACATCGATAACAAAAATTGCAGATGGTAAACCGGCCATATCCTTGATGCCACCCAGACTACGCTCAAGCTTCTCAAGCTCACGACGCATCATCAAGCCTTCTTTCTTTGAGAACTTGTCAAAGCTTCCATCCGCTTCCATCGCTTCAAGCTCTTTCAGCCTTTTGATGGACAATTGCACTGTCTTGAAATTTGTAAGCAAGCCGCCCAACCAGCGGTAGTCCACATACGGACAACCCGCACGAATTGCTTCTTCCTTGATAATTTCACGAGCCTGGCGCTTGGTCGCGACGAACAGAATATTGTTACTTTTTCCCGCTGCCAACTTGCGCACAAATTTCAACGCATCGTTGTAGAGGGGAACCGTTTTTTCAAGGTTGATAATATGTATCTTGTTACGATGACCAAATATAAATTGAGCCATCTTTGGATTCCAAAAACGGGTTTGGTGTCCGAAATGGACGCCCGCTTCCAACATCTCACGCATAGTAGTACCAGACATAGCAACTCCAATATTGTTAAGGGTTAAGTTCTTCCACCCGTCAGCCTGACCCACTCATATACAAAAAACTTAAGTGAGCACCCCAACATGAACGGATGTGCGAATTTCTTGTTTTTTGGCAACATGCCATTCAAACAAGGGCGCGCATTGTAACCCAAGCGGCCACTTTACTCAAACCGAATCAAGGCACAGCCAAACCGTATCAGTTACTGGCAAGCGAGAGCGCTTTAAACGGTTAACCACAATCAATATAGGCTTACGATACTGGACTGCTTGACACAGGAAACTCGTAAACAGGACAATGAACAGAGTTTAACCGGCGTGACGGGCGGTTTGATATAGATACTGCATAATCCAGTCGATTATACTTTTACAGAAAGCGGAGCAAAACGTGAACGAAGAAATTTTATCCAAAGAACAACGAATTTTGCGAGTTTTTCGCAAAGTACTCGCAAACATCGTCAAGGACGCGACCCCTGCGCCCGGTATGCCCCACCCACTTAAGGAAAGCACGATACTTGATATTCGTGACTTATTTGGATTGATTTCTGAACGAGAAGCCGAGCTTGCCGACCAGACCACTCCCCATAGAAATGAAAAGCCTTCCTATACCGACGATCCAAAAAAGAGCAATGTTATCAGTATGCCCAAACCGAACCCTGAAAAAAAACCCAAAGAACATTAAGTTGCCCAGTTCTTTTCCCCCCAAGATTAAGCAACGTAAAACAAAATAGCCAAGAAGTGCAGCACACTTCCACAAAGCACAAAAAGATGCCAGATACCATGCCAATGAACAAATTTTTCGTCGTTCACGAAAAATATTATTCCTACCGTGTAAGTAACACCGCCCGCTGCAAGCCATGCAAATCCAGCCCATGACAATTTGGCAATCAGCGGCACTATTGCCACCACGGCTACCCAACCCATCAACATGTAAATAATTAACGACACGATTCGTGTGTTTTTCTTTAACCAGATTTCCTGAAAAACACCTAATAATGCCAAGCCCCAAACCACTCCAAATAGTGACCAACCCCATGGCCCCCTCAAACTTACCAATGTAAAGGGCGTATAGCTGCCTGCAATCAGAAAATAAATAGCGTTGTGATCAAGTTTTTGTAAAATAACCTTGAGCCTGCCATGCGCCGCGTTGTGGTACAAAGTTGAAAAGGTATACAACAAAACAAGTGTTGCACTGTATATTGAAAAGCTGACGATTTTCCAAACGTCACCACTCAACACACCCAATATGATCAATATTACACTGCCCGTCACAGCGAGTAATGCGCCCGCAAAGTGAGTATAGGTATTAAATTTTTCTCCTTTTTCCATTTGCGCTCCAACTTGAATTAAAGTAAAAACATTGTGCATAGTAACTTAAACGAGGAAATCTTTATGTCTGCAAACGTGCCTGATGCTCTTTTGTTCATCACACCCGGCTGCCCCCATTGTCCTGCTGTATTACACGGACTAAGTGAACTGGTTAAACAAGCAAATATCGGGAAATTGACCGTGGTCAATGTAGCCGCCCATCCCGAGATGGCCGCGGAGTACGGAGTACGTTCAGCCCCCTGGTTACAGCTTGGTAACTTCACGTTAACCGGCACGCATTCCAGTTCGGAACTCAGACAATGGGCAGAGTGGAGCGGATCAGAGGAGGGCATCTCTCAGTATGTTGAATACTTGCTAAAGGAGGGAGGTTTTAAGCAGGCTGGCCAATTTATTGCGCAAGATCCTCAACGACTCAAACCCCTGCTTGCGATTGTTGCAGACCCGGAAAAAAATATTGAGGTACGAGTGGGAGTCGATGCCTTACTGGAATTTTATGCCAATTCACTTCCACTGCAGAACCTGCTTCCCCAATTAGCAGAGCTTACACGGCATAAAGACCACCGTGTTCGAGCTGATGCTTGTCATCTACTGGGGCTAACAGGAAGTATCTCCGCTCGCCCTTGTCTTGAGGAGTGCGAAAAGGATACCCAGGAAGAGGTTCGGGAAATTGCGACCGAGTCACTACGGTTGATCAATAACCTTCAAACTAATGCGGCTGACGTTTAGTGCCACGTCTCTCATACAAAGCAACGATACGATGACACATATCTCCATCAATTTTTCCATTAATTTCAGGATTCGCCAGCCAATAAAGCGATTCCTCCACAACTCCGTCGGCGCCAAATTCAAAACCTATATCTGTCCTGCCACCAACCGAATTGGCCCACCTCACCACCTCGACCGCGGTTAACACGCCATTTTCCAACTTCTTTAACACATCCAGCACATCCTGCTTAGAGACGATGGCCAGGTGCTCCTCACAATACCAACTATATTCAGCAAGCTCCTCAGAAATATCGGTAACCAACTGAGGGTTGCGAATAAGCTCTAGAACAAGAACGGATCTATCACGCATGGCCCCACCTTAAATAAATATAAAACATGTTTTTTCGAGAAGTCTCATAGCGATTAAACCGACCTGGCCCTACTCCCTGGGCCAGTAATCTGTCCCAATACCGTCACCAAGATCGGCCTCTATTAACCGCCTACGCACTTCCAATAAACGCTCAATCAGCTTGGGCTCCAGCTTGTTGTAGGCCTCTGCATCGGCCATGCGATTAACCACTACGCCCAACACCTCGGTTATCGCGTTACCTATAGAATTCTGACTAATCGTCACGATCAATTTACCCTCGTCATTGCGATAAATCAATTGTTTAAAAGCGGGCTGCCAGCGAATGGCGTTAGCGTATTTTGCGTCTATGATGCATAAATCACGCACTTTTTTTGCTGTTTTCAGAAAGTCATTGTTGAATAACAACACGCTTTCTACTTGTTCAGGGTAATACACATCCTGAGGCATGGCGGCATTGCGCGATGATACCTGTGAAAAAAATGCCCGGTAGAAATCGATAAATCCTTTCAGTACCTCGTCATACTCCTTCCAGAAACGCACATCTTTTAATGCTGCCGCCCCACCTTGTATTTCCCAACTGGGTAAACCCTGGGGATATCCGGTAAGCTCAATCCGAGCATCCTTCTCGCTGGCCGGTTTGAGAATATTCAAATCCAATGCTTTTTCAAAAAACTCCTGATATACATCACTCATGTACGCTTGAAACAAACTATGTTGTCCGCCGTCAGTCAAATTTTGATTACTGGCATCGGCAAGCTTGGCATTTCGCAAGTCTTTCTTGGGAAATACGATAAAGTGGTTATGTAACATGCGAATACTCGGAACACCAGGTGACGTCAACGGCCAAGTGGCATCCAGACTTGCTTCACCTGCTAGGACCAAGGCTTCATCGGGATCGGGATAGAGCTCCAACATATAATCGATGATGATTTGATTCATGCGGTTCCACACATGTTTTACATTTTCTGGAACCTGAGTTCGCCTAACCGGTCGACCCAGTGGATTAAGAACAATTTGAGACGTATTGTAAATAATGGAGCAATCGAACGCCGTACTATGTCCCAACGCTTTGCGATAAAGCAAAAGATTTTCAGGATTCACCAACAGTCCATTATTGTGGACAAGATCATTTAAATTTTCGGTACTATTGAAAAACTCGTTGTGCTTCATCCCTTCGGGTATCACCAGGGGAATAGGGCGATAGGGCGTTACAATTTCACGTGGACCTGATTCCTGCATAAAACAATTTCCTTTAAATAGATTATTGAATAATGATAAGTAATTTTTTTCAGGCAGAAATATGCACTATCGTGCCGGAACTCACAAGCCCAAACAGCTCAATTAAATCTTCATTACGCATATTTACACAGCCATGTGAACGTGGCACACCCATTTCCCGATCATCGGGTGTGCCATGAATATAAACAAAACGTCGCATCGTGTCGCAACTACCCAGTCGGTTATATCCAGGCTCACAGCCTGATAACCACAAAATCCGGGTGAGTATCCAATCGCGGCACGGAAATTCAGCACCTAGCTGTGGTGAATAAATTTCCCCGGTTGGCCTGCGCCGCACAAACACCGTATTGACGGGCAGCTCCGCACCTATTTTTGCGCGGATAATATGTTTTCCTCGCGGCGTACAATGACTGTTGGCTTCCTCACCCGCTCCGTTTATAGCCGTGGACACGATGTATCTACGTAGCGGACTGCCATTATCATCGAGTAGTTCCAGAGTTTGTTGAGAGATACTGATGTTGATTTTCATGGGCGTTGTTGCGCGCGTCGCGTTGCAAAAAATTGACTCAACAGGCTCCCACATTCCTCAGCAAGTATGCCACCCAGCACCACAGCGTGATGGTTAAGCCGCTGCTCCTCAAACAGATTCATCACACTCCCTGCAGCACCCGTTTTGGGATCGCTTGCGCCAAAAAAGACCCGGGCAATGCGCGAGTGAAACATGGCTCCAACGCACATTAAACAGGGTTCCAACGTAATGTAAACATCACATCCTATCAGACGATAATTTCCCAGACGCCGGGCAGCATCCCTCAGCGCTACTAACTCTGCATGAGCGGTTGGGTCAACTGTACTGATCGATCCGTTACTGCCGCGACCGATAATCTCGCCCTCCTTCACCACCACAGCCCCCACCGGAACCTCTCCGATTGATTCAGCATGTCGGGCGAGCTTAAGCGCCTCGCGCATAAAATATTCATCATCCATTAATGAAACATTATCTCTCTATAATTTAAAAACCCGTTATATCTGCCCGATTTTAGGTCAAGTTCACAAATGATGCCAATTAAACCGCATTAGAACTCCGTAACCGGTTAGCTTCATTTTTCAATTTATCATGATGCAATCCCCTGCTTTTTACAGGATAATCACTGGCATAATTTTCAACACAAACAGAAATTCAGTGAGATCCACAGGTCAGGCAAACATAGCGTCACTCAACGACTTTGACGTTGTCATCGATGTACGCACCCCGTCTGAATTTGCCGAAGATCACATTCCCGGTGCGCTCAATTTTCCCGTCTTGAGCAATGAAGAGCGGGTGCGGGTTGGTACCCTTCACAAGCAATCCTCGTTCGAAGCAAAGAAAATCGGCGCCGCACTGATTGCGCGTAATATTGCTGACCACATCGAAAAAAACTGGCTGGACAAACACAGATCATGGCATCCGCTCATTTACTGCTGGCGTGGCGGTCAACGCAGTGGTGCAATGACGCATATTTTACGCACCATAGGTTTTAGTGCCGAACGGCTGGAGGGGGGCTATAAGGGGTATCGCCACCACGTACTCGAGCAACTTGAATTGATCCCTTCCACCCTCAATTACATTGTCCTTTGTGGCTTGACTGGCAGCGGCAAAAGTATCTTGCTAAATGCGTTGGAGAACAAGGGGGCACAAGTCCTGGATCTGGAAGAGATCGCCAGGCATCGTGGCTCTGTCTTGGGCGATATGCCGGATATTTCACAGCCCGCTCAAAAAAGTTTCGATAGCCAGCTATTGGAAAAATTAAAAACCTTTAATCCCGCCCTGCCTGTTTTCGTTGAATCAGAAAGTAAAAAAATCGGCACAGTGCGCGTACCTGACTCCCTGATCCATAAAATGTGGGCCAGTCCATGTATTCGACTGGAAACCTCCACCGAATTGAGGGTTGCGCTACTGCGCCAGGAGTATCAACACTTTCTTGAAAATCCGGAATTGCTGCAACAACAATTAGACCGCTTGCGTGGTCTGTACAGTAATGAACAATTGGCCAAATGGCAGAACCTGTATACCCAGCATCGCTGGGACGAATTTGTAACTGAGTTATTAAACGTACATTACGATCCTGCCTACTCCAAATCCATTTATCGCCACTATCCAGACTATGAAAGGGCTCCGCAACTCATTCTTAACACACTGGATAATCAACGCTTTCAAACTCTGGCTACGGAAGCGCTTGCCATGCAACCCAATTTTGTAAACAATGTCACGACTAGCTCAACAATACGACCCGATACCTGAAACACTCAGAAAGCACGTTAGATGGCCACAATAGAAGTAACAGATTTCACCCTCCCTGCCACTGGTAACATTCCCTTTCAACTTCATTCAATGCGCGGCAAAAAGTTAGTCATATTTTTTTACCCTAAAGATAACACCCCCGGCTGCACCACCGAAAGCCAGCAGTTCCGCGATTTATATGCAGAATTTCAAAAACTCAATTGCGAAGTTGTCGGCATTTCCCGCGACACCATGAAGTCCCATGAAAATTTCAAATCCAAATTCAGCCTACCCTATGCCTTGCTTTCCGATTGCGAAGAAATCGTATGTGAACAGTTTGGTGTGATGAAGCTGAAAAACATGTATGGAAAGCAAGCTCGTGGTATCGAGCGCAGTACATTTGTTCTCGATACAAAAGGCATTCTCTGCAAAGAGTGGCGTGGTCTGAAAGCCGATGGCCACGCGCAACACGTTCTCGAATTCGTCCGATCACTTAATTCATAAAGGAAGCACATG
>Ga0315270_10001026_pt1 | contig 14950 bp, 14 predicted proteins | sample C1_bottom_MG_FD_204932 | JGI IMG/M metagenome (GOLD analysis project Ga0315270, IMG submission 204932) | Sediment microbial communities from Yellowstone Lake, YNP, Wyoming, USA - C1_bottom | ecosystem: Environmental > Aquatic > Freshwater > Lake > Sediment | place: USA: Wyoming | collected... | reverse complement strand
GCCAGACGCCCGAGATGGCGATCAAGGAAATCTGGGTCTACCTGCTCGCCTACAATCTCATCCGCCTGATGATGGCTCAAGCCGCCTTGCTCGCTCATCGACTGCCGCGCCAACTCAGCTTCAAGCATACCGTGCAGATCTGGATCGCCTGGACTTACCACGCCAATCGATTCGAGGACGACAAGCTCCATGGCTTGTTTGTCCTCATCGCCCAACAACACGTCGGCGAGCGCCCCGGCCGTATCGAGCCCCGCGCTCTCAAACGAACACCTAAACCCTATCCGTTGCTTACCATGCCGCGCGCGACTGCACGCGCACTCGTCCGAGAACATGGCCACCCGAAAAAGCTTAAGTAAGTGCCATTCGGTCGCGTCCCCTTTGTTTTTGCTATTCTCAATTTCGAGAACTCACACGAGCCGAAATCCGATCAACACGCTTATCGAGCGCAGCCCACGGACCAGTGTGGTGCTACGCGCCTGAACAATTCTCGGGTAGTCCCGCATGCAAAGCAGGCCAATCCGGGATACAGGAACAAAGAACAACTGTGCACCGCGAAGCGATCGACAACCCCGAACGAGGCGGGACGAAGGTCGGTGCCCACCTCAAACGGACTGAAACGCTGACTGTGGAGGAACCGAGACTTCCCGAGGTTACACCTTGAGCCGTCGCACCAAGTCCAGCCTGCGCGCGGAGAACCCCGAGCGGTCAAGCGCGCGGTGCATACCAGGAGTATCCTCAAGCGCATGTACCCGAGCCAGCTGCCGAACCATTCCATCGAGCGGACCCGCTGGCCTACGGCCTCCGCGGGCCGCTCATGTCAAACGTTGGGCGGCAGCAAGGCAGCAGTTGGGGTAAGCTGCTGCGATGCCTGAGCGCGTCTATCTAGAAACCTCAATCATCAGCTATCTCGCGGCCCATCCAAGCCGCGATCTGATCACTGCCGCCCGGCAACAGATCACGCACGAGTGGTGGAGCCGTCGTCGGCCCCAGTTCGGAGTGTACATATCTGAGATCGTGGTAGCCGAGGCCGCAGCTGGCGACGTTGATGCCGCGCGCAGGCGGGCTCAGTGGATGGAGGGCGTTCCATCCTTGAGCGTCTCGGATGAGGCTACTGCGCTCGCGCGCAAGCTGGTCCAGGCGGCTCGTCTGCCCGAGCGTGCCGCGATAGATGCCCTGCATATTTCTCTTGCGGCATGTCATGGGATGCACTACCTGTTGACGTGGAACTCCACACACATCGCGAACGCGGAGTTCCGGCCTAAGGTGGAGAGAGCCTGCCGCGACAACGGCTACGAACCACCTGCTTTGTGTACGCCTGACGAACTAATGGGAACCTGACCATGGCTCAAGCCAAACCCGCCGACTCCACTTGGACGGATCCGATCGTCGAAGAAGTCCGCGCCGCCCGGGAGGAGTTGTTCGCCGCCTGCGAATACGATCTAGACAAGCTCGTTACGCGCCTCCGGGAGGGCGAACTCCAGCACGGCCGGGCGAGTGTGGCCTACTCGAAACGCAGGCCATCGAAGGAGCCTGCTCAGTAGGCCGCCGCCCAGCAACGCGATGAACCCGAACCCGACCGGCCAACAGCGACGCTGCGCTTGCTGTTGGCCGGCGGGTTATCGCGGGCTAAAGGGGCCAGGCTAGATTAATTGATTTAGAATGTCCGCATGCCCCGCCGCCCGCGCGTCCACCTCGATGGCGTAGCGCTTCACATCGTGCAGCGCGGCCACAATCGCGAGCCTTGCTTTCTTGGCGAGGAAGACTACAGCAGCGACCTGCACTGGCTGGGCGAGGCGCTGACCGCATTCGACTCCGCGCTGCATGCCTATGTGTTGATGACCAACCCTGTGCATCTGCTGTTGACGCCCAGCAAGGCCGAGGCCGTGCCCAAGCTCATCATCTCGCTCGGGCGGCGCTACCTGCAATACGTCAATCGCAGCTAGCGCCGCACTGGCGCCCTGTGGGACAGTCGCTACCAATCCTCATTGGCGCAGGCCGAGACCTACCTGCTTGCCTGCCCGCGCTACATCGAACTCAACCCCGGTGCGTGCAGCCATGGTCGAAGATCCAGCACACTATCGCTGGACCCGTTATCGGTCTAATGGACTAATGGATTGGGGCAACTGGATCCGCGCCTCACACCGCACCCGCTATATCTGTCTTTGGGCCGAAGCGACAAGGACCGGCAGGCCGCCTACCGAACGCTATTGCGGACGCAGCTTGATCGCGCGGGGGTCGATGACATCGGGCTGGCGTTGCATCAAAGTCAGCCATTGGGAAACGCTCGCTTGCACGACAAGATCGAGAAGATGACCGGGATAAGACGTGAAGCGAAGCGGCGAGGCGGACCTCGCCTGGCGCCGGATACCGCACTTGAAGAGTAATCGACCCTGGCCCCTTTGACTTTCGCTCATCTGCATCTACGATTTTCTTGACGGATGCGTATCCTGCATATACAGTCTGCTCATAATCACCTGGGACGAGCCGAAACGCCGTGAAAACCTCAGCAAGCACCGAATCGATCTCGCAGACCTTGAATCTGTCTTCGACTCTCCCATGATCACGGTGGAGGATGACCGCGAGCACTACCGCGAACCGAGGCTTCAAAGCCTTGGCATGTGGGGCGCACGGGTCGTCTTTCTTGTGTGGACACCGCGCATTTAATCTCCTGCCGCTATGCCGACCGCACGCAAGTTCAAGACTACTTCTCAGCCCTTTAGTACTGCGGAAATCGCCGCAGCCAAGGCAGCAGCAAAAGCTCCCAGTCCCAGGGCTCCTATCGTCGACTGGAGTCACGGTACGGTTACTCGCGGTGGCGGAGTTGCTGCGACCATCGGAGCGATCCGCCGCACGCGAGGGCCAAACAAGAACCCCACCAAAGAACAGGTGGCCATCCGCATTGATCGCGAGGTGCTCGTTGCGTTCCGAGCAAGTGGCTCGGGCTGGCAAACGCGCATGAACGCGGCGCTTAAGGATTGGTTGGCGAGCCACCCCACAAAGCGCAAAACCACTCGTGTTCGAACGGAGGGCTAACCCATAAGGATTGAGACGACTCGCAAAGTCGTTTCAATTCGCCGTTCAGGAGGCCCGGGGCGAGACAGAAGGTCTGTCTGTATGGGGAATGCTTGCGCGCAGCATGATCCGTGGCGCCGGAAGCGGGCGGGAAATGGCGCATGGCGGCGATATCACGAGCAGGATGCGCCGGTTTTTTGGTCATCGAAGACGACTTCATCGCAACGACACCCTGTTTGCTGGACCCAATGCGCGCTGCCGGCAAAGCCCTCCCGCACCCAGCGGCGAATCATCGCGCGGGCGAAGCCGATGCGAGCCTGGCAACGGGGCTCGGGCTCGATGCCAAGCCAATCAAAGCGGGCGCGCTTTACGGACCTGAGTGCAGCGCCTGCGTCTTCGCCAGCGCCGCCGTGCGGGCGATGAGGGTTGCGATGCGTTGCCTGAGCGCCGCGTGCGGCAAGATCTTGCGCCGGAAGAAATTAAATCGCGCCTGGCCCCTTAATTAACGCGCTTCGCTCCGGTACTCTCTTGAGGATCCGCGTGGTGCGAAAATACCGGTGGGACAAAACGCTTCCGCGCGACTAATTCACTTGCCGGCGTCCATCTCGGCGAAGACTTCCTTCGCCATATGGAAAGCGGCGTTCGCGGCCGGCACGCCGCAGTAGATCGCGCACTGCATCAGCAATTCCCTGATCTCGTCCCGGGTCACGCCATTGTTGGCCGAGGCGCGCAGATGCAACTTGAGTTCGTCGGGACGATTGAGCGCGACCAGCATTGCCAGCGTGGCGATGCTGCGCATGTGCTTCGGCAGGCCGGGCCGGGTCCAGATTTCACCCCAGGCGTAGCGCGTGATGAGGTCCTGGAATTCGTCGTTGAACGGCGTTTTGGTTTTCAGCGTCCGATCCACGTGCGCATCGCCGAGCACGGCACGACGCACACCCAGCCCCTTGCCATACCTCTCACGCTCGTCCATCGCCGCTCCCTTTGTATCTAGAAACACACTCACCGCGGAGGACGCAGAGGACGCGGAGGAACGGCAAGGGCAAACAATATTCTCGTGTTAAAAACGTTCATTGGCTGATGATCCACTACCGTGAAAGTAGCTGGTACAGTTCCGTGAACAATTAAGCCGCCCTCAATCCCAGTTTGCTTTCCTCGTTCTGGTTTTTCCTCCGCGTCCTCCGCGTCCTCTGCGGTGAGTGCGTTTCGTTCTGCAGTAAGCGCTATTTCTTCCTGACGCTGCGCGTGGCAAGCACGCGGTCGACGAATTGTTCGGCAACGCCAAGATAGTTGACCGGGTTGAACAAGCGGTCCAGATCGGCCGCGGAAAGATGCTTGCCGACTTGCGCGTCGTTTGCCAGCACATCGCGCAGAGGTTCGCCGCGCTCGACGGCGCGGCGGCAAGCCGCCTCGATCAGTTCATGAGCCGCTTCGCGGCCGAGTTTCGGCGCCAGGGCGGCGGAGACGGCTTCGGCCAGGATGAGTCCGTGCGTGGCATCGAGATTGCGGCGCATGCGTGCCGTGTCGATCTCCAACCCTTCGATGATCTGCGTGACCTGTCCGAGCGCGCCGGCCGAGAGCAGGCAGATCTCCGGCAGCGTTTCCCATTCGGCGTGCCAGTTGCCGAGCCCGCGCTCGTGCTCCTGCACTATCGCCGCAAGCATCACCGACACCAGCGCCGGCACCTTCGTTGCCGCGGCCAGCACGACAGCGCAGCCGACCGGATTGCGTTTGTGCGGCAAGGTCGAAGATCCCCCGCGGCCGGGCGCGGCGGGCTCGAAGGCTTCGCCAACCTCGGTCTGCATCAGCAGTGAAACATCGCGCGCGATCTTGCCCAGCGTGCCCACCAGCAGGCCCAGCGTCGTAGCCACTTCCGCAATGCGATCGCGATGCGAGTGCCAGGAAATGTCGGGGAGACCGAGCTTCAATGCCGCAGCCAGCGCCTTCGCGATGTCGAGGCCGCGCTCCCCGAGGGACGCAAGCGTCCCGGCGGCGCCACCGAACTGGATGACCAGCACGCGTTCACGCAATTCGCGCAGGCGCGCGCGATGCCGCTGCACCGCGCTCAGCGCACCGGCCGCCTTCAGTCCGACCGTGATCGGCAGCGCCTGCTGCAGCCAGGTGCGCCCCGCCATCGGCGCGCGTTGATGTTTTTTTGCGAGGCGCGCCAGCGCGAGCGCGAGGCGCGCGAGATCGGCGTCGATCGAATCGATTGCATTGCGCAATTGCAATACCAGACCGGTGTCCATCGCATCCTGGCTGGTCGCCCCCCAATGGACGTAGCCCGCCGCTTTCGTGTCCCGCTTGGCGACCAGGGCGGTCAGCGCCTTCACCATTGGAATGGCGGGGTTGCCGGACAGCATTGCTGCGCGCGCCAGCGCTTCGACGTCGAACAATATCGCCTGGCATTGCGCTTCGATCGCCGGCGCCGCCGCCTTCGGAATCACGCCGAGGCGGGCTTGGGTGCGCCCCAAAGCCGCTTCGAAATCGAGCATGCCCTGCAGACGCGCTTGATCGGAGAAAATATCGCGCATCGCGTCGGTCCGGAATAACGGATCGAGAAGACGGGTCATGGCTTCACGGCGTTACCTTAAGCCGCTTATTAAAATCTCCTTCCTCCGCTTGCGGGGGAAGGCCGGGATGGGGGCATTCTGGCCGTGCGTATGCAGAATTCACTCTCACCCGAAAATTTGCCCCCACCCTAACCCTCCCCCCGCAAGCGAGGGGAGGGAATGTAATTTCCTTTTGGTAGTGTCATGGGGATCATGTCTCAGTAGTCGAAGAAAACCGTTTCGTTGTCGCCCTGCAGGACTACATTCCACTCGAGCCCGTCGTCCGCCTTCATCGCGATCAGCGTGGGGTGCCTCTGCATGGGAACAAGCTTCAATACGGGATCGGCGGCATTGTCCGGGTCATCCGGAAAATACATTCGCGTCAGCAAATGTTTCAGCAAACCGCGCATCAACACGGCGACCAGCAGGTGCGGCGCCTGTGGCATTCCACGCGGCCCGGGGACGCTCCCCGGCTTGACGGTGGTGAAACGAAATGCGCCATGCTCGTCGGTGGGCGCGCGGCCGAAGCCCTTGAAGCCCGGTGTCGCCGGTTTGTTCTGCGCATCGTCGGGGTGGGCATACTTTCCGTGCGCGTCCGCCTGCCAGATTTCGATCACCGCATCGTCGACGGGTTTGCCGTCGCCGTCGATGACGCGACCGTGGATCGCGAACTTGTCGCCCTTCGCCGCCGCCGGGGCGAGGTCGGCGATGTAGAGATGCTCCAGCCCGATGCGAAAGAACGGGCCGACGGTCTGCGCTGCGGTGGCCGACAGCTTCATGTTATTTTTCCATCGGCGTCGCCTCGCGGCCGCGCAGCACGATGTCGAAACGGTACCCCAGCGCGAAATCGGGCTCAGTGGTATCCCAGTCGAAGTCGGCCACCAGCCGGTGGCGCGCGCCCTCGTTCGCCGTGCCGTTGAAAATCGGGTCGTGAGGCAGCAACGGATCACCGGGGAAATACATTTGCGTCACCAGTCGCGTCACAAAGGCACGGCCGAACAGGGACAGGTGGATATGGGACGGACGCCAGGCGTTGTGGTGGTTGCGCCACGGATACGCGCCCGGCTTGATGGTGACGAAGCGGTAGCGGCCTTCCCCGTCGGTCAGCACGCGGCCGGCGCCGGTGAAGTTCGGATCCAGCGGGGCATTGTGATTGTCATTCTGGTGCCGGTAGCGGCCCGCGGCATTGCATTGCCAGATCTCGACCAGCGCGCGCGGTACGGGGCGATCGTTTTCGTCGAGCACGCGGCCGCTGATGATGATGCGCTCTCCCAGCGGGGCCGCGGCATGCTGCAGCGTGAGATCGCTGTCTTCCGGGCGGACGTCGTCGGTGCCGAACAGCGGTCCGGTGACTTCCGACAAGGTATGCGGCAGCACGATGAGCGGCTTGGTCGGCGCACGTTTGCGCGTAGACGCGTAAGCGGGGTGAAGATATTCGGGCTGCGTGCCCTTGTGGGGCCGCCGGTAACCGGCAACATCGGTCATGCTTTACGCTCCCTCTTGAAGTTTCAGCCCCGGGTCGCGTCAATTTCGTTCCCGGAACGCGAAGATTATCAGCAAAGCGGGCTTCGGATCGAGAGACTCCCAGATCGTGTACTTGCATGGGCAAGAATGGATACGGGCATGCACGGCGGCGCGCAATGCATTATGCTGCGCGGGCCCGAGGCAACGGCGAGTGTGAAATTGGATGCTTTGTTGATTTGGTCCTAACCCCTCGCCCCTCGCCCCTCGCCCCTCGTCCCTCGAACAATTGAAACGCGTTCCGCTGGATTCCGTCGCCTTTGCGACGATGGTGCTGTGCTGCTTCGTCTGGGGCTTCACCAATGTGGTGACCAAGCTCGCGGCCGCGGATATTTCCCCGGTGATGCAGGGCGGACTGCGTTCGATCCTCGCCACGGTGCTGCTGATGATGTGGGCGCGGTGGCGCAACATCCCGCTGTTCGACAACGATGGCACACTCAGGGCCGGATTGATTGCCGGCGCGCTGTTCGCGGGAGAATTTCTCTTCGTCTACGCCGGGCTCGCGCATACCGGGGCGTCGCGCATGGTGGTATTCGTCTATACGGCGCCGTGCCTGACCGCGCTCGGGTTGCACTGGTTCGTGCCGGGCGAGCGGCTGCATTCGGCGCAATGGATCGGCATCCTGCTGGCGTTCGGCGGCATCGTTACCGCATTTGGAGACGGCTTCGCGTCCTCGCCCGCTTCCCTGCTGGGCGATGCGTTCGGGGTCATCGGCGGCATCCTCTGGGCGGCCACCACGGTGTGGATCCGCGCCACCGGTCTCACCCGCATCAGCGCGGCGAAGGTGCTGTTCTATCAGCTCGCCGTTTCATCGCTGACGTTGCCGGTTGTATCGTGGCTGATGGGCGAGCCGGGCGTGATGGCGATCACGCCGATCGCGCTGGCGAGTCTCGTGTATCAGGGGGCGATCGTCGCGTTCGCGACTTATCTTGCGTGGTTCTGGCTGCTGACCCGCTATCTGGCGGGACGCCTCGCGGTCTTCGGGTTCCTGACGCCGCTGTTCGGCGTGATGATGGGGGCGCTCGTGCTCTCGGAACCGCTGCGTCCGGCCTTCCTCGGCGCGCTTGCCATGGTCGGAAGCGGCATCTTTCTCGTTAACTCTAAATCCGGCAGTTCGTTAACCGCAAAGGACGCCAAGGACGCAAAGGAGGGCGATAGAAATGCCTGACCGAATTCACCCAAATTGTGAAGGTGCCGATGGATCCATGCATTTGCCTTCCTTGGCGTCCTTGGCGTCCTTGGCGGTGCAACTGTTTTTTCAAGTCGACAAGTCCGCGTCGTTGGGCTGAACGCTCAGCCCGGTTCGTCCTGCGCTTCGGGAACGTGGAACCGTCCTATCGGCTTCAGCGTCGCCTCTGCCGCGCGAATGCTGGTGAGGATAACGACATTCAACGCATCCTGGCGGCTGCGGATCGGTGCAAAGATTCCCCTGCGCTTCGCTTCCGACAAAGTCTGCTTCCGGCAATGCCGGACATTTCCGGCCGGAACGAATCATAATGGCCGCGATGGGAACTCTCAATCTGATGGTTTATCGTCACTCGGCTTTCTACAGCCCGCTGATCGCCGGCATCGCCGCGGGATTTTTTTCGCGCGAAGGCTTCGAACCGACCTACACCGTGATGTCCGCCGGCAAGACAGTGGGCGAAATGCTCGTTTCCGGCGCAATTCATGTTTCGCAGACCGCCGTTTCCGGCGCCTGGCCTTATCTTGAGAAAAGCGAGCGGCCGCCGTTCTTCAGTTTTGCGCAGATCAACCAGCGCGACGGTTTCCTCATCGCATCACGCCATCCGGTGCCGGAATTCGCCTGGGCCAAGCTCACCGCCGGGCAATTCATGTACGCGCACGGCGGCCAGCCGCAGGCGATGCTGGCTTACGCGCTGCACAAGAAAGGCGTGTCACTCGACAAGACCTCTGGCATCGACGCCGGTGGTCCGCAACAATCAATGGCTGCATTCCGCGACGGAAAGGGCGACTGGTATCATGAACAGGCGCCTTATCCTCAGCAACTGCAGCACGAGGGCCTGGCCGAAGTGGTCGCCTCGGTCGGCGACGCCATCGGCCCGGTCGCGTTCAGCAGCCTGGCTGCGATGCCGCACTGGCTGGCGTCGCCGGACGCGATCCGCTTCACGCGCGCCTACCGCAAGGCCCGCGCCTGGGTGCAAACGGCATCCGCGGCAGCCGTAGCGGCGGCAGAACAACCTTTCTTTCCGGACATCGCGCCGGACGCCATGATCGCGGCGATACGCTGTTACCAGAAACTCGGCTGCTGGGCCGGCGATATCGCCATCGATCCCGCGCATTACGAAACCGCGCTGGACGTGTTCGCGCACTCCAAGCTGATCACGCGTCGACACCCTTACGACCAGGTGGTGGTTGCGCCGCCACCGTAGCGCAGCGGCGCCCATCGCGGCCGCCAATGTGAGAATATCGGACTTCCAACAATGAGCACGAGCGCAAACCCGCCGGCAGTCAGATCGTCACTCATCGAAAAGCTCGCTGCCCTATCCGCATTTACGGGGGGCGCGATCCTGACCGCGATTGCGCTGATGGCGGTCTCGTCCATCGTCATGCGCTCGCTCGGCTTCCAGCCGATTCAAGGCGACTTCGAACTGGTGCAGGTTGCGCTGGCAGGCTGCATTGCGCTGATGCTGCCATGGTGCCAATTGCAGGGCGGCAACCTCACCGTCGATTTCTTCACCACACGCTTGCGCATAGCACGGCAACGACGTCTCGATGCCATCGGCGCAATGCTGTTCGCACTGGTCATGGCGCTGGTAACCTGGCGCACCTGCGCCGGCGCGATCGCGGTCAGGGCGAGCCATGAAAGCACGATGATCCTCGGCTTCCCGTTGTGGATCGGCTACGCCGCCATGATCCCGGGCCTGCTCCTCACCGCTCTTGCGGCGCTGCACACGGCGCGCGCGGCGTGGAAGAAGAGCCGGTGATGAGTAATTTCAGTCTCGGCCTGTCCCTGTTCGGCGCGATGCTCACGCTGATGATCCTGCGCGTGCCGATCTCGGTCGCGATGTTCCTGCCCGGCGCAGTCGGGTACTGGCTGCTGGCCGGCGATGCGGCCTTGCTCAACCACTTGAAGGGCACGACCTACGCGCGCTTGTCCAATTACGACCTGTCGGTGATCCCGCTGTTCATCCTCATGGGACAGTTCGCCACTCAGGGAGGCTTGAGCCGTGCCCTGTTCAAGTTCGCCAGTTCGCTGCTCGGGCATTTGCGTGGCGGCGTGGCCATGGCGGCGATCGTCGCCTGTGCCCTGTTCGGTGCGGTGTGCGGATCGTCGGTCGCCACGGCGGCAACGCTGGCGCAAGTCGCGCTGCCGGAAATGCGCAGGCTGAATTATTCCGGCCGGCTGTCCACGGCAACGCTCGCCGTCGGCGGCACGCTGGGCATCCTGATCCCGCCATCGGTGCCGCTGGTGGTCTACGCAATCCTGACCGAAACCAATATCGCCAAGCTGTTCATGGCGGCCTTCATCCCCGGCATCATCGCGGCGATCGGCTATTGCATCGTGATTGCCATCACCGTGACTCTGCGCCCCGCGCTCGCACCGGCGCAGCCGCGCGTCGCGAACGCCGAACGCCTGCGGGCCTTTATCGAGATCTGGCCGATTGCGGCCGTGTTCGTCATCGTCTTCGGCGGCATCTACGGCGGATTCTTCACGCCGACCGAGGGCGCCGCGGTGGGCGCGGCAGGCACGTTCGTCGCGGCCCTGTTGCGGCGCGAATTGAACCTCAGGGGAATCGGCCGCAGCTTCCTCGGCACCGCGGTGACCTCGGGCATGATCTTCCTGGTTTTCCTCGGCGCCGACATGCTCAACGGCGCGCTGGCGCTGTCGCAGATGCCGAAGCAGCTTGCCGACTGGGTCACGCACATCGGCTGGTCGCCGCTGGCGATCGTGGCCATCGTCATCGCGATGTACATCGTCATGGGGTTTTTCATGGACGAACTCGCCACCATCATCCTGACCATTCCGGTGATTTTTCCGGCGATCATGGGCCTCGACCTGTGGGGCCTCGAATACACCGAGAAGGCGATCTGGTTCGGCATCCTGATGCTGATGGTGGTCGAGATCGGGCTGGTGCATCCGCCCGTGGGGCTGAATATTTTCGTGATCAACAGTCTCGCCAAGGACGTGCCGATGATGGAAACCTTCAAAGGCGTCATTCCGTTCCTGGTTTCCGATTTCCTGCGTGTGATCCTGTTGTTCCTGTTCCCCATCGTCAGCCTGTACCTGGTGCGGCTGATTTTCTAAGGCCGTTGCTTTCTCCGCTTCGGGTCGCCGGTGGCCCGACCCCGTGCGCCGCCTCCCCCTTGACTGTTCGGATAATTGCGATATTCTTATGGTGCGCCCGGATAATTCCGCAGACGTTCCGGCGCGACGCAACGGATGTTGGCCGACTGACCCGGTACTAGAGCACATTCCACGATTCATTGCGCCCATGCTCGATGCGCTTAACTTCTCCTGGCGAGACCGGCTGCTGGCCAGCGCCGTCCACTTCTGCATCAGCGTCATCATCGCAGTGTTCGCCGGGTTATTCGTATTTGTCTTCTGGTATCCCGATCCCTACCGGGAGATTTCCGGTGGACGCGAATTGTTTCTGATTCTGGTTACGGTCGACGTTATCCTCGGGCCGCTGATCACCCTGACGATTTTCAACCGTGCCAAGGGCTGGCCGACCCTTCGCCTCGATCTGGCTTGCGTTGGCCTGGTGCAGCTCGTTGCACTCGGCTATGGCATGTGGACGGCGTTCGTCGCACGCCCCGTCCATCTGGTTTTCGAGATCGACCGCTTTCGCGTGGTCCACGCGATCGACGTGCCAACTGAATTACTCGTTCAGGCATCGCCCGAATTGCGCACACTGCCGCTGTTCGGAACCACGGTGCTGGCAGTGCGCCCTTTCCGGGATGCTGACGAACAACTCAATGCCACGATGGCGGCGTTGCAGGGGCTGCCGCTCAGCGCGCGACCGGACCTGTGGCAACCCTACGCGGACGCACGACTGCGGGTGCTTGAGTCCGCAAAGCCCGCTGCCTTGCTCAAGAAGCGCTTTCCCGACCAGGCGGCGAATATCGACCGGGCAATCGAACAGACCGGGCGCGCACCCGGTGCGCTGCTTTACCTGCCACTCGTTGGGAGAAAGACGTTCTGGACGGTGCTCGTCGATTCTTCCACAGGCGACGTGCTTGGCTTTCTGCCACTGGATTCATTCTGAGCCCCATGCGTTGCCGACCCCGTGGTGGCGCCGCGAAGCATTCAGTGGACGGGAAAGAGAATGCGCCCGAACCGCTGCGCGTGTCGTCCGCTGCTCAGCCCTCCGGCAGCGGAATGAATTCGGTCTCTCCGGGAACCTTGACGAATTTTCCGTCCGCCCAGTCGCGCTTGGCGCGCTCGATACGTTCCGGCGAACTCGCCACGAAATTCCACCAGATCTGGCGCTGGCTTTCGAGCGGCGCTCCACCGAGCAACGCAACGCGGCTGGCGGCTGGCGCCCGCAACCTGGCGGCTTCTCCAGGCGAAAACACCAGCAACGTTCCTGCGCCGAACCTGCCGCCTTCGATCTCGATCGCGCCTTCCACCACGTAAGCGGCGCGCTCCGCGTGTTGCGTCGGCAGCTCGACGGTTGCGTCGCCAATCAGTTGCGCATCGGCGTAGAACATTTTCGAGAACACGCGAACCGGCGAAAGCAAGCCGAACGCCTCGCCGGCGATCAACCGCAAACGCAGCCCGTCGCCATCGCGAGCAGGCAGTTGTTGCGAAGAGAAATGATGGAAGGCGGGGGCGGTTTCTTCATCGGCTTCAGGCAAGGCCACCCACGATTGCAGACCGTGCAGCGTGTGGCCCGCGGCGCGCAAAGCAGGACCCGTGCGCTCCGAGTGCACGATGCCGCTTCCCGCCGTCATCCAGTTGACGTCGCCCGGACGGATAGTCTGCACCACGCCGAGGCTGTCGCGATGTTCGATCTCGCCCTCGAAGAGATAGGTGACCGTGGCCAGGCAGACATGCGGGTGCGGGCGCACGTCGATGCCCTGCCGCGCGGCAAACGTGACCGGCCCCATGTGATCGAGGAAAATGAACGGCCCGACCATGCGCCCGCCGCCAAGAGGCAGGATGCGTCGGACGGTGAATCCGCCGAGATCGCGCAAGCGGCTCTCCACGACACGCGCGATCGCGCTCATTCAGGACCCCCCCTCTCTCCAACTCTCTCCCGCCAAGGGAGAGAGGGTTTCAATGCACTTCGGCTTTCAATCTCCCTCTCCCCTGGCGGGAGAGGGCCGGGGAGAGGGGGGTGGGTCAGGGTTTCCATACCGCGGGGCTGCAGCGCGCGTAGTTCGGCGCATACGCCGTCTCGCCGCCGAGTTCGCGTGCCGCGTGCCAGGCCCAGCGCGGATCGTCCATGGCCGCGCGCGCGATAGCGATCAGATCGGCTTTGCCGCCGGCCACTATTTCCTCGGCTTGGGCGGGCTTGGTGATCATGCCCACCGACATGGTGGCAATGCCTGCCTCCTTTTTTATCTTCTCGGCAAAGGGCACATTGAATCCCGGCCCGAAAGGGATCTGCTGGCGCGGATCCAGCGCGCCGGAACTCACGTCGATGAAGTCGCAGCCGCGCGTCTTCAGTTCCTTGGCGAAGATCACGGTTTCTTCCGGCGTCCAGCCGCCGTCGATCCAGTCGGTCGCCGACACGCGCACTCCCAGCACGCGGTCCTGCGGCCAGACGGCGCGCACCGCCTCAAATACTTCGAGCGGGAAGCGCATGCGATTTTTCAGCGAGCTACCGTAGTCGTCGCTGCGCCGGTTCGAAATCGGCGACAGGAACTGGTGCAACAGGTAACCGTGCGCGGCATGCAGCTCGACCACATCGAAGCCGATGCGCAGCGCCCGCCTGGCCGCTTCGACGAACTGCTGCTTCACGTTCGCCAGAGCGCTCGGGCTGAGCGCATCGGGCACGTGCCAGCCGGGGCCGAACGGCAGCGCGGACGGCGCCACCGTGGTCCAGGCGCCTTCGTTCGCGGCAAGTGCCTTGCCGCCTTCGAACGGCGTGTGCGCCGAACCTTTGCGGCCGGCGTGCGCGAGCTGGATACCGAGCTTGGCCACACCGTGCTTGCGGCAGAAATCCACCACATGCTTGATCGTCTTCTCGTTCTCGTCGCTGTACAGCCCGAGACAACGCGGGGTGATGCGCCCGACGGGAGATACATGCGTGGCCTCGGTGATGATGAGGCCGGCCGCGCCCATGGCGAACTGGCCGAGGTGCATCAGATGCCAGTCGTTCGCTGAACCGTCGACGGACATGTACTGGCACATCGGGGAGACGACAATGCGGTTCGGCAACGTCAGGCCGCGCATGGGAAAGGGCGTGAAAAGCAGGCTGCTCATGGAGGTTTCGTCCGCATCGCGAGGTTGCAAAGGAGCCGGATTCTAACAGCAGGAACCGGCCTCCAACAGAAGGAATCCGGCTTTCAGCAAGACTGCCCTCGCGAAGCCGGGCAACTTGTTGTTCGCAGCGCAGTCCTATTGCGCATACAACTCAAGATCCACCGGTACGCACAGGCCGGGAAACATGACGAAGTTCGCGCTTGCAGCGACAATGCTGCTGGCGGTGTTCGTCTGCGACGCACTGGCTGCCACGCTTGCGGGCCGCGTGGTCGGCGTCAGCGACGGCGACACCGTCACGCTACTGACCGCGGAGAACCGCCAGTTCAAGATCCGGCTGTCGGGGATCGACGCGCCGGAGAAAAAACAGCCCTTCGGTGCTCACGCCAAGGAAACCCTTTCCCGCCAACTATTCGGCCAGGCGGTCACGGTCGAGTGGACCAAAACCGATCGCTATGGCCGTATCGTCGGCAAG
>Ga0315270_10001025_pt1 | contig 14957 bp, 15 predicted proteins | sample C1_bottom_MG_FD_204932 | JGI IMG/M metagenome (GOLD analysis project Ga0315270, IMG submission 204932) | Sediment microbial communities from Yellowstone Lake, YNP, Wyoming, USA - C1_bottom | ecosystem: Environmental > Aquatic > Freshwater > Lake > Sediment | place: USA: Wyoming | collected... | reverse complement strand
CCCATCTCGGCGTCGAGTTCCATGCCGTTCTTGATTTTCAGCGCGCGCGCGCGCTCGGCCAGCAGCGGCACGACCTTGTCGGCCACGTCGCCGACCAGCACGGCCACCGAAATCGCCATGCAGCGCTCGCCGGCCGATCCGTAGCCCGCACCGATCAGCGCGTCAACGGTCTGATTGATGTCGGCGTCGGGCATCACGACCATATGGTTTTTGGCACCGCCCAAGGCCTGCACGCGCTTGCCGTGATGCGCACCGGTTTCATAGATGTATTGCGCGATCGCTGTGGAGCCCACAAAGCTCAGCGCCTTCACGTCCGGATGGCCCAGCAAGGTGTCGACCGCCACCTTGTCACCCTGCACGACATTGAACACGCCGTCGGGGAGACCCGCCTGGCGCAGCAGTTCGGCAAGGAACAGACTGGGTGACGGGTCGCGTTCGCTGGGCTTGAGCACAAAGGTGTTGCCGCAGGCGATCGCGACCGGAAACATCCACATCGGCACCATCACCGGGAAGTTGAACGGTGTGATGCCGGCCACCACGCCGAGCGCCTGGCGCATGGTCCAGTTGTCGATACCGGTCGAGACCTGCTCGGTGTAGTCGCCCTTCAAGAGCTGCGGAATGCCGCAGGCGAACTCGACGATGTCGATGCCGCGCGCCACTTCGCCTTGTGCGTCGGTGAACACCTTGCCGTGTTCGGCTGTGATCATCGCGGCCAGCTTGTCCTTGTTCTGGTTCAGCAGTTCGAGAAACTTGAACATCACGCGCGCACGGCGCAGCGGCGGCGCATCCGACCAAGCCGGGAATGCCGCCTTGGCCGCGGCCACCGCCGCGTTCACATCATCGACGCTGGCCAATTGCACCTTGCGCGCCGCCTCGCCGGTGGCCGGGTTGTAAACGGCTTGGCTGCGTCCGCCGCTTGCGGCCTGCGCTTTGCCGTTGATGAAGTGCGTGATGTCGGTATTTGATGTGAAAGCGGTTGGTGCAGCCATGTCGATCTCCTTGAAGACCTGCAGTCTAGGCCGCAGGACGCTGCTTGCCAATCCACAATTGCCGACTACATTGTTCGATAATGTGAACAATGGAGAATCGCAACGATCTGCTCTGGAGCCAGCTGCACGCGCTGACCGTGATCGCTCAGCTGGGCAGCTTCACCAAGGCGGCGCAGCGTCTGGGCTTGTCCAAGGCAGCGGTGAGTCAGCGCATCAGCGAGCTGGAACGCGCGGTAGGACAGACGCTGGTGCAGCGCACGACACGCTCGGTGCGGCTCACCGAAGCCGGTCAGCGCCTGGTCGACGACAGCTCGGAAAGCTTTGAGCAAATCAGCCGCAGCCTGAACGCCGCACGCGACGCTGCGGGTCAGCCGCGCGGTTTGTTGCGCGTCACTGCACCGGTGGCCCTCGGGCGCCAGCATGTGGCGCCTCAGTTGGAAAGTTTTCTTCGCCGCTATCCTGATGTGCGTATCGAATTGGACCTGAGCGACCGCATCATGCCTTTGGCTCAAGAGGGTTTCGACCTGGCGATACGCCACACCAGCACGCCGCCCGAAAGCCATGTCGCGTTCAAGCTTTGCAGCTCGCGCACCTTGTTGCTGGCCAGCGCCGGCTATCTTCGCCGCTCCGGCGTGCCCGAGCACCCAGCCGACTTGTCCCAGCACGCCTGCCTGACCTACCTCAGACCCGGCCCCACAGCATGGTTGTTCGAGCGCTCCACGCCCGAGGGCGAAGCGAACGGCGAACGCCACCGGGTCAGCGTTGCCGGCCCCTTGCGCGCCGGCAATAGCGAGGTATTGCGTGACGCCGTGCTGGGCGGCCTCGGCCTGGCTTTGCTGCCCGACTTCAGCGCTGCAGCGGCGATGCGCGCCGGGCGCCTGCGTGAGCTGTTGCCCGATTGGCGCCCGGTGGGCGTGTTTGGCGACAGCATCTACGCGATACACCCTTGGAGCAGCACCACGGCAAGGCCGGTACGCCTGCTGGTCGAACACTTGCGCGACGCCTTGAAATCTGGCTTTGGAACTGAGCTCAGTGCATCTGAAAAATGACGGTCAGGCTCGACAGCGGCAAGCTGAACTCGCCTGTCCATCGCTCGCCCGCCTTGACGGGCCATGCGTCGGTCAAAGTGCCCGTGGTGACCACGTCGCCAGGCATCAAGTCGGGCGCGCCCGGACACGCGCGCAACTCGTTCAGGAAGTGATGCAGTGCGCGCAAAGGGCTGTCCAGCACATTGGCGCCAACGCCTTGATCGACGAGCTGATCGTTTGTCATCAGCCTCACTTGCGTCGCGGCAAGGAGTGCATCGAGTTCAGCCGCATTGGCGGCAACATCGGCTACGGCGACCCTTTTCCCCACCAGCAAGCGCGCATGCAGCCCACTGTCTGCGATCGTGTCGGCGGCTTTGAATTTCCAGTCAGGCAGGTGCGACTGCACTACTTCGAAGCCCGGCGCGATCCACTCGATGGCGTTGAACAGATCGTCGAGCGATGCATCGGCTGGCGGCGTGGCCTTGATGCCAAACACGACTTCGGGCTCGATACGGGGTTGGCAGCTCGGCGCAAGCGTCACCTCGCCCTCGCCCTCGCCCTCGCAAAGCGTCAATGTCGTGCTCCAAACCGTGCCCCAGATCGGCGCGAACACCTGGTAGCGAGACCAGATAGTGCGATTGGTAAAGCCGATCTTGTAACCCTTGGGCAGCTCGCCGCGAGCGATCCTGAGTCTGCGAACTTCAAGCGCGCATTGGTAGGCTGCGGCGATACTGAAGTCTGCTCTCAAAGGCGCGGGCCAGAGCGCGCCGTTGTCGATATGTCTCAGCAAATCTTGAGGTGACATTTGATGCCCTCGCGCCAATGAATCAACACGGATCTTATTCCGGTGAACTGCTCTTAGCCGATGTCGATCATCGACTCCGGGCGCTTCCGCCTTCGACCTTGCTCAGGTCACCATGATCGAACCCTTGGCTTGGCAAAGAAGGCCACCAGAAAATCAATCAGCGCGCGCACCCGTGGCGACAAATGTTTGCGTGTCGGGTAGACGGCGTAGATACCCAGTTCGATCGCCCGGTACTCTGGCATCACTTCAATCAAAGCTCCACTACTCAAGTCTTCGCCGATGAGGAAGGTAGGTTGCAGGATGATGCCCTGATGCGCCAGCGCAGTGGCGCGACAGGTCTCACCGCTATTGGTGCGAATTCGAGGCTGGGTGTGAACACTGACCTTGCCATGTGGCCCATCAAATTGCCACTCGTCTTTCGTGGACCAGTAGCTGTACGCGATGACGGCATGCTGCGCCAGCTCGTGTGGATGATGCGGCGTGCCATGTTGGGCCAGATACTGCGGCGTTGCACACAGCACCATGCGCGTTGTGGCCAGGCGCCGACTGACCAGCGTCGAACTTGGAAGCGTCGCGATCCGAATTGCCAGGTCGTACCCTTCCTCGACAATATCGACGATGTGATCGGATAGCGTCACATCGAGTGTCACGCCGGGGTGCAGCGCCATGAATTCCGCCCACATTGGCGCGAGGTGAAGAATACCCAAGGTTACCGGCGCGTTGATGCGCAGCAGTCCGCTGGCGACCACATTGCGCGAACTGATTTCGGCTTCAGCCTCCTCGACTCCCGCGAGCAGTTCCTTGCAGCGCGCGTGAAAAAGCTGACCCTCATCCGTCAGTGACAAGCGTCTCGTCGTGCGGTGCAGGAGCCTGACACCCAGGCGCGCCTCAAGGTCGGCGACATAGCGTGACACGCCAGCTTTCGACATCGAAAGCGCATCCGACGCCTTCACAAAACTTCCGGCGTCGACAACTGCAGCAAAGACTTGCATCTCAAGAAACTTGGACATTGTCTCTATTTTATGAACAATTGATCTCAGAGTAGGCTATTTATCTCTCAATTGGCAATCTTTACAGTTCAGTCCATGCCTAGCGAGTCACGCTGGGACGCGTCACCAGAGACGCTGTTCAATCGAATCAAAGGACTGAAATGAAGATCACCGTCATAGGCGCCGGCAATATGGGCGCCAGTCTCGGCACCAACATCGCGCCGACTTGGATTCATCGGGCCTGAGCCCGCGTCGTCCGTTTCTGTCCATCCCCTATTAACTTAAGAAATCATGAACAACTCATTAATCAGACGTCTTGTCTCTTCCGATGCCGGTTTGGCGCCTTTGGCAATTCGCGTCCCGCTCGGAATCATTTTTGCTGCGCATGGCGCACAAAAGCTGTTCGGCTGGTTTGGTGGCTACGGCCTGAATGGCACCGCACAATGGATGGATTCCATCGGCTTGCACCCTGGACTCTTGCTTGCGCTGCTGGCAGGTGGAGCCGAGTTCTTTGGCGGACTCGCTCTGCTGTTGGGGCTGCTGGTGCGACCGTCATCGGCCGCGCTGGCCTTCACGATGCTGGTTGCGATCTTCAGCGTTCACTTCAGCAATGGCCTGTTCATGTCAAAGAACGGATATGAGTACGCGCTGGCGATGTTAGCGGCAACCGTCTCGCTGAGCATCAGCGGCGCGGGGCTCTTGTCGGTTGATGCCGCACTCCAGGACAAAATCAGTCGTCGCGATTGATCCTGTGCTCTCGATAATGTAAAGAGCAAATCTGCGCAACTCGCCGCGTGATCGGTCCGGCAAGATCAGCAAGCCGGTCTCGGCCGGCGGTTGCCGGATAGATCGGCCGTATTCGAAACAGCTCACAATGGCGCATGACTTCTCCAAAGCCTCCCTCCAAAACCTCCTCCCGTCCGGCCCGGCGCAGTAACCCTGCCGAGCCGACTCGCCAGACTGCCGCGGCGAGCGCGCCCATGACTGAGTCCGACATCACCGCGCTTGAAGCTCTGTTGGACAAGGTGCCCGCGCCGCTGGAGCCGCTCGATGTGAGCATGCTCGACGGCTATTTGTGTGCCGTGCTGCTGCAACCGATTCCGCTGCTGCCGACTCAGTGGCTGCCTTATGTGACCGACATCGAAGGCCGCGCCCTGCCGGCGCGCTACAACGCCAAGCCGCTGCACGCCTTGGTTTTGCAGCGGCATCAGGAGTTGAAACATGCGATCACCGAGCGGCAATGGTTCGATCCGTGGATATTCGAGATGGATGAAGAGGCATCGCCATCGGACACGGTGTTTCCCTGGGTGGCCGGTTTTACCCTGGGGGCCGACATGTTCACCGCCTTGATGGGCTTGCAGGCGGCCGACCTGATGGAGCCCTTGGCCACGATCTACATGCATCTGGATCCGGACGATCTGGAAGATGCCGACGCCTTGCTCGCCGAGATCGAAACGCTCGAGCCCCCCGAGGACTTGAGCGAAGCGGTCGAGGGCTTGGTGCGCAGTTGCCTGCAGTTGGCCGACATCTCGCGGCCCCAGCGCAAGCCTGTCGCCGAGGTGCCGCGGCGCATTGCAGCAAAACGTCCCGGACCTCCAGTGCGTCCGGGCAAGCGTTAGGCAAACAGCCGCGCAGCGTGCAGTCCCAAGCCAGTCGCCACCGACGCGAAGCGGTCGCCGCGCACGACCTCGGTTTGACTGAATTCGGCGGCGATGCGATCGGCCAGCAGGCGCAGGCCGGTCGAGCCTCCGGTGAAATAGAGCGCATTCACCTGGTTCGCACGCAAGCCGGCCTCGCGCACAGTGTCGCGCGCCGCCTGCACGATGCGCTGGATGTCGGACTCCAGCGCGGCCACGGCAGCGCCCTCGCTGAGGCCGATCCCCAGTCCCGACTCAACCAGGCCCAGGTCGATATGCGTATCGCCGCCACCCGAGACCTCGATCTTGGCAGCTTCAGCGCGCGCCACCAGTTCGTGCCCCAAGCGCTCGGTGATAACCGTCATCAGGCGCTTGTGGTGCTGCAGCTGACCGTAGAAGCCTTTCATGCCGCGCAGCTCCATTACACGTGCCGGGTTGTAGACGGTGTTGATCAAGTGCCAGGTCGCCAGATCGAAATAGACCGCGCTCGGTACTTCACGCGGTATCGATCCGGCAATGCTCGGGCCCATCGCCTGATAGCCGAATTCACGCAAGATGCTCGTGAGCTCGATGCGGCGATCGAAATCGGTGCCGGCGATATGCACACCGTGGTTGGCCAGGATGTCGTCGCGCCGATCGAGTCGGCGCATGCGCTGCGGGCCCACGCGCACCAGCGAAAAGTCCGAAGTGCCGCCACCAATGTCGGCGACCAGCACGATCTGCTCTTGCTGCGCCTGCTGCTCATAGTCGAACGCGGCTGCAATCGGTTCGAACTGGAAATGCACCTCGTCGAAACCCACGGCGCGCGCGGCAGCCTCCATCGTCGCCTGTGCCGCCGCGTCGCGCTGAGTGTCGTCGTCGACAAAGAACACCGGGCGACCCAGCACCACCTGACGCAACTCGGACTCAAGCTGCTCGGCTTGGGCGCAGTGGCGCAGTCGTTTCAGGTAGCCGGCCAGCACGTCAAAGTATTTGGCCGAGCGTCCGCCACCCACATCGGTGCTTTGCTCGACCAGGTTGGAGCCCAGAATGCTTTTCATCGAGCGCATCAAGCGCCCGTCGAGACCCTCGACGTAGGCCGCAATGGCGGCACGGCCAAAAGCGCGGGCCGGACCGTCGTCGTCATGCTCACGATCAGCGTAATAGAACACCGCCGTGGGCATGGTGGCATGCGTGCCTTCCAGCGGCACGAGTCGCATGCGCTGGCGAGCAGCTGGAATCGCTATGGCCGAATTCGATGTGCCGAAGTCAATCGCGCAGAACGAGGTGTCAATGGATGCGACGGGTCTTCTAGAGGCAGCTATTGGCACGTGCATGGATGGCGCGCAGCCCGATGCGTGCCGGGTCTGTGGAATATGTGAGCGGGCGCGGATTGTAGCGGCGTCTTGTCGAGCCCCCTGCGGACCAAGCACTTGGGAGCTTGGCTACCGTTCAGCCTTTGGGCCAGATGCCGCCACCTGAGGGCCGGCAGCGGTCGGCTCGGTTGGCAAGGGCATCAGCGCGGCTTCTTGCTGCAAAGCCTTGGCGGCGCGCAAGTCTGCCACCGGCACCTGTGACACCAGCCACAACGAGCTCAACACCGCGACGCCGACCACGCCCCAGGTGAGAAAGTTGAACATTGTTTGCTTCATTCGAGAGAAACCGCAACGCAGTCGCTATGCCTGCAGCATAGAAGGTGTGCAACTGTGCGCCATCCCTAAAAGACCGGCAATCGAGCCAAGGGGCAACATCACCATCGCTGGAGTCTTTGGCCGCGCATTCAGGTTGCAGGAAACGCCGCGACTCGCGCAAATCCGCCCTCGCAAACGGGAGGACATTCCCAACTGACGGATAAGCGTGCGTAATTCGCAACTAAATGTTGTTCTCCACCCAATGGGGGGGTTCTGTTTTCTGCCATGCGCACGAAACTAGAGTCTGTGTCCCGTTCGCAGTGAGGCCTACCATGAGATTTCTGCCCGCCATGCTTCAATTCCGTCGCTCTAGCTTGGGGACACATACAACGCATGAGCAAGATCCTGCCGATCTGGGTACTGCGTTTGGCATGGAAGCCAGTCTCAGCGACGAGATGGATTACCTGCCCTTGCCAACCGCTACGGCGGGCGCCGAGTCCCCTCGGCAGGAGTCGCCCATGTCATGGCTGTCGCGGCGCTCCGGCGCGCGCTGATCCTGGCCTCTCGGGGCGGCCGTAGCCAGCACTGCTAGGCCAGTCATTCGACCCTTCGACGGGGTCAGACCTCGGGAGCCACTCCTCAACGGTTCAGAGCAAACACTTCGAAAGTCAGCAGGGGGTCATGGCCGTCGGCTTCGCCCTTGTGCAATAAGCCGCGCGCATTGCTGACGACTCTTGTGCCGCCGCCGGCATGAGGAAATACGTAGTCGTGACGGCAATGCAAATGACCGTGTAGCCACAAATTCACGCGTGGCAACAGGTCTTCATCGTTGTTGCAAAAACTCGCCGTCCCAGGCTGATTGCCGTAACGCTTGTCGGCGCTGCGCAGGCTGGGCGCAAAGTGAGTGATCGCCACTTGAGCATCCCAGCGTCCATCGACGGGCTCGGTCAGCGTACTCGCCAGCCATGCACGGCACAGCAGGCCTTGCTCGCGCACCGCTGCGGCATCGAATACCTCGCCGCGAAAAGTCGCTCCCATGACGCGCTGGAAGTAGCTGCCGGCCCGCATTGAACGTTCGCGATGCTGGGTGCCGAACACGTCGAAATCGCTCCAGCGCGTATTGCCCACAAAGCGCACACGCCGCCCCTGCTTGTCGGTGAGGACGCAGCTGTCGAAGTCCAGCAGCTTCAGCCCCAAGGTCGCAGCATATTCGCGCAGTGCGGGACCTGCGGCCAGCATCTCGCGCCCATCGAATTCATGATTCCCGGGCACAAACAGCACAGGCACGGGCCAGTCGCGAAACCGCTCCAGACCTTGCCAAGTCGTGTCTATGTCGCCAGCCAGCACCAGGACTTCAGCGTCGGCAGCGGGCTCGGGATGGAAAGTCTCGGTCTCCATATGGAGATCGGACAGCAACTGCAAACGCATACCCCGCGCTGCCCTGACTCAACTCGCGCCGTGGCAGGCCTTGAACTTGCGTCCGCTGCCGCAGGGGCAGGGGTCGTTGCGCCCCACCTTGGGCGAATCGCGGCGCACCGCTTCGACCTTGAAGCGCTGCTCGCGGGTCAGTTCGCCCAGTTCGGCGACCGCTGCCACCATGTCTTCGACCGCAGCGTCGATGTCCTTCAGCGGATATTCTTTTTCCATCGCGGCCAGCAGTTCGCGTTCTTGATCGGTCTCGGCGGGCAAGTGCCGGAACAAGCGCGCCATTGCCGTCATCACGGCCTCGTCGGGCAATTCCGCCAAGTCGGGGAAAGTGAGTGTGGCGTGCTGGAAACCAGCCACCCAGGGCATCAATGATCGTGACAGCGGATTCATGCCCGCAAGCAAGGCCGTCTCCTCGGTCGAGGGCGGCTCGCCTTCTGCGTCTTCGGCATCGACGTCCATGATCAAGGGGTCGAACCAACCGCTCTCGGCCAGAGTGCGGCCCAGCGCGGCGTGGCGGCGCGTCACGAGCGCGGTTACACGCTCAAGCCATTGGGCATCGACACCCTCGGGCAGTCTGCCGCCCTCGTAGTCGAAAATGGCGGGCAGCCATTCATCGCGCGACAGCAGGCGCGGTTGCACCAGCACGCCGCATAGATACCCGTCGAGCATGACCGGATCCAAGGCCTGCAAAGGCGCGGGCGTCTGGGCCAGCAAATCGTCGAGTTCGGCAAACTCGGTGTCGGTAAGGTCTCTGTCGAGGTGGCGATTCGGGATTGAGGCTTGTTTCATGGGGCGCATTGTCCTCTTTGTTGCGCACAACTCATTCCACCGCGAGGGCATGGCTCGCAGCTTCGATCAGCCGCTCACGCAGCCAGCGCTGGCCCGGGTGATCGTCATGACGCAAGTGCCACAGCATTTCGACGTGCACATGCGCCAGCGGCATCGGCAACGGACGTTCCACCAGTTGCTGCTTGTAGCCGGTGGCGCTCACAAACGACGCGGGCAGTACCGTCAACAGATTCGAATGCGCGACGACGCGGCCCGCCGTGAAGAACTGGTTGACGGTCAGCACAATGCGCCGCGTCCGGTTCATGCCGGCCAGCGACTCATCGACAAAACCATGCGCCCGGCCCGAGAAGCTCACCAGCAAATGCTGGGCGGCGCAAAAGCTGTCGAGCGTGAGCGGCTCATCGGCCATCGGATGGCCGCGCCGCATCACACAGACATATTCGCTTTCATACAAGCGGTGATGGTGGATCGGCGCCATCGCAGCCTGCGAAACCAGCGTCGCCACGGCAGTAGGGAAATAACCCACGGCGCAATCGACTTCGCCCTGCTCAAGCAGGCGGCGCGGGTCACGCGTGGTGAGCGGCAGCACGCGCACATTGGTCAGCGCGCGCAGGCGTTCAAACTGAACCATCAAAGGTGGCAACAACATCGCGGCAGTGGCGTCGGCCATCGCCAGATGCACCGTCAGCTCGTCCTGTTGCGGGTTGAAGTCGCTCGGCGCCAAGACAGAGTGCAGACGGTCCAGCGCGGCGCGCACCTCGGGCCACAGGCTTTCCGCGTGCGACGAAGGCTTGACACCAAAGGCTTGGCGTTGGAACAAGTCCTCACCCAAGGCCTCCTTGAGGCGCTTGAGCGCATGGCTGACGGCAGGCTGGGTCATGGCGAGGCGTTCCGCCGCGCGTGTCAGGTTGCGTTCAGCCATGACGGCGTCAAAAACGCGCAGCAGATTGAGGTCCAGGGTGCGGAAATTCATGGCGCTGGTGATATTACGTTTATTAATACCATTAATTAGAACATTTCATTTGTCTAATGAATAGGGTTTACCCTAAACTGCGTGCATCGAGCCTCACAAGGGCCCTCCATACCTCAGAGAACGCCATGAGCATCGCTTCACAGACCTTCGGTTTTCCCCTGCAGCGCAACGTGCGTCACGGCGGCTCCTTCGCCTCGATTGGCGCACGCGCTTGGCTGCATCTGCTGGCTCGCTTGCAGGCGCATCGCGCGCTCGCCGCTGAACGCGCCGCCGAACGCGAGTTGCTGAGTCTGGCCGACCAGTACGAAACCAGCATGCCCTCGTTTGCCGCCGAATTGCGTGCTGCCAACTGCCGTCGCTGACGCCTGACCCTGGCTGCCGGCAGGCAGTAGATCGTCAACAAACGAAAAAAGCCCGCTATGAGCGGGCTTTTTGCTGAGACAGCCTTTCAGGCCAACATCCGCGCCTCGATCTTGGCTCGGGTCTCTTGCAACTCGATCGGCAGATGGTGAGCCAGTTGCTCGAACAGCGCCGAGTGCAAGGCCAGTTCGGCCGTCCATTCATCCCTGTCGATGCTGCTGACCAGCTCAAACTGAGCGGGGCTGAAATCCAGTCCGTCCCATTGCAGATCAGCGTAGCGTGGGCTCAGACCAAACAGATGGTCTTCCGCCTGGGCCTTGCCCTCCACACGTTCCAACATCCACTTCAGCACACGCATGTTTTCGCCGAACCCCGGCCAGACAAACTTGCCGTCCGGACCCTTGCGGAACCAGTTGACGCAGAAGATCGCCGGCAGCCTTCCGCCATTGGCTTCGAGCTTGTGCTCCATGTCCAGCCAATGCTGGAAATAGTCGCTCATGTTGTAGCCGCAAAACGGCAGCATCGCGAACGGGTCGCGGCGCACCACGCCCTGCTGGCCAGCGGCAGCGGCGGTGGTCTCCGAACCCATGGTGGCAGCCATGTAAACGCCCTCCATCCAATTGTTCGCCTCGGTGACAAGCGGAATCGTGGTCGATCGACGGCCACCGAAAATGAAGGCATCGATGGGCACCCCGTCGGCGCTGTCCCAGTCGACGTCGAGCACCGGGTTGTTGACAGCCGCCACCGTGAAACGCGAGTTCGGATGCGCGGCTTTGGCGCCGGTTTCCTTGGCAATGGCGGGCGTCCAGTGCTTGCCCTGCCAGTCGATCAAATGGCTTGGCGGCGTGTCGGTCATGCCTTCCCACCACACATCGCCCTCGTCGGTGAGCGCCACATTGGTGAAGATCACGTCGTGCTTCAAGCTGGCCATGCAGTTGAAGTTGGTCAGATTGTTGGTGCCAGGGGCCACGCCAAAGTAGCCCGCCTCGGGGTTGATGGCGTACAAGCGCCCGTCCTTGCCTGGCTTGATCCAGGCGATGTCATCGCCAATCGTCGTGACTTTCCAGCCCGGCATGGCTGCGGGTGGAATCAGCATCGAGAAATTGGTCTTGCCGCAGGCGCTCGGGAACGCAGCAGCCATGTGGTATTTCTTGCCCTCAGGATTCGTCACCCCCAGGATCAGCATGTGCTCGGCCAGCCAGCCTTGCTTGCGTCCCATGTTCGAGGCGATGCGCAAGGCAAAACACTTTTTGCCCAGCAAGGCGTTGCCGCCATAGCCTGAACCGTAAGACCAGATCTCGTGGGTTTCGGGGTAATGCACGATGTATTTGGTCTTGTTGCAAGGCCAGACCACGTCGGCCTGCCCGTCTTGCAGCGGTGCACCCACGCTGTGCACACAGGGCACGAACTCGCCGTTTTCGCCCAGCACGTCGAGCGCGCCGCGGCCCATGCGGGTCATCATGCGCATGTTCACCGCCACATAAGGGCTGTCACTCAGTTCAACGCCGATATGGGCAATGGGAGAGCCCAGCGGGCCCATGCTGAAGGGCACCACATACAGCGTGCGGCCACGCATGGCGCCCTTGAACAAGGCCGGAGTTCCGTCCGGACAGCCGGTTTGCAACAGGCCGCGCATTTCGGCCGGATCCATCCAGTTGTTGGTGGGTCCGGCGTCCGCTTCGCTTTCGCTGCAGATATAGGTGCGGTCCTCGACCCGAGCCACATCGCTGGGATCGCTGCAGGCCAGGAAGCTGTTGGGGCGCAAGTCGGCGTTGAGCTTCTTGAAGGTTCCCGCCTGAACCAGCTTTTCACATAGGCGCTCGTATTCGGCCTGACTGCCATCGCACCAATAGACGTCCTTGGCTTCGGTGAGCGCGGCGACTTCCGCGACCCAGGCGATCAAGCGTGCATGTTTGACAGACGCGGGCACGTTCAGCCGCTGTCCTTCCTGAGAAATTCGATTCATGGTGGGTTCCGATCAATGTGAAAAAGCAGAATTGGGCGAGCCTCGTGGCGACGGCCAATCGCGTGACCGATGGTTTGCGGCTCTCACGGGGCTTGCCCAATTCAACGTTTGCTACGGACGTGCAAGGCCTTTTGAGCCAGTCAATCGGCGGGCTGGGTCTAGCCTGACCGGATGGGGACGGTGATTGTCGCCTCGATGTAACCATACCGTAACCAGTCGATTCCGGGGCGCCATGCAATTGCGGAATGATCTGATGCATAACGTGGCCGGACGCTGACAAGCCCGTAAGATAGCGCCGGTTCCATCGGCCGATTCCCTGCGCATGAAACTGCTCAACATCAACGTCTCGCGCGCTCAAAGCCTGTTGGCTCAAGGGCAAAGCGTGCTTTCCGGCATCAACAAGCGTCCTGTGGCCACGGCCGTAGCGGTGCACCCGCTAGGGCTTGACGGTGACGAGCAGGCTGACCTGAGCGTTCACGGCGGACTGTCCAAGGCCGTCTATGCCTACCCGCAAGAGCATTACGCGTTCTGGCAAACCGTGCGCACCCAGGCCGGGGTCGCAGCGCCCGATGACGAGCTGCCGTCCGGCAGCATGGGCGAGAACCTGACATTGCAAGGCCTGCTGGAAAACCAGGTCTGGATCGGGGATGTGCTGCGCTTTGCTGATTGCGAACTCGCGGTCAGCGAGCCGCGCTTTCCTTGCTTCAAGTTCAACGCGGTAATGGGCTTCAAGCATGCGGCCAAACTGATGACGGAAAGCGGCTGGTGCGGCTTTTATCTGGCCGTGCGCTCGCCCGGCATCTTGACGCCGGGCGAGGCCTTCGAGTTGATACCCGGCCCGCGCGAGGTCGGCATTGTCGAGTTGTTTCGCAGCCGATCCAAGGCGCGGGCGCGCTAAGGGCTCACCCGTTCAAGCCATTGATTTGGACAGGGTTGGATAGTCGACATAGCCCTCAGCGCCACCGCCGTAATAGGTGGCGCGATTCGATTCCTGCCACGGCGCGTCCTCACGCAAGCGTTGCACCAGATCCGGGTTGCCGATGAACGGGCGGCCAAAGGCCACCGCGTCGGCGCCTCCTTGTGCAATCACATCGATGGCCATCTGGCGCGTGTAGCCGTTGTTGACAATCCACGCCCCGCCGAACTTCTTGCGCATCGCCGCATAGTCGAACGGCGCCACATCACGCGCACCACCGGTGGCACCTTCGACCACATGCACGAAGGCCAGCTTGAGCGGCGCCAACTGCTCGGCCACATGGTTGAACAAGGCCTGCGGATTGCTGTCCTGGCCGATATCGTTGCTGGGCGTGACCGGGCTCAGGCGCACGCCGGTGCGTCCCGCGCCGATGGCTTGGTTGATGGCGGTCATCACCTCCACCAGCAATCGGGCGCGATTCTCTATCGAGCCGCCATAGGCATCGGTCCGGTCGTTGGCGCTGTCGCGCAGGAACTGGTCAAGCAGATAGCCGTTCGCGCTGTGCACCTCGACGGCGTCGAATCCCGCCTCCATCGCGCAGCGCGCGGCGTGCGCATAGGCCGCGATCACACCGGGAATCTCGTCAAGCCGCAAAGCGCGCGGCGCGTCTACGTTCACAAAAGCGCCGCCCATATAGGTCTTGCTGGTAGCAGGCTTGTTGGTCGACGACACGGGGGGCTGACCGCCGGGTTGCAGTGCATTGAGCGAAATGCGCCCCACATGCCAGAGCTGCACCGCGATGCGGCCACCTTCGGCATGCACGGCATCGGTCACCTTGCGCCACGCCGCCACCTGTTCGGGCGTATGGATGCCCGGCGTGTCGGCGTAGCCCTGGCCTTCGGGACAGATCTGCGTGCCTTCGCTGATCAGCAGACCGGCGCTCGCGCGCTGGCGGTAGTACTCCACATGCAAGGCATTGGGAAGTTGCTGCGTGGCACGATTGCGCGTCAGCGGCGCCATCACCACACGGTTGCTCATGTGCACATCGCCAAGAATTACGGGGTCGAACAAGGTCGGCATTGCATACTCTGTCAGTTTCGGATGCGCCAAGAGTACGCAGGTTTTGACAAAACCTCGCTTCGGCGCCACGCAAAAATTCGTGCTAAGTCAAACACCAGCTACATTGCTCCCATGCTCGCCTACCGACACGCCTTTCACGCTGGCAACCATGCCGACGTCCTCAAGCACCTCGTGCTCAGCCTGGTGCTGCGCTATATGGAGGAAAAGGACACTCCCTTCACATTGATAGACACCCATGCGGGCGCCGGCGGTTATTCGCTGGAAGGTCGCTACGCTCAGAAAAAGGGCGAATACTCGATGGGCATAGGCAAGCTCTACGACCGCAAGGACTTGCCGCCCGGCTTGGCCGCCTATGTGCAGTTGGTCAAGGATTTCAACCCCGACGGC
>Ga0315270_10001023_pt1 | contig 14988 bp, 16 predicted proteins | sample C1_bottom_MG_FD_204932 | JGI IMG/M metagenome (GOLD analysis project Ga0315270, IMG submission 204932) | Sediment microbial communities from Yellowstone Lake, YNP, Wyoming, USA - C1_bottom | ecosystem: Environmental > Aquatic > Freshwater > Lake > Sediment | place: USA: Wyoming | collected... | reverse complement strand
CCAGATGGTCGGTGGCCTCGGCTTCGGCTGCTCGGGGAACATCGGCCTGAAGCTCGGAGTGTTCGAGCCGTCTCACGGCTCGGCGCCGAAGTACGCCGCCCAAAACAAAGTAAACCCGATCGCGACAATCCTCGCCGCCAAGATGATGCTCGACTGGCTCGGCGAGGACACGAAGGGCCGCGCCGTCGAGGCGGCGGTGGCGAAGGTGCTCGCGGAAGGCAAGGTCCGCACGTACGACATGGGCGGATCCGCCACCTGCTCCGAGATGGGCGAGGCCGTCGCCCGCGCTCTGCCGAAGGAGGCCTGACGTGGGTTCCACCGTCGCTGAAAAGATCCTCGCCCGAGCCTCGGGAAGACCCGCCGTCAAGGCCGGCGACGTCGTCGAGCCGCGCGTCGACCTCGCGATGTCGCACGAGAACGCGGCGCTCGTCATCAACCAGTTCAGGGAGATCTACGAGGGAACGGGCCTTCCGGCGAAGCCGTGGGACCCGTCGCGGATCGCGATCATCTTCGACCACCGCGTCCCGGCCGAGTCGGCCAAGACGGCGACGAACCAGAAGCGCGTCCGCGCCTTCGTCGCCGAGCACGGTATCGCGAAATTCCACGACGTCCGGGGCGACGTCGGCGGCATCTGCCACCAGATTCTCCCCGAGCGCGGCTACGTGCGGCCCGGGATGGTCGTCGTCGGGACGGACTCCCACACGACGAGCCACGGCGCCCTCGGCGCGTTCGCGTTCGGGATCGGCGCCACGGAGATGGCGAGCGCGTGGGCGCTCGGCGTCGCCCTGAACATCGAGGCCCCCCCGACGATCCGTGTCGCCGTCTCCGGCTCCTTCCAGAAGCACGTCGGCCCGAAGGACCTCATCCTCCATCTCATCGGGTTCCTCACGGCACAGGGCGCGAACTTCCGCGTTCTCGAGTTCACGGGCGAGACGATCGCGAACCTTTCGACGTCGGGGCGGCTTGTCCTCTGCAACATGTCGGTCGAGGCGGGCGCGACCGCCGGCATCGTGCCGGGCGACGCGGAGACGGTCCGGTATCTGCGCGAAGAGGTCGGCGTCACCGACCCGCTCGACCTCGTCACGAGCGATCCCGACGCCGTGTACGAGAAGACCGTGTCGGTCGACGTCTCGAAGCTCGAGCCTCTCGTCGCGTGCCCGCACACGGTGGACAACGTCAAGCCCGTGTCGGCCGTGGCGGGGAAGCCCGTGCAACAGGTCGTGATCGGCTCCTGCACGAACGGGCGGTTGGACGACCTCGCCGAGGCCGCGGCGATCGTCCGCGGCAAGCACGTCGCCGCCGGGACGCGCATGCTCGTCTTTCCGGCCTCCGGGAAGATCTGGGCCGAGGCGTTGAGGCTCGGCTACCTGTCCGACTTCATGGCCGCCGGCGCCGTCGTCATGAACGCGGGCTGCGGCCCGTGCCTCGGCGTCCACGAGGGTGCGCTCGGCGACGGCGAGACGGCGATCTCGACGACGAACCGGAACTTCAAGGGACGGATGGGAAACCCGGGCGCGGAGGTCTACCTCTCGTCGCCCGCCGTCGCGGCGGCGTCGGCCCTCACGGGCGTCATCACCGACCCGCGAAAGGAGCGCTGAGATGGCCCGCGCGAAGAAGACCGTGACCCCCAGGGTCCGGAAGGCCGATGCGGCCCGGGTGATCCTGAGCCTGGGCGACGACGTCTCGACCGACGTCATCTACCCCGGCCGCTTCATGGCGACGGTCCTCCCCTCCGAGACCCCGGCCCTCGCGTTCGCGGACCACGCCGAGTTCCAGGCGGCCGTGAAGGCGAAGGCGATCCCGAAGGGCGCCGTGATCGCCGGAGGGGAGAACTTCGGCTGCGGCTCGTCGCGAGAGCAGGCCGCGTCTTGCCTGAAGGGGCATGACGTCGTCGTCGTCGCGCGGAGCTTCGCCCGCATCTTCCTGCAGAACGCGATCAACCTCGGCCTGAACGTCGTCGTGGCGCCCGGCTTCACGGCGGACGAGGGTGACTCGATCTCGTTCGAGGGCGGAGGCGTCGAGAACCTCACCAAGCGGACGGCGTTCGACGTCGTGCCGCTCCCGTTTGCGCGGCAGGCGATCATCGACGCGGGGGGGCTCATCGCCTTCACGCGCGCGAGACTGATGGCGCGGGCCTGACGCGAGGGATAAGCTGGCGCCCCGGAAGGGGGCCCCATGAGCAGTCCGGATTCGTCCCGAGCGCCGGCTCCGCCGCCCTCGACATTCGTCTTCGCGGCCGGCCGCGAGCCGCACGCCGCGCGCGCGAAGGAGATCCTCAAGGCCCACGCCGAGATCCGGAAGCTCGCGGGCCGCAACCCGTGGAGCGGGGTCCTCATCGTGGCGCTCGTGGCGTTCCAGACGGCTCTCGCGTGGCTCCTCTCGGGCCAGAGCGTCTGGGTGATCCTCCTCGCGGCATGGCTCGTGGGCGCGTTCGCGAGCCACGCGCTCTGGGTCCTCATCCACGACTGCGCGCACAACCTCGTCGTGAAAAGCGGCCCGTGGAACAAGGTCTTCGCGATGGCCGCGAACCTGCCGCACGTCTTCCCGAGCGCGGTGTCGTTCCAGAAGTACCACCTCAAGCACCACGCCTTCCAGGGCGTGTACGAGCTGGACGCGGACCTCCCGAACCGCTGGGAGGCGCGCCTCGTGGGGCACTCGGCGCCCGCGAAGGCCCTGTGGCTCCTGTTCTTCCCGTTCTTCCAGCTCTCGCGCCCGCCGCGCCTCAAGGAGATCTCCCTCTTCGACGGCTGGGTCGTCGTGAACATCGCCGTCCAGGTCGCCTACGACGCGGCCGTCCTGTACTTCCTCGGGCCGAAGGCGCTGCTCTTCCTCGCGGCGGCCTTCTTCTTCTCGGTCGGTCTCCATCCGCTCGGAGCCCGGTGGATCCAGGAGCACTACCTCGTCCACGGCACGAACCAGGAGACGTCGAGCTACTACGGCGTGCTGAACGTCCCGGCGCTCAACGTCGGGTACCACAACGAGCACCACGACTTCCCGTGGGTGCCGTGGCACCGGCTGCCACTCGTGCGGGCCGCCGCGCCCGAGGCGTACGACACGCTCGCCTTCCACCGCTCGTGGACGAAACTCCTGTTCCAGTTCCTCTTCGACCCCTCGATCTCGCTGTGGTCGCGCGTCGTGAGGGCGGACCGCGGCGGCGTCCCTGTCGTCCCGGCGGAGGCGACGGTCGGCGCGCCGGCGGTTCCTGCAAGAGCCTGAGCCGGGCCTAGGCAGGGTCCGGCGGCGGCGCCTCGGCGTACAGGCTTTCGAGCACGTCGCGGTACTTCTGCTCGACGACGCGGCGGCGCACCTTCAGGCTCGGCGTCAGCTCGCCCGTCTCGACTTTCAGCTCCGCGGGCAGGATCGCCCAGCGGCGGATCGCCTCGTGCCGCGCCAGGTTCGCGTTGACGTGCTCGACGTGCCGGCGGACGAGCTCGACGACGCGCGTGTCCCGCACGAGTCCCTCGTAGGCGGCGTCGGCGATGCCCTCGGCGCGCGCCCACGAGAGGAGATCCTCCTCGGAGAGGCTGACCAGCGCGGCGCAGAACCGGCGCCCCTCGCCGTGCAGAAGAACCTGTCCGATGACGGGCGTCTCGAGCTTCAGCATCCCCTCGACGTGCTGTGGCGCGACGAACTTCCCGCCGGACGTCTTGATCATGTCCTTCTTGCGGTCCGTGATCGTCAGGTGGCCGGCGGCGTCGAGGGCGCCGATGTCTCCCGTGTGGAGCCAGCCGTCCGCGTCGAGGGTGCGCGCCGTCTCTTCGGGCAGTCCGAAGTAGCCGCGCATGACCCCGCGGCCGCGCAGGAGGATCTCGCCGTCCCCCGCAAACGAGACCTCGATGCCGGGGATCGGGATCCCGACCGTTCCCCACCGATTCCGGTCCGGGAGGTTGGAGACGGTCATCGCCGTCGACTCGGAAAGGCCGTAGCCCTCGAGGATCGTGACGCCGAACGCGGCGAAGAACTCGGTGAGCTCTCTTGCGAGGGCGACGCTGCCGCAGATGAAGAAGCGGAGGCGCCCGCCGAAGCGCTGCCGGACCTTTCCGAAGACGAGGGCGTCCGCGATCCGGCGCTGCGCCCCGAGAAGCGCCCCGACGCGCCGCCCCTCGCTTCGCCGCCTCGCGACCTCGGTCCCGACCGACAGCGCCCAATTGAAGATCGCGGCCTTCGCCTTCCCGCCCGCGCGTGCCTGCTCGAGGATCTTCGCGTGCACCTTCTCGAAGATGCGCGGGACGACGCAGACGAACGTCGGTTTCACCGACGCGAGATTTGCGCCGATGCGGTCGACGCGGCCGTCGACGGCCGTCGGAAAGCCGAAGCCGATGCCGAGCGTCACGCAGACCTTGCCGAACACGTGCGAGAGAGGGAGCCAGAGGAACTGCAGGTCGGAGGGCCCCAGGAGTCCCAGCGAACCGATGGACTCGATCTCGAAGAGCCAGCAGTCGTGCGGCAGCTCGACGCCCTTCGGGCGGCCGGTCGTCCCGGACGTGTAAATAAGCGTCGCGAGGTCGGACGGCCCGGCCGACCCGGCGGCGGCGTCGAAGCCGCCGGGATGCGCCGCGTCCCACTCGCGGCCGAGAGCGGCGAGATCGAGAAGGGACATCGTGTCGCCCGGAAGGCCGCCCGACGCGTCGAACAGGACGAGATGGCGGAGGCGCGGAAGCGCGTCGCTGCGGCTCGCGATCCGCCGCGCCTGCGCGGCGTCCTCGGCGAAGACGATCGCGGCCCGCGAGTCGGTGAGGATGAAGGTCGTGTCCTCCTCGGTCGAGACGGGGTAGACCGTCGCCGTGACGCCCCCGGCACAGCCGATCGCGAGGTCCGCGAGAATCCACTCGAGGCGCGTGGACGAGACGATGGCCACGCGGTCGCCGGGCGAGAGGCCAAGGGACAGGAGCCCGCAGGCGAGGTCGCGGACGCGCGACGCCGTCTCTCGCCACGACAGCGTCTTCCAGGCGCCTTCCTCGGGATGGAGGAACGCGGGCGCGTCCGGCGTCGCATCCACGCGGGCGAGGAAGAGATCCGGGATCGAGCGAAACGGGGGAGGCCTCACGGCAGTGTGACAGTCTATGCCCGCGGGCGACCCGGCCCGGTAACGCGCGTGGCATGATTCGCCGTCTCAAGATGCGCTCGGAGGTCTCCCGTGCTTTTCCTTTCCAAGAGAATCTCTTCTCTCGTTCTCTCGTCTCTCTTCCTTGCAGCGTCTTCCGCGCTCGGCCAGTCGCCGACGCCGACGCCCGCGCCGCCGAAGTATCCGGACTACCCGAGCGAGATCCCGGCGACGTTCACCCCGTCGAACGACGGGTTCGACCACGTGCGGCGCACGGCCGAGATCCCGATGCGCGACGGCGTGAAGCTCCACACGGTGATCCTCGTGCCGAAGGGGGCGAAGGGTGCCCCGATGCTCCTCACGCGCACGCCGTACGACGCGGACGCGCTCACGAAGCGCAGCGAGAGCGCGCACCTCGGGATGGCGCTCGACGGCTACGACAATCCCGTCGAGACCGTCGTCGAGGGCGGGTACATCCGCGTCGCGCAGGACGTGCGCGGCAAGCACGGCTCCGAGGGCGACTACGTCATGAACCGGCCCCTCCACGGGCCGCAGAACCCGACGCCCGTCGACCATGCGACGGACACGTGGGACACGATCGACTGGCTCGTGAAGAACGTTCCCGAGTCGAACGGCAAGGTCGGCATTCTCGGGATCTCGTACGACGGCTTCACGCCGCTCATGGCGCTCGTGAACCCGCATCCCGCGCTCAAGTGCTCCGTGCCGATGAACCCCATGGTGGACGGCTGGCGCGGCGACGACTGGTTTCACAACGGCGCGTTCCGGCAGATCGGCGGGCTGTCGTACCACTACGACCAGGAAGCGGCGCGCAAGAGCGACGTGAAGTGGTGGTCCTCGCACTACGACGAATACGCGGCGTACCTCGAGGCGGGCTCGGCGGGCGAGATGGGCCGCCGCCGCGGTCTCGAGCAGGTCGGGATGTGGCGGAAGGTTCTCGCGCACCCCTCGTATGACGCGTTCTGGCAGGACCAGGCTCTGGACCGGATCCTCGCCGCGCAGCCGCTCAAGGTGCCCGTGCTGATCGTCCACAGCCTTTTCGACCAGGAGGACATCTACGGCGCGCCCGCCGTCTACAAGGCGATCGAGCCGAAGGACACGAAGAACGACAAGGTGTTCCTCGTTCTCGGGCCGTGGCACCACGGGCAGGAGATCCGCGAGGGGAGCGCGCTCGGCGCCGTGAAGTGGGACTCGGACACGGCGCTCTGGTTCCGCCGGAACGTCCTGACGCCGTTCCTCGACGAGCACCTCAAGGACGGCGCGCCGAAGTCCGGCATCGCGCCCGTGACCGCGTTCGAGACGGGCACGAACACGTGGCGGCGCCTGAACGCGTGGCCGGCGGGCTGCGAGAGCGGCTGCGCGCCGAAGGCGACGCCTCTCTACCTCGCGGCGGGGCAGAAGGCGTCGTTCGAGGCGCCGAAGGCCGGGGCGCCGGCGTACTCCGAGTACGTCTCCGATCCGGCCAAGCCCGTGCCGTTTCGCGGGCGGCCCTATCCGGTGTCCAGCTACGAGAACAACACGGCATGGCGCACGTGGCTCGTGACGGACCAGCGCGAGGTCGCGACCCGGCCCGACGTCCTCGTCTTCGAGACGGAGGTCCTGACGGCGCCCGTGAAGATCGCGGGCGAGCCCGTCGTGAACCTCGTCGCCTCGACGAGCGGGACGGACTCCGACTGGGTCGTGAAGCTCATCGACGTCTACCCGCCCGAGGTGCCGCTGCAGCCGGCGATGGGCGGCTACCAGCTGCCGGTCGCGATGGACATCTTCCGCGGGCGCTACCGCGAGAGCCTCGAGACGCCGAAGGCGCTCGAGAGCGGCAAGCCGCTCGCCTACACGTTCGCGCTCCCGAACGCGAACCACGTGTTCAAGAAGGGGCACCGCATCATGGTCCAGGTGCAGTCGACGTGGTTTCCGCTCTACGACCGCAACCCGCAGACGTTCGTCCCGAGCATCTTCTGGGCGAAGCCGGCCGACTTCGTGAAGGCGACCCAGCGCGTCTTCCACGCGCCCGGGCAGGCGAGCTTCGTCGAGCTTCCGCTCGTGACGGCGCCCCGAGAAGCGGAGCGATGAAACGCTCGCCGGCGATCGCCGTCGCCCTGTTCGCGCTCGCCGGAGTCGCGCGTGCGGCGGACAAGGCTCCCCAGCCCGGCGGACCGGTCCCGGTGCCGTACCCGAACGCGAGGGTCTTTTCCGCCTCCAACAAGAAGATCAATCTCGCGGACGGCCGCACGTTTGTCGTGAACGCCCAGACCGGCGAAGTCGTGTTCGGCGACGGAGTGCAGGGCAGGCGGCCGGAGACCGGCGAGGTCCCGAAGGACGGGCATTACCGGACCGGCGGGGGGGCCGCGGGGAACGTCGAGATCCGGGCCGGCCGGGTCGTGCTTCCGACGCCCGTCCCGACGCGCGGTCCGACGCGCGCGGCCGCGAAGGTGAAGTAGGGGGCGCTGCGTGAACATGAACGAGGAGCGCTGGCCGCCACTGCCCTACGACGCGTGGAAGGACACCTACGCGACGCTGCACATGTGGACTCAGATCGTCGGGAAGGTCGCGCTCGCGCTCGCGGCGCCCCTGAACCACTCCTGGGGAATCGCGCTGCAGGTCACGCCGCGCGGGCTCTCGACCCGGCTCCTCTCTCACGGGGCGCGCCGGTTTACGATGGAATTCGACTTCGTCGACCACCACCTCGTCGTCCGGACGTCCGACGGCGATGAGCGGTCGCTGCGTCTCGAGCCGCGCACCGTGGCCGATTTCTACCGCGCGGTCATGACACTTCTCGCCGACCTCGGGCTCGGCGTGAAGATCTGGCCGATGCCCGTCGAAATCCCGTCGCCGATCCGCTTCGAGGAGGACACCGTCCACGCGTCGTACGACCCGGAATACGCGAACCGGTGCTGGCGGATCCTCAGGCAGGTCGAGGAGGTCTACACGCGCGGGCGGTGCTCCTTCGTCGGCAAGTGCAGCCCGGCGCACTTCTTCTGGGGCGGCTTCGACCTCGCGGTCACGCGCTTCTCCGGCCGGCGCGCGCCGGCGCGGGAGGGCCCGGCCTTCATGCGCGAGGCCTACTCGCACGAGGTGATCAGCCACGGGTTCTGGCCCGGCAGCGGACCGGTCCTGGAACCCGCGTTCTACGCCTACGCCGTGCCAGAGCCTCCCGGGTTCCGGGACGCCCGCGCGCGGCCGGACGCCGCCTCCTACCACCGCGAGCTCGGCGAGTTCATCCTGCCGTACGAGGCGGTGCGCTCCGCCGGCTCGCCGGAGAGCGCCATCCTTTCGTTCGTGGACTCCACGTACGGCCTCGGAGCCGATCTCGCCGGCTGGGATCGCGCGGCGCTCGAATCGGTCAACCGGTAGAATCGCGCTCCATGAACGGGCGGGAGACCGTCGTTGCGGCCGGGCCCTCCGTTGCGCCCCCCGTCCTCGCGCGGTGGCGCGCGGCGCGGGCCGGGACGCGGCGGTTCTTCGACGAGACGCTGACCCCGGGCGCCTATCTGGCGCGCCCGATCGCCCTCCGCCACCCGTTCGTCTTCTACGAGGGCCATCTCGCGGCCTTCGGCGCGCTCAAGCTGCTCGGGGAGGCGCTCGGGCGTCCGCCGCTCGACGCCGCCCTCGAGAAGCTCTTCGAGCGCGGCATCGACCCGCCGGCCGAGAGTGGCGCCACGCCGGCGGTCGCGTGGCCCGCGCGCGAGGCGGTGCTCGCTTACGTCGGGCGCGCCGACGCGGCCGTCGCGGAAGCGCTCGCGTCCGGGGCCGGCGAGGCGCACCGGGACGCCGTCTTCACCGTGCTCGAGCACGAGGTCATGCACCAGGAGACGCTGCGGTACATGCTCCATCGGCTGCCGTACGCGGAGAAGCGCGCTCCCGCTGGGGCGCGGGCTCCCGAGGCGGCGAGCCGCGCAATTCACGCGGGGGCGGTGCGCGTTCCGGCGGGCGTCGCGACGCTCGGAGCGCACAAGGGCGAGATCCCCTTCGGATGGGACAACGAGTTTCCGCGGACCTGCCGGATGGTTCCCGCCTTCACGATCGACGCTTTGCCCGTAACGAACGGGGAGTTCCTCGAGTTCGTCGAGGCCGGCGGCTATTCGGATCCCTCCCTCTGGCGCACCGGGGACGCCGAGTGGCTCCGTCAGCAGGGCATTTCGCATCCGCCCTTCTGGCGGCGGCAGGGCGGCGCCTGGTTCTGGGCCGGGCAGTTCGGTCTCGTCCCGCTGCCGCCCGCGTGGCCCGTCTGGGTGAGCCACGCCGAAGCGTCGGCCTTCGCGCGCTGGAAGAACCGGCGCCTCCCGACGGAAGCCGAGTTCCACCGCGCGGCGTTCGGGACGCCCGCCGGACCGGAACGCGCGTTCCCATGGGGCGACGCGGCGCCCGCGCCGGAGCACGGAAATTTCGGCGGCGACCGCGACGACCCCGTGCCCGCGGGCTCCCGGCCCGCGGGCACGAGCGCGTGGGGCGTGCACGAACTCGTCGGGAACGGCTGGGAATGGACCTCCACGCCGTTCGCGCCGTTCGAAGGCTTCGCGCCGATGGCGACGTATCCGCGCTACTCCGCGGACTTCTTCGACGGCCGCCACTACGTCCTCAAGGGCGCGTCGCCGGCGACGCCGGCCGCACTCGTGCGCCGGACGTTCCGCAACTGGTTCCAGCCGCGCTATCCCCACGTCTACGCGAAGTTCCGGTGCGTGCACCCGTGAGCCTCGCCGCCGACGTGAAGGCCGGGTTCGCGAAGACGCCGCGCTCCCTCCCGCCGAAGTACTTCTACGACGAGCTCGGATCCCGCCTCTTCGACGCCATCTGCCGGCTGCCGTGGTATCGGATCACGGCGGCCGAGACGCGGCTCCTCCGGCGGGCGGCGCCGGCCGTCGCACGCACGCTGCGCGGACCCGTCCGCGCCGTCGAACTCGGCTCGGGCAGCGGCGAGAAGCTCGCCGTCGTCGTGGAAGCGCTCCGCTCCGGGCGGAAGCAGCCGGACGTCCACGTCGTCGACCTCTCGGCGGCGGCCGTGTCCGCGTCGCTCGCGCGCCTCGCGAAGATGCCGGGCGTGAAGGCGACGGGCCACCGCGCGGCGTACGAGCGCGGCCTCGCCGCCGCGACGGCGGCAAGGCGCGGGCCGGGCGACTGCCTCGTCCTTTTCCTCGGCTCCAACATCGGGAACTTCGACCCCCCGGACGCGGCGCTCCTCCTCGCCGCCGTGCGCCGCCGCCTGCGCCCCGGCGACGCGCTCCTCCTCGGGACGGACCTCGTGAAGAGCGCGCGGGAGCTCCTCGCCGCCTACGACGACCCGCTTGGCGTGACGGCGGCGTTCAACCGGAACCTCCTCGTCCGCCTGAACCGCGAGCTCGGCGCTGACTTCGACGTCCCGGCGTGGTGCCATCGCGCCGTCTGGAACGCGAGGGTGCGCCGTGTCGAGATGCACCTCGTGAGCCTCGTGCGGCAGCGCGTCACGATCCCGCGGGCTTCGGTCTCCGCCGTCTTCGACGCCGGCGAGACGATCCACACGGAGAGCTCGCACAAGTACCGGCCGGCCGACGTCGACCGGCTCGTCGCGGCAGCCGGCTTCCGCCCCGAGCGTCGCTGGGTCGACCGGTCCGCGAAGTTCGCCCTGACCCTGTGCCGCGCGGAGGAGGAGACATGAGGCTGCCCGGTGCCTGCGCCCACATCGTGAAGCTCGAAAAGGTCGTCCCCGCGCAGAAACTCGAGTGCGAGGAATGCGTGAAGATCGGCTCGGAGTGGGTCCACCTGAGGACCTGCCAGACGTGCGGCGGCACGCGCTGCTGCGACTCGTCGCCGAACAGGCATGCGAGCAAGCACGCGAAGAGCTCTGGCCACCCGGTGATCGCTTCCGCCGAGCCGGGCGAGGACTGGCTTTACTGCTTCCCGGACGACGCGTTCGTGGAGCTCTGACGGAACGCGGTGCGCTCCTCAGAGGCCGGCGCCAGGCTCCGGTGGCTTCACGGCGATTCGGCAGGCCTTCGACACGCGGTAGCGGTTCTCGGCGAAGGTCCGATAGCCGCGGTCGAACGGGCGCCGGAGGCCCGGCGTGACGGAGAGAAGCCACAGCGGCGTCGCCCACCAGATGCGGCGGAACGCGTACCGATACGCGTCCGCTCCGGGAATCACGTCGCCCGAATCCGCGACGAAGATGCGCAGGTCGTCGAGAAGGTTCTCCGTGGCCACGCCCTTCGCCTCGAGACGCTCGACGATCCACGGCTCCTGAAGCGTCGCGATCCCGATGCCGCGCTTTGCGAGCGTGCCCTTCCAGAACGGGACCCACCGGCTGCAGAACCCGCACGCACCGTCGTAGAGAACCCAGGCGAGGGGCTGCGTCACGGCTTCCAGTGCAGCGCCGCTAGGTCGAGACGGCCGCTGCGGTCGAAGCGCACCTTCTCCTTCTCGAGCAGGACGCGCTGGAGGACGTGGTGTTCGGAGCCGTCGCGGCGCGGGCTCACCTCGCCCTTCGCGTTCACGACGCGGTGCCACGGGACGGGGCTCCGCGGCGGAAGCGCATGCAGCGCGTAGCCGGCGAGCCGCGCGTGATTCGGAAGGCCCGCGAGCCGCGCGACCTGCCCGTACGTCGCGACGCGTCCGCGCGGGATCCTCTCCGCGACGGCCCAGATCCTCCGGTAGAGGGAGTCCGCGCGCGCCGCCACGCTAGTCGTCCTCCAGCCGGCTCCAGGCGGCCGACGCGATCCGCCATCCGCCCTTCCCGGATTCGAGCCGCACGTCGAAGCTCCAGCGCGAGGACCGCGGGAGGAGCCCGTCCAGCCCGCCCACGGCGCGCGGCCGCCCCGACATCCGCACCTTGAACTTCGCCTGCGCGGCCGTGGCGCCGCGTTCGATCGCAAGGTCCGAGAGCGAGAGGGAGAGGGATTCGTACGTCGCGAGATACCGCCGGACGAGCGCGGCGGCGTCGGCCTTCGTGCCGCCCTCGGCGTCGCGGAAATTCTCGGCGACGCGGGACATCACGGCGTCCGCGTCGCGCTTCTCCGCGGCCGCGACCGCGCCCTTCAGGCAGTCGGTGACGGGATCGCCGGAGCCGCGCCCACAGGACGAGATGAGGAGAGCCGCCGCGAGGGCGGCGGCGGGCGCTGGGCTTCTCAAGGAACGCGGGCTGCGGTCAGCCGCGCTTCTTTCCGCCCGGGGCCTTCGGAGCGGGCTTCTCCGCTTCCTTCTGGTCTCCGATCACGGTCTTCAGCGGGCAGGGCTTGAAAATCGGGCACTTCTGGCAGCCGATGGCGAGTGCGACGGGGCAGAGCGTCATGGCGGGTCTCCTCGGGCGCGGGATGCGCCCGAGGCCAGCCTACACCCGGCGCGCGATCAGCGCGCGAGCCAGACCGCCGCAAGCGCGAGGGCGCCCGGCAGTGCCTGGACGTAGAGGATCGTCTTCTTCGCCGTGGCCGCTCCGAAGACGCCCGCGACGACGACGCAGACGAGGAAGAAGACCTTCACGGCGAAGCCCGCCGGGCCGAGAAGCAGGCCCCACACGAGGCCCGCGGCGAGGAAACCGTTGTAGAGGCCCTGGTTGGCGGCGAGCGGGGCGGAAGCCGCCATGACGTCGGGCGGAAGGCCGAACACGCGCCGCCCCGTTGGGGTCTTCCACAGGAACATCTCGAGAACGAGGAAGCCGGCGTGGAGCAGCACGACGAGGCCGACGAGGAAATTCGCGATCACACTCATCGGCGCACGATATCGCGGTGCGGCCGGGGCGCGCCGCCCTATAATCCCGCCCCTGCGTCTCAAATTCTGTCCGGTGGACCGTGGGCCCGGGCCTCCCGGTTTCCGCCTCTCGTGGAGTCGCAAGAGTGTCGAACGTCTCGAACAGGGTCACGGACGCCGATCACGAGCTCTCGCCGGCTGCCCGGCGCATACTCGAGCTGTCCATCGAGACATGGGGCGCCGAACGCGCCGTCGAGATCGTCGGCCACTCTCCCGGCGTCTTGAGCGCGCTCGCGGCCCTCGAGAAAGTCGCCCCGTTCAGCGAGCCCGTCCTCATCACAGGCGAGACAGGAACGGGGAAGGAGGGGCTGGCGCAGGCCCTCTACCTGCTGAGCGATCGCCGCGGACTCCCGATGGTCTCCGTGAACTGCCCGCAGTACCTCGAGGGAAATCTCACGGTCAGCGAGCTCTTCGGGCACAAGAGGGGAAGCTTCACGGGGGCAACCTCCGACCGGAAGGGCTGCTTTGAGACGGCCGACAGTGGCGTCATCTTTCTCGACGAGATTGGGGACCTGCACATGAGCGCCCAGGTCATGCTCCTGCGCGCTCTCGCGCAAGGGGAGTTCCAGCCCCTGGGGTCGGACGTGATGAAGAAGGTGAACGTCCGCGTCATCGCGGCCACGAACCGTCCGCTGACCGAGATCGGTTCGGCGTTCCGGAACGACCTCTTCTTCCGGCTCCGCTACTTCCTGCTCAAGCTGCCTCCGCTCCGCGAGCGCGGAGACGACTGGCGCCTCCTGATCCAGCGCACGCTCCAGAGGCTGCACGAGCGTTATGGCGTCTCGAAGCGGCTCTCTCCGGCCGCACTCGCGCTTCTCGCGCCCTACCCGTGGCCGGGAAACGTGCGCGAGCTCGTGAGCGTGGTCACCGCGGGCTACGCGCTTGCTGACGGCGTCCTCATCGAACCGCGGGACATCGTCTCGCACCTCGTCGGGCTCGACGGCCGGTCGGGCGTAGAGAGGGTGGAGGACGAGCTCTACCGCCGCATCGTCGTGGACGGCGAGAGCTTCTGGCACGCCGTTTACACGCCGTTCATGGAGCGGACTCTCAACCGCAACCAGGTTCGCGCCGTGATCCAGCGCGGGCTCCTCGAGGGGGGCGGCAGCTACCGCGCGCTCCTCGACGTCCTCCACCTCGCGAGCGACGACTATCAGCGATTCATGGATTTCCTGCGGCACCACCAGCTGAAGCCCTGACCTGTGGCTTCACCGACACCCGCCGCGATCCTCTTCGACCTCTACGGCACGCTCGTAAAGGCGGGGTCGCGGCCGCTCTCGCGGCGGCTCCCGGAGGCGCTCGGCGTCTCGCGTGTCGCCTGGACGACGGTGCTGAAGGATGGGCTTCTGACCCGCCCGTTCGCCGGCGACGAGGACTTCGCACGGTTCCTGGCCGAGGCTCTCGTGCCGGAGCGCGCCGGCGAGGGAGCGGCCGTCTGCCTCGAGCTCCTGCGGGCCGAGCGCGAGAGCGTGTCGGCCGTCCCGGGGGTCCGGTCGCTGCTGGCCTTCCTCAAACGCCGCGGCGTGAAGCTCGGTCTCGTTTCGAATCTCGCCAGTCCGTTTCGCGAGGTGGTGCGCACGCTCGGACTCGAGCCCGCGTTCGACGCCGTCGCGTACTCGTGCGACGAGGGCGTATCGAAACCGGACCCTCGGATCTACCGCCTCGTCCTCGAGCGCCTCGCCGTCGCCGCGGAGGATGCGCTCTTCGTGGGCGACAACGTGCCGAACGACGTGCGCGCGCCGGCGGCGCTCGGCCTTCGCACGGCCGGCGTCGGAGTCCCCGGCGGGGACGCGACGCTGGCCTCGGTCGCCGCGCTCGGGCTGCTCGACCTGTCGCGGCCACCGTACCGCCCGCGAATTCCCGAGGGCCTGGCGGTGTCGGTCGGGGGCGAAGAGGCCCGCGTGGAAAGCGTCACGCCGGTCGCGGACGGCGAGCAGGGGCGCTACAACCTCGTCTACCGCCTTGACGCGGTCCGGCCGGACGGGACGCCGGCGACGCTCTTCGCGAAGCGGTTTCTCCTGCCTGAAACCGTTCACGTCGAGGAGTTCGCGTACCGACTGCAGGCTCTCACGGGGCTCCCGTGCTGCTCGGCGGCGATCCTCCCCGGAGCCGAGCCCCTGCTCCTGGTCACGGCGGCGCCCGGGCTGAAGTTCGACGGCCGGCTGACCGAGTTCGTGGCGCGCGGTCTCGGCGCGCACCTCGTCTTCGCGTACCTCTTC
>Ga0315270_10001022_pt1 | contig 14997 bp, 16 predicted proteins | sample C1_bottom_MG_FD_204932 | JGI IMG/M metagenome (GOLD analysis project Ga0315270, IMG submission 204932) | Sediment microbial communities from Yellowstone Lake, YNP, Wyoming, USA - C1_bottom | ecosystem: Environmental > Aquatic > Freshwater > Lake > Sediment | place: USA: Wyoming | collected... | reverse complement strand
AGCACATCGCACTTACCCAGAATGCCGGTCTTTCGGAATGGCTCGACTCTGCAAGCGACGTAATCGAGAAGTTAATGGCCGACGGCGTTTATCAGAACGCCAAATGGCGCCTCTTGTGCAGGGGCTCAGTTGCCTATCAAGGCGGGAAAGCTGCCTATGATTGTTTGGCGATTAGCATGATCACAAACAATTCAATGCCCTCCAAGGCACCCATGGTTCTGCCCAAGACGGTATAGAAGGGACCTGGGTGCCATGGGGAACGGAAATAACATATTTCGTTTGTTTGGATTCTTTGATGGGAATGACTTGATAATTTTGAATCATGCTTTCACCAAGAAAACCCGGAAAACACCAGCCAAAGAAATTAAAATAGCCGAATGTCGCAAGAAAGAATATTTCACAAGAAGGAGATAATTATGAGCGACTTACAAAAATATAAAAATAAACGCATGAAAGAAGCTCCTGAATTTTGGCAAAATTACAACGAGCGATTTGAAACATTTAAACTTGGATTATTATTAAAACAGGCCCGCGTTGAAGCAGGGATGACCCAAGAGCAAATCGCCAATGAACTCCACACGACCAAATCGGTTATTTCCAGAATGGAAAACCATGCCATTGATATTCGGTTATCAACACTTGAAAAATTTGCCAAAGCGGTTGGACGACATATCCAGGTAGCTTTGATCTAATTTTTCTTTTCCGACTGGCCGAACATTCGATTTCAGCGGTCCGATCCCATTTTATCATTGCATAGTTATGCATTTTTAAGTCTCTGATTCTACGATTTTGATTTCTTCCTCGGTTAAATCATACAAACGATATACGAGTTGATCGATCTGCCTGTCTGTTGATTCGATTTGACGTCTCAACATCTCTGTTGTCTGGGGAACCTTGGATTCGGCGAGTCTTTTGTTTAACTCCAGCATCTGATCGACAAGGCTGACAATCTGGTCGTGCCGGACGACGTCGACGGGATCGTCGAAGTTGATGGTGCGGATGGGGAGTTTGGAAATGTACATTGGTTTGTATTCGAAATATCCACCCTGTTTTGTCGATGAAATGGAATGCATGTAATAATCAAGCACCTTGGAGCCGATCAAACCAAGCAGATAGTAATCAGTTGTAGGTATTATGGTTGTTTTGTCATTGGAATAAAAACCATCGACATCGAAAGCATATGAGGCAGACTTCACAATTGCAGGAACGATTATTTTAGGCTTTTCAAATTCGGCATAATAATCGACAGTATCCTGAATTTCATACCATTGATAAGCTCCTGGCTTTCTGCCTTGCCATTGTTCACCTTTCCAGTCTTTTGGACGCGGCATGAGCCTTTCCTTAAACCGCGCCAGATAATTCCTGATGGCAGCATATTTTTCAATATCAATGCCTCGTCTTGCGAATATCACATATTTTTCACTGGCTACCTGTTGGTATCGTTTGATATCCCTTCCAGCGAGAAACGGCTTTATCACTTCCGTGCTTTTGGGATCATCGGCGATCAGTTTCTCACGAGTTGTATTATCGATCACAAACGCATCGTTTAAACCAGTTTTAATCCCATAATAAATTTCCCCATTAACGTATTCCCCCAAGGGGACACCGATTTTGCGGAGCTTACCAAATACATCCTGTGTGTTTTGATTCGCCAAAGACCATCCGGATTCGTCGAGCGTATCCTGCCGTACATCATGGCGATATTGACTGACATGGGCTTGCAGATCGCTAAAATCCAGCGTCTTGATTATGGAGGCCCGGAAGGTCGGCCCAGGTGCTTTTTTCTGAATGATGATGATGCAGGGATAGGTTGTTGCCTGCTTGAACACAGGCAGGTCCCCAAAATCAATGATTTCAAGGATATGTTGCTGTTTCATCCATTGCCGCAGGGGTTTGCCGTAATTCGCCCGAAACCACTTGTTGGCGACAATATACGAAAAGAAGCCGCCTTGCCTCAAAAGCGAAACACCCTTTTCTATAAAATAGACGTATAAATCGGCCACGCCATTATAAACGGAAAATCGCTTTTCAAAATAGGGTTTAAAATCCGTCAAACTTTCCTGCCGGACATATGGCGGATTGCCGATTACCGCGTCAAACCCGCCATCCTTCATGATCTCCGCGAATTCGGCATTCCAATCAAAGGCATTTAACCGGTAGATTTCTTCTTCGTCAAAGAGACTCATCTGTTGATGGTCGTAGAAATCCGGACCGATCAGGGAGTTCCCGCATTTGATGTTATTCGACAGATCCGGCAGAACCCGTTCCTGAAACAGGCTCATCTGCTTGCCGATGCTCTGTTCGTCCTCGCCTTCCAGTACCTTGAGCAACAGGGACAGCTTTGTCACTTCGACCGCCTGATGATCGATGTCCACGCCGTAAATATTGTTCAACAGAATTCGCTTGCGTTCGTCGGTGGTCAACCGCCATTCGCCTTTCCGGGATTGGTAAATGCGGGGCGTTTTGCCTTTGGACCAGTTTTCCGGGCCGTCATTGATGTATTCATCCCGATGCCAGTCCAGCAGAAACTGATAGGCGCCGATCAGAAACGAACCTGAACCGCAGGCCGGGTCCAATATTTTAAGGTGCCTCACGCCGCCCCTGGGGCCGGGCTTTTTGCCTTCCACCAGCTTGCCCACCGTGTTTTTGACAATGTAGCCCACAATGTAGTCCGGCGTGTAGTAAACCCCGCCCGCTTTGCGGACTTCCGGTTTTTCCTCAATTTTGGCTTGATGACCTGCGGTAAGGCGGATGACCTTGCCCAGAAATTTTTCATAGACCTGCCCGAGGATATCGGCCGACAGAACGGAAAACTCGTAAGGGCTTTCCGGATAATACAGGTTATTGAAAATATCTTTCAGCGGCTTGTCGTCAATCTGGAGGGAAGGTGTCAGGTTGTCGCAATTTTCGCGGCCCTTTTCCTTACTGAAATGAAACAACCCGGAATTGTATTTCGCATCCGCTCTATTGAAAAGATGGAACAGTCGTTTGTAAACATTCTCTCCGTTCCGCAGCGCCATCAACCCGCCGTAGGCTTCAATGCCCCGATCTTCGCAGATACGCAGAAATACGATCCGGTCGATGGTTTGCTGAACGGCGAAATTCAATTCCCGTTGGGAAAGGTTCGGATTGCGCAGAGCGATGTTGCGGGCCAGGAGTTCCCGCCAGCGTTCGATCTCCTGCAAGAATGCGGCATCCACTTCCGCGGTGCCTTTCTTGATTTTGTTGGACTCGGCGAATTTGTCGAAGGAGCCTTTCAGGATCGCATCCCTGGAGAAGATGCCCGCGATTTCTTCCCATCGATCCGCATAATCCGTGTATTTGAGATAAAGGATTCGGGAGTGGGAACCCTTGTCGGTTTTCACCGGTTTCATCCGGCAGTCGTAAACGGCGAATTCTTCAAAGTCCGTCAAAATGCTGAGGGGCAGCTTGGCGCTCCAGCCGTATCGGCGCAACTGGTAGGCAGAATGGATGTCTTCCTGGACGTTGACCGACGGTTTCTTCGCTTCCAGAAAAAACTTGCGGGCGCCGCCGACCCGGAAGCAGTAATCCGGCGCCTTGGTGACACCGCCGACTTTTATGGCGTCTTCATGGATAACGTCCTTGTAGGCTTCGGCATAGCCCTGTTTGTTGGCGACATCCCAGCCCAGTTCCTCAAAAAAAGGGTCTATGAATTCTCGGCGCACCTGGGTTTCATTGTAGATGCCCTTTTTATACGATTCCAGATTATAATCGAATGTTTCGGTTAATTCTTTGACCCTGTCAGGTACATTCATATTTGATGCCATCTTATCAAGTCAAAAACTGGATTTTATTATTTATAAATTCATGAAGATACAGTCCGAGAGGCCTGGCCGCGAGCATAAAAATGTCATGTCATGTCATCTCGTTACATGGATGCAGACGAATGAAAGCTCAGCGGCCTGCGTTTTTTTCGGACCCGCTGGAGCGACGTGTCAGGCGCACCGTGAAACGGGATAGATCGAGCAGTGACCTTAATGCCTCGTTGACTGAAGCTGAATCATGAAAAGTTTTTGCAACGTCCGGATCAAGAACGACTACATTGGTTCCTTCTTCCAACAGTCGCTTGTAATACTTACCACGAACTGCCTTAGAGTAATCAAAATTGTATTCGGGCCGCATTTCATCCTTTAATATTTTTTGTTTATCCTTCATGTCGTTTCCTCTCATGCGCTGTCGCATGTCGCGCGCTTATGATACGTAGGGCTTCACCATCCTCCGAATGCGAGACAACAAGCAAACGGTTATCAGACGAGAAACCAATAGTGATTAAACGAATATCGACTTCCGAATGGTCTGGATCATCAAAAGTAGCTGCCAGGGGATCATAAAAAACGGTCACAGCTTCTTCAAACGCAATCTTGTGCTTCTTAATGTTGCTTTTCGCCTTTGCCGGGTCCCATTCAAATTTCATAAGCAGAATCCAATTCTGTCTGAATTATTTCGCCTAATAATAATTTAGATTGACAAGTGATCCTGTATGATGCTTCAGGATCACTTGTCAATTTTTTAATGGAAAAATTACTTGAAATGGAAAGCTTTCAGACGAGAATATGCAAGATGGAAAATGTAGCAGCTAAATCATCGTAATATGTTCTATCGCGTCTGTTACTTCCCCGATGATCGCAGCATGGGAGATGCCGTTATCCTTCAGATTGCACAGAAGCGCATCCGCCTCAGCACCGGAAATACTGATCAAGAGGCCGCCGGAGGTCTGGGGATCAAAAGAGATATCCTGCAGGACACGGTCAACTTGCGGGCCAAAAGTCACCATTTTTTCCCGGAATTCCCGGTTTTTGTAAGCGCCCGCCGGCACCAGGCCCATGGCGGCATATTCCCTGGCTTCCGGGATAACGGGAAGCATCGATACGTAAATTGTCATGCCGAATCCCGATCCGGCTACCATTTCGGCCAGATGCCCCAACAGGCCGAAACCGGTGATATCGGTGCAGGCGCTGACAGCAAAATCGCTCATGATCTCGGCGGATCTGCGGTTCAGGGTCGCCATCAAGCGGATCGTGGTTTCAATGACGGCGGAAGTCGCCAGTCCGCCTTTAATCGCGGTGTTGATGATGCCGGTTCCCAGGGGTTTGGTCAGAATCAGCCTATCTCCGAGGCGGATCGTTTTTTTGGTCAGGACTCGTGCGGGATGGATGAATCCGGTAACCGACAGTCCGTATTTCAATTCGCTGTCTTCGATGCTGTGTCCGCCGATCAGCACCACCCCGGCTTCGGTCATTTTGTCCAGGCCGCCCTGAATGATCTGCCGAAGCACGGAAATATCCATTGTTTTAAGCGGAAAGGCCACCAGATTCATGGCGGTTTTGGGAACGCCGCCCATGGCGTAGATGTCGCTCAGGGCATTGGCTGCGGCAATCTGACCGAATGCATAGGGATCATCCACAATCGGCGTGAAAAAATCGACGGTCTGGATCAGCGCCAGGTCATCGGAAACGCGATAGACGCCGGCGTCATCCGCGCGGTCCAGTCCGACCAGCACATTGGCATTTGTTGGAAACACCATGCCGCACAGTGCTCTCTCCAGATCCCCTGGAGGCAGTTTGGATGCTCAGCCGGCGCCTTTTACCGTTTCAGTCAGCCGGAGAGGGGGCGGGTCTTGAGTGGTTTTCATGGTTCACGTTTTCAGGTTAAGGTGTTGATGCTTTTTTGGGCGAACAAGGTACCAGCCCCCGCAGTTATATGCGCCATATGTACACCATTTACATAAAAACGCAATTATTTTCAGACTTCGAAACGAACGGGAATTCCAAAATATCACATCATCCGGTTTGTCAATCCGATATTCAAAGCTATAACCATTGGTGATAATGGATGACATATTATAACTATAGTGAATTTGACATATTCAAATCAATGTAATAGAAGGTGAGCCTATTGCAAAACTCTGAAAAACTGCAATTCTTACGAAAGCAAGATTCAGAGAATGTTATCAGATCAGGACTCCCGTATCTTCAGAAATGACGATATGGGACCTTTGCGTGAGGCTCAGGTTATATTAATTTTGTCATAAAAACCGGATTTTTTTACATCGCAACGGATCAAAACAGCAATGCACGGCGAAATCCCCGACTGGCAGTTTGACGACGAATTTGACGGTGGCGAGGAGACCTGCGGCAGGGTGATCATCAACCTGCATCTCTACCTCCGTACCCAACCTTCAGGTTGCCGTGTTCTGGTGGTCTCCCGGGATCCGGGGGCGCCCATGGAACTGCCGGCCTGGTGCCGCATGACCCGCAACACGCTCGTGGACCAAAAGCATCCCTATTATCTTATCACCCTTAAATAACTCAATTCGGAGGTACGCTTCATGGCAAACACATTCTGTGTGTCAATCACCCACTGTAAAACCGATGGCGACAAGGCAACACTCGGCTTTGTTGTCGCCAATGCCGCCCAGGGCAGCGAAAAAGAAACCATGGTTTTTCTCAGTTCAGATGGCGTCTATTGCGCCCACAAGGAAGAAATGGTCAAGGTCAATGAAGGTGCGCCTTTTGCCTCGCTCAAGGAACTCGTTGATAAATTCGTCAAGGCCGGGGGGAAAATCTATGTGTGCACCCCCTGCATGAAAAAACGCGGCATCACTGAAGACATGCTGATCGAAGGGGCCACGCCCGCCGGTGGCGCCAGTCTCGTGGAGTGGCTGAGCAACGGTTCACCCTGCGTTGCATATTGATATTTCATTTTCATTCATACAGGTTAGCCCATGATTTCCGATATCTCAAACCTGCGGCCCGACGCCATTTTTGATGGCGGCGACCTTGATTGCGGCTCCGGCCTCATCCTCCTGATCCGTGAACACATGCTGAAGACCCCGGTGGACGGGATTCTTGAAATGCGCAGCAGAGAACCCACGGTTGCCGATGATCTGCCCCCCTGGTGCCGGATGGTGGGTCATGAATACCTGGGCTCCCTGCCGGCAGAGGGTTTCGTTCGATATTTTGTCAGACGCCGGGCAGCCCTGGAGGTTGAAGCAGAGACCCAAGCCCTTTCCAGGGACAAGCAGGAGGCAAAGTCTTTTGAGTGGCGGGCCAGAGTACGATCGGCCGGGCATCAGCACGCCAAGGTCTATGCCAGAAATTTCTCTTTTGACATCGGCCAGCCTGCCAGTTTTGAGGAAAAGGACAGCTACCCAAGTGCAATTGAATATCTGCTCGGTGCAATCGCCGGATCGCTTGTCACCGGTTTTGCCAGTGACTGCGCCCGAGCCGGCATGGACGTCGATGACATCGAGATTTCCATTAGCGCCCGTCTCCATAATATTCTGGCCCATCTGGGCGTGGAAGCAGGCGATCCGTCCTTTGAGACCATCGCGGTGAAATGTTTTGTTTCAACCTTCGAGGATGAGGACACGGTTAAAACCATCTGGGCGGGCACGGTCAATCGCTCGCCCCTTGTTGCCACACTCAAAAAAGGAACGGACATGGATATCAGACTGGCTATCGTCTGACTCCGGCGCTATCATGGCAAACACAAAAACGTTTACAACCACCCAGGTTGGCTCCTGGCCCCGTTCCCGGGAAATGCTCAAAGCCCTGCGCAGTTTTCAGAAGAAGGCCATCTCCCGCAGGGATTTCGACAACGTTGCCGATGTCGAGATCCGTAGAACCGTGCACCTGCAGGAAAAAGCCGGACTCGATATCATCGTTGACGGCGAACACCGCAGGGAGAGCTTCTACGCCTTTATCACGGACAAGGTTGATGGCACCCGGCTCATGTCATTGGCCGATATGCTCGATTATGTCGAAGACAAGGCCGAATTTGAAGAAATGCTGCGGACCATGGACATGCCGGCCTCGGCCGTGAAAAATCCCACCTGCATCGGCAGGCTTTCGCGCCGGGAGCCCCTGGCGGTCAATGACCTCAAATTTCTTCGCTCCCTGTCAAAAAAACCGGTCAAAATCACCCTGCCGGGTCCGTATCTGCTGACCCGTTCCATGTGGGTCGGGGCGCTGACAGGAAAAGTCTATCGCAATCACAAGAAACTGGCGGATGATATCGTCAAAATACTGCGGGAGGAGCTGATCGATCTGCGTGACGCCGGTTGCGACTTTGTCCAGTTCGACGAACCGGTTCTCACCGAAATCGTCATGTCGGAGAATTGCGATCGGCGAACTTTCATGTGAGCGACGCTTGCAACCCGCCGTGATGCGGGAAAGGAACTGGAATTCGCGGCGGAGTTGATCAACCGGATCACCGCCGGCATCGAAGGTGTCCGAACAGGGATTCACATCTGCCGGGGCAACTGGAGCAAACAGGAGGAGGTGCTCCTGCAAGGGGATTACGCCAAACTCATTCCCGCATTAAAACCCATGAAGATCGACCAGTTTGTCCTGGAATATGCCACCCCAAGGGCCGGTGATATTGAAGTGGTGGGATCGGTTCTATCGGACCGGGAACTGGGACTGGGCGTGGTCAATCCACGGACGGATACTGTTGAAACACCGGATGAAATCGTGATGAAGGCCACAAGAGCGCTTGATTTTTACAGGCCGGAGCAGCTTTTTCTCAATACCGACTGCGGTTTCGGCTGTTTTGCCAGTCGCTCGGTGAATGTTGAGGAGGTTGCTTATAAAAAACTCTGCAGCATCGTTGCAGCAGCCGAGACGCTGCGGAAAAGATTTGGATGAGAGGTAAATACCACCTTCTCATTCTCGTTTGACATTATCTGCCAAGATCAGATGACAGCTATAGCAGCGTATTATTTCAATAACAGAAAATAGGTTAACTCCGAGGAGAACGAAATGACAAAAGCCAGAGAAATTGTAAAACACTTTAAAAAAGGGATGGGGATTCTTGCCGAGGCCATGCCGGAAACCATTCCGGCATTGGGTGCTTTTATCAATTGCGCCCAAAAAGAAGGCGTGTTGACTTGCAGGGAGAAGGAACTGGTCGCCATCGGGGTGTCTTTGTATTCAAGATGCCCTGAATGTATTGCCGTTCACTGCCAGAAAGCATTGGAGGCAGGCTGCACCCGGGCCGAAATTCTTGAAGCAGCCGGTATGGCCATGGTCTTTGGCGGTGGTCCGGTGCTGGCTTCAAGCGCAACCCTGCTTTTGGATTGCCTGGATGAATTTGAGAAATAATACCTTGGAGGAACATTATGTAAAAAAATGTTTTCCTGACGGGGTTCAGGGCTCAAACCAAAACAGTCTCTGTCAAAATTGTTAACTTATTTTCTTGACATTACCCTTTGCCTGTGTTTTTTTGGATATCGTACAGGCGCTCAGAAAATGAGCTTAAGAGGGAACCCCGTGAGAATCGGGGACGGGCCCGCCGCTGTAACCGGGGACGACCGCAGCATTTATGCCACTGATTGCAATACTTGGTTCGGGAAGGCGCTGCCATTAGGGTGAACCGGAAGTCAGAAGACCTGCCTATACAGACATCAGCCCGTTTCCCGTGGACAGGGAAAGGCTTATTAGATTCCGTGCGATAAAAAGGGCATCCCGGATCGATCTTGAATCGGTCCGGGATTTTTTTTGCCCGAAATTTTATGATAATTTAATCACTGTTCAAGTGCTCTGAAAAGAGCTTAAGAGGGAACCCCGTGAGAATCGGGGACGGGCCCGCCGCTGTAACCGGGGACGACCGCAGCATGAAAGCCACTGATCGCAGTTTATGGATCGGGAAGGCGCTGGAGGGCGAATGATCCGGGAGTCAGAAGACCTGCCTGAACGATGCGCCGTCTGCTTTCGGACGAAGCCCGGCGCGTGCATTCCGATGGATAAGAAGGGATATCCCCGGATCGAGATGGCTTCGATTCGGGGATATTTTGTTGTAAAAACCAAAATTCTTACAGCTCATGAAAGACTGGGATTTTTTTATCGACAATCTGAATGAAGAATAATCATGAAAGGAGACGAGAATGAAGAAAGGAATGAAGCTTACCAAACACATGCTGTCGTTGCTGGCCATGATCACGCTGCTTTGCTGTTCTTTGAACGGGTTCGCCGCACACGGAGAGAAAAAAACGGAGAAAAAGGCGATTCTGCTCGTTTCCTTTGGCACAAGTGATCCGGAAGCTGGAAAGGTATTTGACCAGATCGATGAACAAACCCGAAAGGCGTTCTCCGGTGTGGAAATCCGCTGGGCATATACCTCAAAGATGATTCGTGCCAAGCTTGCCAAAGAAGGCAAGTTTCTGGATTCCCCGGAAATAGCGATGGCCAAACTCATGAGCGATGGTTACACCCATGTGGCGGTACTCTCCCTGCACACGATTCCGGGTGAGGAATTTCACGAACTGTATCAGAATGCTCAGCTTTTCGGCCAGATGGCCGGCGGGTTCGAGAAGATTCTAGTGGCGCGGCCCCTGCTGTCATCGGCCAAAGACATGGAGACCGTGGCCGGAACCCTGATGAAAAACATTCCGGGCCGAAAGCCTGCGGATGCTGTCCTTTTCATGGGCCATGGCACCGGACACCACCCCGCGGACGCCATTTATCTGGCAATGAATCAGGTATTTCAGGATATCGATCCCCGTGCGTTTGTAGGAACCGTGGAAGGCAAGTTGATGATCGAAACCCTACTGCCCAAGCTGAAGCAGCTTAAAATCAAAAAAATCTATCTGGTGCCGCTGATGTCCGTTGCCGGCGATCACGCCAAAAACGACATGGCCGGGGATGAACCGGAGAGCTGGAAATCTGTCCTGACCCGAAACGGCTATCAGTGCGAAAGCATAATCAAGGGAACTGCCGATTATCCGGAAATCGTTGAGGTGTGGCTGGACCATCTGCGAACCGTCCTCGCACATTTCTGACATCTCAACTTATTATAGTTTCCAACCAATCGTGATGGACGCAAAAAAAAGTTGACACAGAAAGGCTGTTTATGTATGAAGGTAAAAGCTAAAGGGCAAGAAGCCCTTGATCCAAGAAGAAATATAGTAACTTCATATTTAAAATCCGGTTAAGAAGGCCAGAACAGTGCTTTAACAAGCATTGTCTGGCCTTTTTTGTTTTTGAAAGTTCGATCCGGCGGGCAAAGTATCATCCGGAAATTGCTCTGGGTGATAGATTTTATTACAACCTTTAAGTAAACGGATGGCTATATGCCTCCGGAGGGAGGATTTTTTCCATGCACATGGCAGACGCACTGATTTCTCCGGTTGTGGGCGGTACGATGTGGGCGGCTACTGCGGCTCTCATTGCCTATAGCGCAAAGAAGCTCAAAGAAAACAACGATGACAGCAAAGTGCCACTCATGGGGGTGCTGGGGGCGTTTATATTCGCGGCCCAGATGATCAACTTCACGATTCCGGTTACTGGATCAAGCGGCCACCTCGGGGGAGGCATGATCCTCGCCATATTGCTGGGACCCTACGCCGCCTTTCTCACCATGGCTTCCGTTCTCACGGTTCAGGCTTTATTTTTTGCCGATGGCGGTCTTCTGGCTCTGGGGTGTAACATATTCAACCTCGGTTTTTTCCCTTGCTTCATCGCTTACCCTTTCATCTATAAAAAGATTGCCGGTGAGCAACCAACTCAAGGGTATATTTTGGCTGGGGCCATGACGGCGTCAATATTAGGACTGCAAATGGGAGCCTTCGGTGTCGTTCTGGAAACCCTTTTCTCGGGCATCTCGGAACTGCCCTTCGGTACTTTTGTGCTCTTGATGCAGCCCATCCACCTGGCCATAGGCATCGTTGAAGGATTTGTCACTGCCGCCGTGGTGACTTTTGTTTGGAAGGCACGTCCCGAGATCCTGGAAATGGTTGCCACCTCAAAGCCGGTGGAGCATCTCACCCTCAAGAATGTTCTTGTGGGGCTGCTTGTGGTTACCGCCATCACCGGAGGCGCTCTGTCCTGGTTTGCTTCGGCCAATCCGGATGGGCTAGAGTGGTCAATGTTTCACGTTTCCGGCAAGGCGGAGCTCGAAGCGCCAGAGAAGGGTCTCCATTCACTGCTTGGGGCGCTTCAGAAAAAAACCGCCTTTTTACCTGATTACAGTTTCAAGAAAACGGAAGAAAATCCTGCCAAATCACACGAAGGAAATGAAATTGCCAAACCAGAAGAGGGTAAGGAGGAGAGTTGGCCCAACGTCAGCGCCGGAAGATCCTTTTCAGGCCTCATCGGAGGCGCGATGGTAATGGCACTTTCAGGTTTGATCGGTTTTGGGGTACGAAAATTTCAGCACAGACTATAAGCCGGGGGATTTCCGAATCAATTTCAGTCATAGCTTTCAATATCAATGAGGACGGAGATGATTATGAAGCAAATACTCGTGTGGTTGGTTGCAGGCGTCTTTTTTTTCAATGTGGGGAACGTGGTGAGAGCGGCCGACGAAAAACTTAAGGATGGAACTAAAGTAATTCAAGAAACGGCAGCGAATGAAGGAATAAACGTGGCGCAATCGAAAGATACTGACGTCAAACAAAAAGAAGAGTTATCTGAAGAACAGGAATCACTAACCGAAGAAAGAAGACCCCACCTTCCCGAGATCAAAGAGGAGATTGAAGAGAAGAAGCCCTTCGAGATTCACGGAGGGTTAGTGGGATTCTACCAAGGTGGCACTGCAGGAAACATCGAGGGGGAAAATGTTGGCAACCCTTCGCAGCCAGGTTTTACGGCTGATTTTCAAATGACATTCAGGCCTCCCGTCGCCTTTTTCGAAAATGGCCGGTTCTTTGTGAGGCTTCATGTCGGTGAAGGCAGAGGTGCAGATGCTATACTCGGCGACAAACTATTTGCGAACCTGAATACGATAGCGGATAACAGCAATTATCTTCAGACAGACTTCGATAAAGCCTTTTGGCTTGCTGAAGCGTATTATGCCCATGAGCTTTTTGACGGCAAATTGACTTTTATCGTCGGCAAGACCGAGCCCGTGGTCTTCATCGACAATAATGCATTCGCCAATAATTCAAGTTCCCAGTTTGTGGGGAAACCCTTTGTAAACAATCCCATCTTGAATAGCGAAGATCAATTGGCGCCCATTGTGGCGGCTTCGCTCTCACCAATTGAGAGCTTATCCATTACGGCCCTGGCCGTTTCGTCCAGTTTTCCCAATGCCCCTGATCAAACAGTGCAAAAGAGCATCTATGACAGTGTCTTCGATAAACCCCTGTTTGCCGCTCAACTTGCTTATTCACCGAAATTCGGCGAAATGAAGGGAAACTACAGGCTCTATTTTTGGGACGCCACATATGATCACGTAAATGGGGCAGGAGATACCAGTTCGGATGGTTTGGGAGTCGGCCTGAGCCTTGATCAGCAGGTCACTGACTGGCTGGGACTTTTCGCAAGGCTTGCCTACAGCGACAAGAACGCCTACAATGTGGATTGGTTTTGGTCTGCTGGAGCCAACCTGAAAGGGCTTATACCATATCGAGACGAGGATGAGCTGGGAATAGGCCTTGCCGGACTGAAAGGATCGGTCGGCCCGGACAACGACGGTACGGAGTTCCACACCGAAGTGTATTACAGAATTGTTCTGTCGAAAAATTTTGCAGTGAGCCCGGATATCCAATATGTCGCCAATCCGCTGGGTAACAGCCATAACGACGGCGTTTTTGCCGGGATGGTACGCGTGGAATTCTCTTTTTGAGGGCTACCACAGTGCGGAAAATCCCAAAACGCCGGAATGGATAGAAATGATACGTAAAGAGATTGAAGAGGCAAAGTAGTAAACAAGATACAGTACAATTCACACTAATTTTTTGATCGAAAGGAAGGATACCATGACAGAAAGCAAAGACCACAAACATCAGCACTCGCATGAGCACCCTCATGCCCATGAACACGCTCATGAACATGACAAGGATGAGCATAGCCATGAACATGACCATATCCACAAGCATGAACATGGACATGCCCATTCGCACGATGATGCCGCGGGCGACCATGAGCATAAAGACAACCATGGCTCGCACGAACATGATCATCCGGATCATGGCTCTGAAACGCATCAGCACAAGCACTGATGATGAAAGCCGGAGCGGAACGGGGCGCTTCCGGAGAAAATGCGATTATCCGGACAGTTGCCGAGGTCGATGTGATTATCGGACCGATTGCCATTACTCTGATCACAAATATATTATTGAACAGATACCGCAGGCGTTTCCACTGCCAGGCTCCAGCGTCCGCCGAGACCAGGGACGTACCCGATGAATTGTCCGCTTCGCTCCGGGGTGCAATAGACACTATTCGCTGACCGAGATGAAGCACCACGGGAAACTGACGGTGTTAGGGAGCCCTGGAACCGGCCGTCCGGCTTGCGATCGGCAATGCAGGCTATATTGGGTTCAACAATCCATGCATTCAGAAAGGAGACTGTCATGAAACCAGGAGCCAGAAATCAATTAACGGGTAAGGTGACGTCCATTAAAAGCGATGAGATCATGTCGCTGGTCAAATTCTCTGTCGCGGTTCCAAAGGAAATGGCGTCGGTGTTGACCACGGAATCGGTCAAGGATATGGACTTAAAAATTGGTGATGAGGTTGAGTTGGTGATCAAGGCCATTCACGTATTGCCATTGAAGCGCTAAACGCCTGTTTGATAACGATGGGTCTGAAAAGCGCTTTTCGGACCCCATCGTTATCATCGTTGCTTAACGCATGAGTTCAAAAAAGCCTCCAGCCTCACCCGGAGCTGCTCGGTATCGGATGCCGAATAGTCGGTTTCCAGATGGAAAAACGGGAGACAGTGCTGATCGCGGACACAAGCGCTGAAAATCTCTCTTCAGTTCCATAATCTCCTGGATAACAAATATGTATCCGTAATCAATTCAAGCGACGACAACCGGGCGGGAAATCCCAGCTATTATGACGAGGCGCCTTTCACGACAGTCCTTGCGGTATCCATGGAATTTTAAACCAGGGCAGAATGATACTACTAAAACTTGACGTAACTGCTTCCTTAAAAGAAAACGATACTCCAATTTTTGAGTACCTTAACGTAATCTCCTGTTTTTGAGACCATGAAACGTACCGCCATTTTACGGTTTCGGGGCTTTGA
>Ga0315270_10001021_pt1 | contig 15004 bp, 11 predicted proteins | sample C1_bottom_MG_FD_204932 | JGI IMG/M metagenome (GOLD analysis project Ga0315270, IMG submission 204932) | Sediment microbial communities from Yellowstone Lake, YNP, Wyoming, USA - C1_bottom | ecosystem: Environmental > Aquatic > Freshwater > Lake > Sediment | place: USA: Wyoming | collected... | reverse complement strand
AAGCAAATTTACCGCTTGCCGAACACAAAAAGTATTTGTACCGGCCTTATCGGATGCAGGGTATTGCCAATCCCATCCATTGTTTTTTCCGCGATGACCGCTTGGCGGATATGATCGGCTTTGAATATTCAAACTGGAATGGCCAGGATGCGTCTTTGCATTTTGTCGAACAGATTGAGGCAATTGCCGATTCGGGCAATGGCGAAATTCCTTTGGTCAGTGTGATACTCGATGGAGAAAATGCGTGGGAGTATTATCCGTATAACGGCTACCATTTTTTAAATGATCTTTACTCGGCGCTTGAAGGGCATCCAAAAATAAATACCACAACCTATCGTGATTATTTGAATGTGTATGAGGCTGCCGGCGATCAGGCTTCTGTCAAAGTAGGTGAGTTGCCAGAACTGGTGGCGGGTAGCTGGGTCTATGGTACTTTTTCCACCTGGATAGGTTCACCGGATAAAAATCATGCCTGGGATTTGTTGTGTGCAGCGAAACAAAAATACGACATGGTGATGGCAGCAGGTCGTTTAAGTGATGAAGAAAAACAGGCTGCGGAAAAACAATTGTCATCCTGCGAAAGTTCAGACTGGTTCTGGTGGTTTGGCGACTACAATCCTTCGCATGCGGTTGCAAGTTTTGACCGGTTGTATCGGCATAATCTGATGCATTTGTATCAATTATTAAAACTTGATGTTCCTGATAACTTAAATACTCCAATTAGCCAAGGCGGCGGGACAGTTGAGGCGGGTGGAACCATGCGTCGTGGCTCATGACAAATTTCCGGATTACACATTAGGATTTTGAAATGGTTTCTTATGGCAAAAGGCACTGAAATGCGTTTCCCGCGCAGTAGCGGAATTTTACTTCACCCAACCTCTTTGCCCGGCCCCCATGGTTCGGGAGATTTCGGTGCGGCTGCTTACCATTTCGTGGACTGGCTGGTGTTGTCTGGCCAGAAGATGTGGCAAATGCTTCCATTGGGCGGAACGGGGCCGCTTAATTCGCCTTATATGAGCCGCTCCGCATTTGCAGGTAATCAGTTGCTGATTGATCTGCATGAGTTGGCCGGGAATGGCTGGCTAACCGCTGAAGAGCTGCTCCCGGATGCAGATTTTGATGCTCAACAAATTCAGTTTCCTCTGGTGCAAAAATTTCGCATGGACAGGCTGCGTCTTGCCGCCAATCGCTTTTTTGCCGAGCAGCATCATTATCGCGCTGATTTTGTTTCGTTCTGCACCGCAGAGCAATCCTGGCTGGAAAACTATACATTATTCATGGCACTGACCGAAAAATTCAAGGGGCTGGAGTGGGGAGAATGGCCGCTTGAATTTGCGCATCGTAATGCAGAAGCACTGTCCAAAGCGCGTGAGTCATTGGCCGATGAAATTTCATTTTGCCAGTTTTGCCAGTGGTGTTTTTTCCGTCAATGGAGAAAGTTGAAAAGCTATGCGAATGATCGCGGCGTAAGGATTGTCGGTGATATGCCGATTTTTGTGGCTTACCAGAGTGCGGATGTGTGGGCTAAGCAGCATCTGTTTGAGTTGGGCGCAGATAATAAACCTACGGTTATTGCTGGCGTACCGCCCGATTATTTCAGTGCTACTGGACAACGCTGGGGAAACCCGCTTTTCCGCTGGCCGGTGCATGAGCAGGAAAATTACGCCTGGTGGATAGAGCGAATGCGCAAGACTGTTGAGATGTATGATCTCGTGCGCATCGATCACTTTCGCGGATTTGCGGGATATTGGGAAATTCCGGCTGCTGAACCTACCGCGATGAATGGCCGATGGATGCCAGGCCCCGGGGAGAAACTATTTACAGCAATTCGTGAAGCGCTGGGAACATTGCCTATCATTGCGGAAGACCTGGGTGTGATTACGCCTGATGTGATTGCACTTTTGAAAAAACTGGATTTGCCCGGTATGCGTGTGTTGCAGTTTGCCTTTGGTGGCTCAACTGACAATGCCTATTTGCCCCATAATTTCATCAACAACATGGTTGTTTACGTCGGCACGCACGACAATGATACGACTATCGGCTGGTTTACTTCGGCATCCGAACATGAGCGCTCCTTTGTACGCAAATATTTGCGCACGGATGCAAAGGAAATCAATCTTGATTTGATACATGCCGCATCCGGATCAGTGGCAGATATGGCCATCTATACTATGCAGGATGTGTTGGCTCTGGACAGTGCTCATCGCATGAATGTGCCGGGAGTCGCGGATGGGAATTGGGGCTGGCGTTTTACCTGGGAGCAGGTTTCAGAAAATTATTCTGAACGTCTTTACGAGATGACTGCCCTGCATGGACGCTGCGAGGCTGATCGTTTGAAAATTTACTGAGTATCTAAAATTCTCGTGATTTGACGAGATTCCGTCCAGAATCTTTAGCGTTATATAGAAGTTCGTCTGCTGCAGCAATCAGATCTTGTTGAGTAATCGTTTTCTCTTCATTTGCAAAGTTGACCGAGATCACTCCAAAGCTGGATGTAAGATTTTTATCCGGAACAGTGCTTTGTATGGACTTGTTATCTGTCAGTGAGGTACGCAGACGTTCTGCGAGCAGCGTACCGCCGGTCAAGTCTGTATCCGGTAATAGCAGCAGGAATTCCTCGCCGCCATAGCGAATCACATAATCTACATGTTCCCGGGTATTTTGCTGAAGCAATGAGGAAAATGCACATAGAACGATATCACCGGTTTGATGACCATAGGTGTCGTTAATCGATTTGAAATGATCGAGGTCGCACAGGATAATCGTCATCCACAGTTTGTGGCGTTGAGCGCGAGATATTTCTTTTCCCAAGATGTCGTCATACAAATAGCGTCTGTTGTAACAACCTGTGAGGTGATCACGCACCGTTTGCTTTTTCAGCATGCATTGGGCAGTGAATTCCTCCCGCCAAAGGCGATGATAACGCCGGGCAGCGACTGCACCAAAAAGATTCGTTAATACGAAAAGCATGGTCATCCTTACAATGTCTGAATGAAGCAGCCCGCCCAGCTTTATCGCAATGAATATAAATATAGCGGTACTGGCGACTGCTACGCCCAGGGCATAAAGAAACCTGTTGGGAATAAACAGATATACCACGATGAGCATGATCCCCATCGCCATTGCATGCCATGGCATCTCGTGCGGGCGGTAGCATGCGACCAGCATAAAAGTTGCCATGCCGACAATTTCAGCAACAGTTGCGGCCCACATGGGCATGCTAATTGACAGTGGCCGGAGGTATATCAGGTAAATTCCAGTCATAGCCGTAATTGCAACGAACATGCGTGCCATGAAGAGCACAAGCGCATCGTGTGTGTAACCGAGTGCGGCAATATCAGTTTGGATAAATGCCAGGTAGAACAACGAGCAAAAAATCAGTGCGATACGAAGCTGGTGTTGGCTGTTAGCCAAATGATGGTGGAGGAATGTTTTTTCAACATTTGGATCGCTGAACTCACTCCAGAACGGGCGGAGTTCGAATCCGGCAAGATGGTTAATGTTTCTTGGCACAGTTAATTGGATATAGCTAATTGTTTTCAATGAAGCTTTGTATTATATACGTATTCGCTGGATTTTCTTGATACTTAATACCTTAAACCACTCAAACCAGAGAACCCCGGCCAGGCCTGCAATGCAACACAGGATAAATTGCATAAGGGTTATGGAAGCAAAGTGAAAAACTCCCTGCATGAAGGGAACAGTCAAGGCAATTACCAGGAAGCCAATTGCCCCTCCGGTTACCCACCATAGTGAAGGGTTGTGATTGTGTAGAGTTGCCACAAGAGTATGTTCCCAGGAACGGTTAACGAGTATCAGGCCAAGATTGCCAATGACAATTGTACAGAATGTAAGTGCACGGGCTGTTTCGGCGGACGCGTTCACGTTTAAGGCATAGGTCAATACAGCAAGCGTGGCCAGCAAAACGACCATGCCTTGTGCCAGACTAATCAGTAAAATATATTTTCCAAACAGCGGTTCCCGTATGTCGCGGGGTGGGCGTTGCATGATGTCAGTTTCAGTTGGCTCTGCTTCAAACGCAATAGAGCAGGCCGGGTTGATGATCATTTCCAGAAACACAATATGCACCGGTGCGAAAATCGCCGGCCACCCCAGCAGTAGTGGTATGAGAGAGAGACCGATGATGGGAATGTGCACGGCAAAAATATAGGCCATTGCCTTGCGCATATTGTCGAAGATACCGCGCCCCATTCTGATGGCGTGCACGATGGAAGCAAAGTCATCATCCAGTAATACCAGTGCTGCGGCTTCACGTGCAACGTCGGTACCACGGCCACCCATGGCGATGCCGATATGTGCTGCTTTCAACGCTGGTGCATCGTTGACACCGTCACCTGTCATTGCAACGACTTCACCATTGTCTTTGAGTGCATTGACCAGACGCAATTTTTGTTGCGGCACCATGCGTGCAAAGATGTTGCTGTGGCAAATTCTTTCCCGCAGGGTTGTATCATCCATCTCGCTTAGTTGTGGCCCGGTGATTATTCCACCGTTGCCACTGCTTAGTCCGATCTGGCTGGCGATTGCTGCCGCCGTTGCGGGGTAGTCGCCGGTGATCATCACCACACGTATTCCAGCCGTTTCACATTCTTTTAGGGCTGTTTGCACTGTGGGACGCACAGGATCAGCCAGTCCAATCAATCCTACAAATTTAAATTCGAAATCATGTTGAATTTCCGGCCATTCCCTGCCTTGATAGGTGGCACGAGCAACGCCAAGTATGCGCATACCCTGTGCGGCAAGTATCTCAATTTGCTTGTCCAGGGTAGCGAGCTGAGCAGCATCAAGATGGCAAAGATCAGCTATCGCTTCAGGAGCGCCTTTGCTGGCAACGACATATTCATCGCGGTCCCGGGCTTTCCACACGTGTGATAAAGCGAGTTGCTCGGGGGAAAGCGCGTAATCATGTTTGTGTATCCAGTCCTGGTGGAGGTGTTCTGTATCGGACAGAAAATGATTGGTGAGTTCATGGATGGCTTTTTCCATCGGATCAAACGGATCAGCCTCGCTTGATAGTACGGCGAATTCAAGCAACTCATGGAATGTTTCTGGCAACTCTGTCTGGCTGTTGTTTACTTTGAATACTTCTCCCTCGACACTGAGTTGCTGGACGTTCATGCGATTTAGGGTGAGCGTACCTGTTTTGTCCACACATAATACGGTGGCAGATCCAAGGGCTTCTATTGCGGGCATGCGGCGGGTAAGAATTTGATGTCTGGAAATACGCCATGCTCCCATGGCCATAAATACGGTGAGTACCACTGGGTACTCTTCGGGCAATAGCGTCATGGCCAGCGTGATGCCTGAAAGGAGGCCATGCAACCAGTCGCCATATAGCAGACCATATAGCAGCATCAGTATCAGGCAGATGGAAGCACCGATAATAGCGAGCCAGCGCACCAGTATGTTGATTTCCTTTTGTAACGGAGAAGAGGCAATTTCTATTTCATGCAGGGCTTTACCGATTTTGCCGATTTCGCTGCGTGGTCCGGTCGCAAGTACATATGCGATGCCGCGGCCTTGAATAACCAGTGTTCCAGAATAGACAAAGGGGTGGTCATCACCACCAGGCGGAATAACTGTGTGATTGATTTTGTCAGTGCTTTGATTCGCCACCTTGCGTACGGAAACAGATTCTCCGGTGAGGAGGGATTCGTCTGCTGATAAATTATTGCTTTCGATCAGAATGGCATCGGCCGCTATACGGTCACCTTCTACCAGTATCAGAATGTCATCGCGCACAACTTCGCGCCCGGCGATACGCAGTTCGATACCATCTCTTATTACCAGTGCGCGCGGGCTGGTGAGTTCGCGCAAGGCTTCAAGTACGCGCTCGGTTTTATATTCCTGATAGATGGTTATTCCCATTACGATGAAGATAAAACCGAGCAGCAAAAGGGCATCATTTATATTGCCGAGCAGCAGATAAATTGCACCGGCCGCTACCAGCAGCAGGAACATGGGTTCGCGCAAAACATCGAGTGTAATATTTAAAAGCTGCCGCTGTCCGTGAGCTGGCAACTCATTCGGCCCCTCTGTTTGTAAACGTAAGATAGCCTCGGTTTGAGATAAACCGCTAATAGGTGAATTGCCAGGTATTTCTGTTCCCATGAGTACTAGCTTATCAGGTAAGTTACAATTCAATAGTCTTTAAATAGTGACAGAATTGCAGCCATTGTGCCGAAAAAATACTTTAAAAAATTTCTTCCCAGCCATGAATCCATCCGCCAGAATCGTATGGTGCGCCCATTTGGCAACTGGCTGACCCATCCTAACCTGTGGCATTTAAACCGCCGTTCGGTGGCCGGCGGTGTGGCTGTCGGAATGTTTGGCGGCCTGGTGCCGGGCCCGTTGCAAATGATTACCGCAGGGCTGCTGGCAGTGATATTTCGCGTCAATTTGCCGGTTGCGATGTTTACTACGTTTTATACCAACCCTTTCACTATCGTGCCTTTATATTGGGTCGCCTATCAGCTTGGTGTGCTGGTTACCGGCCATGGTCACTTGCTGGCTGATACCCGTTTTGTGGTGCCTGAGATGAGCTGGAATAATTGGCTGAGTGTCATGGTTGAGTGGATGGTTTCCCTTGGCAAGCCCTTTGCGATCGGATTGCCCTTGCTGGCAATTATTCTGGCGCTGCTGGGTTATGTTGTGGTGCGTGTGGGCTGGCGTATATGGGTAATGTGGCAGTGGTATGAACATGGAAAAAGGCAGCTTCATTTTAGAATTGCCGAGAAGTCTGATCTGGAGCGTATTGTTACTTTGGTAAATTCTGCTTATCGGGGAGAAACCAGCCGTGCAGGTTGGACAACGGAAGCAGATTTGCTCGGTGGGCAACGTACCGATGCTGCTGAAGTGGGTGAATTCCTTGCTGCACAGGATTCGATAATACTGTTGTGCCTGAACCGTCATAAAATCATTGGCACGGTTCATTTGCAACATGGCAAACATGTGGCTTATATGGGTATGCTGGTTATTCAGCCTGATCTGCAAGGCAAGGGTATCGGGAAAAAATTTATGCGGGCAGCAGAGGATACTGCGATTAAAATGTGGGGCGTGGAAAAGATGCTGATGTATGTCATTACCCTCAGACATGAGTTGATTGCATTTTATGAACGGCGTGGTTATCACCGCACCGGAAAAGTGAAAGCATTCCCGGATGAGGTTCGCTTCGGCATACCGAAGGTTGCAGGTTTGCAAATAGAGCTGCTGGAAAAAATGCTTTAAACGAGCGCTATTTTTATTAACTATTTATATTGTTTGAATTGAAGATGAAACTTATTTCTAGTGTTATTGCAGTGACAATACTGGCTTTTTCCTTGAGTGCACAGGCTGCAGAGCTGCTGACTGTAGCGGTGGCGGCCAATGTGAAGTTTGTGTTTGACGAACTGAAGACAGAGTTTAAAAAATCTACGGGAATCGATGCAAACGGCGTGTTTGCTTCTTCCGGCAAGATTAACGCGCAAATAAAGAGCGGTGCACCCTACGATGTGTTTATGTCAGCGGATATGGAGTTCCCCGCTGCCCTGCATAAGGAAGGGCTGGCTACTGAGGCACCCTGGGTATATGCAAAAGGTGTGCTGGTTTTATGGACCTTGCGGCCTTTGGATTTGAAGCAGGGCATGAGAGTCTTGAATGATCCGGCGGTTAGAAAGATTGCGATGGCCAATCCGAAACTGGCGCCTTATGGCCGAGAAGCGCTGCGTTCACTGGAATATTTCAAGATGGTAAAACATGTTGAGCCCAAGCTCATATATGGCGAGAGCATCGGCCAGGTAAATCAATATATCGATAGTCAGTCCGTTGAAATCGGATTTACCGCAAAATCAGTGGTACTGGCCCCGCAAATGCATGGTCATGGCAATTGGATTGAGGTACCGAAAGAAAGTTATCAGCCGATTGAGCAGGGCATGGTTATATTGAAACACGGTGCAGAAACCAATGCGGATGCCGCGCAGAAATTTATGGTGTTTATGGCGTCTGCCAAAGCGCGCAGTATTTTTGAAAAATTCGGTTACCTCCTCCCGTGAATAAATTGCGCGGACGCATCACCGGCATAGAATCCAACGATCATGTATCGCTGGTGGATGTGGATGTATATGGCGATTCCTTTACCGCCACATTGTTGGAAACGCCTGAGGACTCGCCCTATTTGCAGGTGGGTAGTGAGGTGATTGTACTGTTTAAGGAAACTGAGGTGTCGCTGGCCAAGGGGCTCAGTGGCCTGATCAGTTTGCGTAATCGTGTTAACGCAATTGTAAAGCAAGTACGGAGTGGCATTATTCTTAGCGAGGTGGTGCTGGAGTATCGCGGTCAAACTTTGAGCAGCATTATTACCACCCGTTCAATTACGCGGCTGGATATTAAAGCGGGTGACGAGGTGGAGGCGATGGTAAAAGCGAACGAGGTGACATTGATGGAGGTTGGCGATGAATTATGATCTGCAGCCGCTGATTTTAACTTTCAAGCTGGCGGCGGTTACCACGCTGATTTTGTGTTTGATTGGCATTCCGTTTGCTTACTGGATGGCGCATACCAAGGTACGAATCAAACCGGTGCTGGAAACGCTGGTGAGCATGCCGTTGGTGTTGCCTCCCTCGGTGCTGGGTTTTTATCTGCTGCTGGCATTTAGCCCGCAGAGTGCATTTGGTCATTTTGTTGAAACGTATATCGGAATAAAACTGGCCTTCAGCTTTGCCGGACTGGTGGTGGCTTCGGTGATCTTCAGTTTCCCGTTTCTGGTGCATCCAGTGCAATCCGGATTTCAGGCGTTGCCTGTTTCATTGTCTGAGGCGGCCTGCACACTGGGCAAGAGTCGCTGGCAGGCTTTTGTACATGTGCTGTTACCCAATATTAAACCCTCACTATTGGCCGGTATTGTGTTGTCATTCGCTCATACGATAGGTGAGTTTGGTGTGGTGATGATGATAGGCGGCAATCTGCCCGGGGAAACCAAGGTGGCCGCCATCGCGATTTATGACGAGGTTGAATCGCTAAATTATGACGCGGCCAACTTTTATGCATTGGTGCTGTTCAGTGTGTGCTTTGTTATCTTGCTCACTGTCTATTTGCTAAACCGAAAAATGCTGATGAAAGTGGGTTGAGATGATAGAAGTTGATATCCGGAAAAAACTTTTTTCAGCTCAGGGTGAGTTCATTCTCGATCTGCAATTGAACATTGAGCAAGGAGAGTTTATCTCTTTGTTTGGCCAGTCCGGAGCGGGTAAAACCACTTTATTACGTTGTCTGGCGGGCCTGGAAAAGCCTGACTCCGGCTATATTAAAGTAAACGCAGAAAGCTGGTTTGATAGCAAAGCTGGCACCATGCTGCGCGCTCAATATCGCCATGCAGGATATATGTTTCAGGACTACGCACTGTTCCCCAACATGACCGTGCGCGGTAATCTGGAATTTGCGTTGCGGCCGGGAGCAGATAAAAAACGTGTAGCAGAGCTCATTGAGATGATGGGGCTGGGTGAGTTGCAGCAGCGCAAACCCGGCACGCTTTCAGGCGGCCAGAAACAACGCGTGGCACTCGCACGTGCGTTGGCTGCAGAGCCCAGGTTGCTGCTGCTGGATGAACCATTTTCTGCATTGGATCATGAAACCCGGGTTCGTTTGCAGGACGAAGTGATGCGTTTGCAGCGTCATTTTGGTTTGACCACGGTGATGGTGAGCCATGATGTTGGCGAAGTTTACAAGTTGTCGCAACGAGTGATGGTGATTGAACAGGGTAAGATCGAGAAACAGGGTTCGCCTGCTGAGGTGTTTAAAGCCGGTCAAGCCAGTGGCAAGTTCAGCTTTGCCGGAGAGGTGCTGGACATTGAGACGGCAGATGTTGTATTTGCAGTGACGCTATTGGTAGGTAACCAGGTTGTGCGTGTGATCGCCACACCTGATGAAGTAAAAAATCTCAAACAAGGAGACCGTGTAATGCTGATGTCGAAGGCATTTAATCCGGTGCTGCAATCAGTAATGTCTTGAATAATTCAACACGATAAAGGACAGATGATGAGCGAAAAGCAAATAGCAACATTGGCAGGCGGTTGTTTTTGGTGCCTGGAAGCGGTGTACGAACAGATGCGCGGCGTGGACAAAGTGGTGTCCGGTTATATCGCCGGAGACAAACCGAATCCGAGCTATGAAGAAGTGTGCAGCGGGATTAGTGGTCATGCCGAAGCGGTGCAAATTACTTTTGATCCGGATCAGGTTAGCTATGGTGAGCTACTCGCGGTATTTTTTACAATACACGACCCCACCACGCTAAACCGCCAGGGAAATGACAAAGGTACGCAGTATCGCTCGGCAATTTATTATCATACTGAAGATCAACGTGCTGATGCGGCTGAATTGATGGTCGAGTTAAAAAAACAGCACGTTTTTACTGATCCTATGGTGACCGAGCTGGTGGCCGCGTCAATCTTCTATCCTGCCGAAGATTATCATCAACATTATTATGCCAACCATCCTGCCCAGGGGTATTGCCAGTTTGTTGTTGCGCCAAAATTGGCTAAATTCAAGGAACATTTTGCGTCTAAAATGAAATAAGGTGTTTCCAAAAAATATCACGATTTGTTCCGGATACTTGTAATAAATGTGTAGCAATTAAATGACATCATACTTGCGCAGTCTTTGTAATTATTACTCAAAGGTGATGACATGTATGATTTTGATATTTTCAGTTTTGATTATTCACTCGCGGGTTTGTCTGCGGGAACCCTGATGCTGGCTAAACTGATCTTTTCCAGCCGTAAAATGAATGTGGAATGCAAAAAAGTTTGATTTCACATGCCGCGCATAAATTGCGGACGCAGTGGCCGCATCCCCTTTATTGCTTCATGTAACTGGTGAAGTAGTTTTTCTCGATCTTTAGGCAGATTTCCTGCCAGTGCCAGTGCATTGGAGGCGTGATTGGAGCGAAAGATGACTGGCTGCGGTGGATTGAGTCCCGCTATTAATCTCTGCTGCTCTTCGAGTATTGCAAAGTCATCCAGTTCGATGAAGGGCTCGTTGAATTTTTTGAAAAATTCCGCTTTTATGCTGTCATCGAGATAGAGCTGAAGCGTGGAAAGATATGTGACGGCTGCCTTGTTCAGCAGCGCAATCGTCCCTTCAATGTGCTCCTGACTATGGGTGTGACCTCCCAGCCCGAGTATGACGGTGGCAGATACTTTTAAGTTGCAGTCATATGCTTTATTCAATACCTCCATCATGCGCTGTTGTGTTGCGCCCTTGGTAATTTTCTTCAGTATCAGATCCGATCCCGACTCCACACCAACGTAGAGTAAATTGAGCTTGTGTTGCTGCAGGATTTTTAACTCCGCTGTGCTTTTGCGTTGTATGTTGCCGGGCGTGGCATAACAGGAAACACGTGCAAGCTTTGGCAATTTCTCATCCAGCGCTTTCAAGATTTCCAGAAGGTGTGTTGTGGGAAGAGCCAGTGCATCACCATCAGCCAGAAAAACGCGGTGAGCATCCGGATGCAGGGTGGCAGCCGAATTAATATTGTGCTTCACTTCGTCGAGGGTGCGTTCGGTATAGTGTTTGCTGCGATACATCGCGCAGTAACTGCATTGATTGAAGCTGCAGCCGTATGTGACCTGAATAATCAGGTTGTCGGCCTCGGCCGGAGGCCGATATAGCGGCAGGTCATAGTTCAAGAGGGACACTTAATTTCGCGGCTGTCTGTGTGCCTTGAAATAATTGATGAGGCCATTGGTAGAGCAATCATGGCTATTAACCGGCTCGGCACCAGGCAGTTCTGGTTGAATAGCTTTCGACAGTTGTTTGCCCAGCTCTACGCCCCATTGATCAAATGAGTTGATGTTCCAGATGATGCCTTGTACAAATACTTTGTGTTCGTAAAAAGCAACAAGAGAACCGAGCGTTTTAGGGTCAAGTTTTTGCAGCACGATAGAATTGCTGGGTTTGTTGCCGGGGAATATTTTATGTGGGAGCAGATTTTTAATCTGTTCGTCATTCAGTCCTTCGGTTTTTAATTCCTGGGTGACTTCCTGTGCATTTTTACCGCGCATCAGAGCCTCGGTTTGTGCAAAGAAATTGGCCAGCAGGATGGTCTGGTGTTCACCGATAGGGTGCTTGTTTTCGATCATCGCGATGTAGTCGGCAGGAATCAGGCGTTCACTCTGATGGATAAGCTGGAAGAACGCATGTTGACCATTGGAGCCCAGCTCGCCCCAGATGATGGGGCCGGTGGCGTAGTCGACGGGATTGCCGTCGCGGTCTACACGCTTGCCATTGCTTTCCATATCGAGCTGGCGAATATAGGCCGGCAGTCTGCGCAGATATTGATCGTAGGGAATAATCGCGTGGGTGTCGGCGCCAAAGAAGTTGTTATACCAGATGCCAAGCATGCCCATGATCACCGGCAGATTTTTTTCCAGCGGCGCATTGCGGAAGTGCTCGTCCATTTCATGGGCGCCCTGCAGCAACTCTTCGAATCGATTCATACCGATGGCAATAATGATAGAAAGACCTATCGCGGACCACATCGAATAACGCCCGCCCACCCAGTCCCAGAATTCAAACATCAGCTCCGTGCTGATGCCAAATTTGATCACTTCTTCGGTGTTGGTGGAGATGGCGACAAAGTGTTTTGGAATGGCACCTTCATCTTTGGCGATGCTCATAAACCATTCTCGCGCAGAGCGTGCGTTGGTCATGGTTTCCTGCGTGGTAAAGGTTTTGGAAGCGATAATAAAAAGGGTGGTTTCGGGGTTTAAATGGCGGTTCGTTTCAAACATCTGGGTGCTGTCTATGTTGGAAACAAAATGGAAGTTGATGTTGGGGCGTTGATAATCGAGCAGGCCTTCAGTCACCATGGCCGGGCCAAGGTCAGAGCCGCCAATGCCGATGTTAACGACATCAGTAATCGGTTTTCCGCTAAAACCTTTCCATTCGCCGTTGCGCACATCGTTGGAAAACTTGCGCATGCGTCCAAGCACTTCATTGATATCGGGCATGACATCATTGCCATCCACCATAACCGGTTGTTTACTGCGATTGCGCAGGGCGGTATGCAGAACCGACCTGTTTTCGGTTAAATTGATTGCATCGCCTTTGAACATTTTGCCGGTCCAACCTTGAACATCCCGCTCCTTTGCAAGATTGATTAACAGGCGCAGGGTTTCGTCAGTAATGCGGTGCTTGGAAAAATCGAACAGGATGTCGTTGAACTTGATGGAAAATTTCTCAAAACGCTTGGGGTCAGCTGCGAACAGGTCGCGCATATGGGTGTCAGCAATGGTTTGCTGGTGGGCTTTTAAGGCCAGCCAGGCTGGGGAGTTACTCAAATTGTTCATATTTATTTGTATTTTGATTTTTTATGTGTGGCTAATTGATCGGTTTAGAATTTATAAGTGCGTCTCAATCCAGGTTAATATTTATAGTGACATTATTTTAATGCTAAAAGCTTGATTATCCCTATTTTCTTGCTTCAATTGCATGCATTATTTAAGTGTTTAGTCATTTAAACTTAAATTAAGGTGTATTTGTTGCAGATTAGCGTCTGAAGTGATTATCCGCAATGCTTGTAGGGACTGAGACTTGCCGGCTGAGGATGTTTTTACCCCCTGTTTCATGTATTATTGAGGCATTCTGCAAAGGGAATCAGTCCCTTTGGAAACTCAATTATCTATATTTTCAAGGAAAGTCAGTATGTCGAGCGTAGAAACCCTGGGTGCTTTAGAGCGCCGTCTGAATGCCTCCATTCCTCAGCAGCAGTTGTTGGGCGAGGTTGCAGCCCGTATTAAACGAATTGGACGCACAGCGAAAGTTCCTGGTTTCCGTCCGGGCAAGGTTCCTTTTAAAATTTTGGAGCAACAGTTTGGTGCCCAGGCACATCACGAAGTGTTGGGTGATGAGTTGCAGCGTTCTTTCGCCGAGGCTGCACAGGCTAACAAGTTAAAAGTGGCAAGCTATCCTAACTTTGAAATCAAGACCAAGGATATGAATGCGCCACAGATTGAATATAGCGCGACCTTCGAAGTTTATCCTGAGGTGGTGCTGAGTGATATCAGCAAAGAAAGCGTCGAGCGTATAACATTTTCTATGGATGACACGAATATCGACAGCACCATAGAAACATTACGCAAACAGCGGGCCGTGTTTGAACCGGCAAGCCGTGCGGCACAGAATGAAGATCAGGTACGTATTGATTTCAGCGGCACGCTAGATGGTGTAGTTTTTGATGGCGGTGAAGCCAAGAATTTTGCGCTGGTGTTGGGTGTGGGTCGCATGTTGCCAGACTTTGAAAAAGGTATTATTGGCATGAAGGCGGGTGAAACCAAGTCATTTGAAATGACTTTCCCAGAGGATTATCACGGTAAGGATGTTGCGGGTAAAAAAGTAACCTTTACCATTGTAATGCACACAGTAGAAGCGCCTCGTTTACCGGAAGTGGACGCCGAGTTTGTAAAGGCTTTAGGTGTTGCGGATGGTGATGTGGCCAAGCTGAAAAGTGAAATAAAAAGCAATTTGAACCTGGAAGCTTCACGTCGTATCAAAGTGCGAAATAAAGATAATGTAATGGATACATTGTTAAAGATTTCGCAGCTGGAAGCTCCAAAAGCGCTGGTTGAGAGCGAGTCGCAGCGCATCATGGAACAGACTATGCAAGAGATGCAGGGGCGTGGCATGAACATTCCGAAAGGAATGAATTTGCCCGCCAACTTGTTTGCAGAGCGTGCTATCAAACGTGTCAAGCTGGGTTTGATTCTGGAAGAGCTGGTTAAACAAAACAAGCTGGAAGCAAAACCTGAGCAAGTGAAAGCATTGATCAATGAACATGCGCAGGGATATGAAAAACCTGAAGAAGTCATTCGCTGGTATGCGGCTGAGCCTTCACGTATGCGTGATGTTGAGAATCTGGCTCTTGAAGATAATGTCGTGAGCTGGGTAATGAGCCACGCCAAGGTTACTGACAAGGCAGTTGATTTTAATGAATTGATGGGGAATGATAAAT
>Ga0315270_10001020_pt1 | contig 15007 bp, 16 predicted proteins | sample C1_bottom_MG_FD_204932 | JGI IMG/M metagenome (GOLD analysis project Ga0315270, IMG submission 204932) | Sediment microbial communities from Yellowstone Lake, YNP, Wyoming, USA - C1_bottom | ecosystem: Environmental > Aquatic > Freshwater > Lake > Sediment | place: USA: Wyoming | collected... | reverse complement strand
CCATCAGCTTGTTCATTTCCATTCTACTGACTTTGTCACGCTGCTATCGCGATAGTGAGATGGTGGTCTGGTTTTGTTGTGGCATCGGCCTGACACGCTGGATACGTCCGCTGCTATGGTATGCCACTCCGGTGGTTGCAGTGATCGCACTGCTCAGTTTGATGCTGACACCTTGGGCTTTGCAAAGAGCCGATGAGTTTAAGACCAAGCTGGAAAGTCGCGATGATGTGACTGCTGCCACGCCGGGTATGTTCCGTGAATCGAAACAGGCAAATCGTGTTTATTTCATCGAGAATGTCTACGCAGGCTCCAATCGCATCGGTAATGTCTTTGTGCAATCTACTCAGTACGGAAAGATCGGCACCATGATGGCGCAAGAAGGGCTGCAGGAAACACTGCCGAACGGGGATCGTTTTCTGGTTCTGAAAAATGGCACGCGCTATGAAGGAACGCTTGGACAGCGCGACTATAACATCGTGGAATTCGAGCGATATGCGATGCGTATCGATAGCATCCCCGCTAAGCAAACTCAACTTGGGCTGCGTGCCATGACTACTGCAGAGCTGTGGCTAAGCGAAACGCCGCCTAATCGCAGCGCGGAAGAATGGCGGCGTTTAACTTATTCCGAATTGGAATGGAGGTTGGGGTTGCCGATCAGTGCCGCAATCCTTGCTTTGCTGGCAATTCCTTTAGGTTATGTCAATCCGCGCGCAGGACGTTCGTTGAACCTGATTCTAGCGATCGTGCTCTATATGGTTTATAGCAATATGATCAGTGTTACCAATGCATGGGTGGCGCAGGGAAAATTGTCCCCGGGTGTGGGGCTGTGGGGGATACATGCGCTGATGCTGACCATTACCGCACTGATGTTTTATCGGCGTATGACGCTATTTTCGCTGCGCGGGGTATTGGCCAAATGAACCTGTTGACCCGATATTTGGGGCGTGAGATCTATGCCAGCATCGCGCTGGTACTTTTCGCATTGCTGATGCTGTTTGCTTTCATGGACTTGATCAGGGAGTTGAGCTCATTAGGGCAAGGGCAGTATCACTTGGGATATGTGTTGCTATTCGTATTGTTGACCGTGCCGGGGCACATATATGAATTGTTTCCTGTGGCAGTGCTGGTGGGTACGATCTTTGCGCTGGTGCAGATGGCTTCCAGTTCGGAATTGACCATTTATCGTTCATCCGGAACATCGCTTAGGCAGATGATCGTCGCGCTGTTTAAAATCGCCTTGCCAATCGTGGTGCTGAGTTTTGTTTGTGGCGAGTATTTTGCACCACCAAGTGAACGAATGGCGCAGCAAATACGCTTGAAAGCGCAGAATATGCAAGTTTCGCTCAGTGAGTTCAGCTCTGGCGTTTGGGTAAAAGATGACCTTAGTTTTGTTAATGTGAAGAATGTGATGCCGGATACTAGTTTGCTGAATATCGACATTTACCGATTCGATGAAACTTACCACTTACAGGTGATTACCAATGCCAAGCGAGCAAACTTTATTGAGGACGGGCGATGGCAGCTTGAAGATGTGATGGAAACCCGCTTTGGCAAGGGGAGCGCAAGCGTCAGCACTTGGCCTAAACAGGAATGGCGATCAGTATTGAGCCCGGAGATTTTTAGTGTGCTTTTGGTTGCGCCCAAGCAGATGTCGGCGTGGAGTTTGTATCAATATTCCGAACACTTGCGCGACAACCGTGAAAAGAGCGGGCTTTATGAAATCGCTATGTGGGAAAGGTTGGCCTACCCTTTCGTTTTGCTAGTAATGATGATATTGGCGCTGCCATTCGCATCCTACCAGCGACGTTCTGGCGGAATTGGCGCCATGGTGTTTCTGGGTATCGTGCTTGGCTTGTTGTTTCACTTTTTCGGGAGGTTGTTTGCCAGTTTGGGCGCGCTCAATGACTGGCAGCCCTTTTTCAGCGCCACGGCAATGACCGGATTATTTTTGTTGCTGGGGATGACCATGCTATGGTGGACAGAAAGACGTTAGCGGTCTTTCGGTATGCTTAATCGAAGAAAAAGTGTGGTGTGGGGTAATGTTCGGATCGGCTGTAACCCAATTCATGTTGAGCGGCGAAAATGAATAGGCATGCCAGTTTTTTGACTTTATAACTGGGCTTGGCGGACTGCAAGTAATATTGCTGCCGGGCAGTCTATGGTGTGGAGGGAATCCCGCTTGCTGATTGCCGATCTTTTATTTCCTGCTCTTGTTTAACCCTTTGCTTGACCTGCTCGCGTTTCTCTGGGGGCATTTTTTCCAATGCACGATATTTTTTTCGGGCAGCTTCGCGCTCTTCAGGGGGTAGCTTGCTCCATGTTGGCAAGCGCTCATGGTAGCGTTGCTTTTGTTCGGGTGTCATACGTGGGTAATGTTTGGATGTTGCGAGCAAGCGGTCTCGCTGTTTCTCTGGCAGTGTGTCCCACTGTTGTACCAGCGGAGCCAAGGCTTCTCGTTGCGCAGGGGTAAGTGCGCGCCAAGATAGTGCTGCAGCACCTGCGGGTGTGCTAATAAGGAACAGCAGTATTACAAGACCAATTACAGGGTTCCGCATTCGCTAAGTGCGATGAGAATCAGTTAGTAAAGTTTCGATTGGCAATTCATCAGTCAAGATCGCCACATCTAGATCGCTGATCTGTTGTTCTTTGGCGTGTTGCCAATAGCCCGTTCCGAAGACAAGCATAGCGGCAAGCAATCCGGTAGCTACCCATTGCTGGGTCGAGTGCGGTATCAGGTTTAACATCCAGCGGCCTGTAGTCAGTGCGAAAACGGGTGAATGCACCGATTGCTTGGTCAGTGCGCTGCGTCGTGCGTCGGCCAATGCTGATAAGGTGGCAGTGTCGATCTGCCGGGTACTTTGTGTCAGCAACTGCACGATTTTGTTTGGATCCAGTCTGGTAATCATGGTAGTTCTACTCCTTTAGCTTTAAGGGACGCGGAAAGCGCGTGCACAGCACGCGAACAGTGAGTTTTTACGCTACCCTCGGTACAGCCCATCGCTGTTGCCGTCTCGGTTGTGTCCAGTCCCTCCCAGTAACGCAGCAGGAAGGCTTCGCGTTGACGTGGAGGTAGTTTGCTAAGTGCTTGTTCGATTAGTGCAATAACTTGACTTTGTTGCAAGGATATATCGGGGGTGTCTGGAGCGCTCTGGTTTTCGCTGTCTTCAAGCACATCTAGCGGGTCAAATTCCTCCGTTTCGTGTTTGGGCTGCAGGCTGGAAAAAAGTGTTGTCCATGCGGATCGGACTTTTTGCCTGCGATAGTAATCGCGTATTGTGTTCTGAAGAATGCGCTGGAACAGCAGTGGTAGCTCTTCGGCAGGTTTGGCACCATATTTTTCCGCAAGCTTGAGCATGGCATCCTGAACGATGTCCAACGCGGTGTGATCGTCGCGTACGGCAAACAACGCTTGTTTGAATGCGCGGCGCTCCACTCCCTTGAGAAACAGGTCTAATTCGGCGGGACTGCTCAGTTTGATTACCTTTTTAAGTGTTTATACATGGTAGCAAATTGTCATCTTTGTTGCTTGAAACCATGTTGGTCGTGCGGCAAAGGTTGACCAAAGCGCCGCCAACCATTATCTTACACGGTCTTTTTGGGCTTAAATATAAGGTGTTTGAGATGGAGTTGACGGGCGCGGAAATCGCTATCCGATGTTTGCAGGAAGAGGGAGTCGAATATATATTCGGCTACCCTGGCGGGGCAGTGTTGCATATTTATGATGCATTGTTTCAGCAGGACAAGGTCAAGCACATCTTGGTGCGGCATGAACAGGCGGCTGTGCATGCTGCGGATGGCTATGCGCGCTCATCGGAGAAAGTGGGCGTGGCATTGGTCACCTCCGGCCCGGGGATCACTAATGCGGTCACTGGGATTGCTACCGCCTATATGGACTCGATCCCGTTGGTGGTCATTAGCGGCCAGGTGCCCAGCTATGCCATCGGCGAGGATGCGTTTCAGGAGGTCGATGCGGTCGGTATTACCCGTCCCTGCGTAAAACATAATTTTTTGATCAAGGATGTAAAGGATATCGCGCCAACGATCAAGAAGGCTTTTTATTTGGCTAAATCTGGTCGCCCGGGTCCGGTGCTGGTTGATATTCCGAAAGACATTTCCAACCAGAAGACCAGTTTTGTCTACCCGGACAGTGTCAGTATTCGTTCCTATAATCCCATCGGCAAGGGTGACAGCACGCAGATCAAGCGTGCTGCGCAAATGTTGCTGGAAGCCAAGCGACCGATGATCTATGCGGGCGGCGGAGTTGTGTTGTCAGGCGCATCAACTCAATTGACGGAGTTGGTGCATATGTTGGGCGCTCCTTGTACCAATACACTGATGGGCTTGGGCGGTTTCCCGGCCAACGACAAGCAGTTCGTTGGCATGCCTGGAATGCACGGCACTTATGAAGCATGCATGGCGATGCAATATTGCGATGTGTTGATCGCCGTCGGTGCGCGCTTTGACGATCGTGTGATCGGCAACGTCGAACATTTCGCGCAGGTGCCGCGCAAAATCATTCACATCGACATCGATCCATCCTCCATTGCCAAACGCGTCAAAGTGGATGTGCCGGTGGTCGGCGAGTTGAAGCCGGTGCTAGAGCAATTATTGAATGAATTGCGTAGCAGCAAGCAAAAATCCAATGTGTCAGACTTGGCTGCCTGGTGGAAACAAGTGGATGAGTGGCGCGTCAAAGGCGGTGGATTGCGCTACAAAAATTCAACCGAGATCATCAAGCCGCAATACGTGATCGAAAAGTTTTACGAAATCACCGGCGGAGATGCCTTCGTCACCTCGGACGTCGGCCAGCACCAGATGTGGGCCGCGCAATACTACAAGTTCAACAAGCCGCGTCGCTGGATCAACTCGGGTGGCTTGGGCACGATGGGTTTTGGCTTGCCAGCTGCGATGGGCGTGCAGCTGATCAACCCCGGTGCAACGGTGGCGTGCGTGACCGGCGAAGGCAGTATACAGATGAACATTCAGGAGCTGTCCACCTGCAAGCAGTTCCACCTGCCGATCAAGGTGTTGTCGCTAAATAATCGTTATCTGGGCATGGTCCGCCAGTGGCAGGAATTCTTTCATGGCAACCGTTATTCCGAGTCTTACATGGATGCCTTGCCTGATTTTGTGAAGCTGGCCGAGGCTTATGGACATGTCGGTATGCGCATCGACAACCCTGCAGATGTGGAGCCGGCGTTGAAGGAGGCGTTTGCGCGCAAGAACGAACTGGTTTTTATGGACTTCCGCACCGACCCGACCGAAAACGTGTTCCCCATGGTTCCTGGCGGCAAGGGATTGTCTGAAGTGATTTTGTCGGAGGACTTGTGATGCGGCATATCATTTCCCTTTTGATGGAAAACGAAGCGGGTGCGTTGTCGCGAGTAGCAGGGCTGTTTTCGGCACGCGGTTATAACATCGAGTCATTAACGGTCGCGCCGACTGAAGATCCTACGTTGTCGCGCATGACTATCGTCACCAGCGGTTCAGACGCGGTCATCGAGCAAATCAACAAGCAGCTGAACAAGTTGATCGACGTGGCGGCGGTGATGGATCTGAGCGAAGGCGAACACTTGGAGCGCGAGTTGATGTTGGTCAAGGTACGCGGGCAAGGTTCTGCGTGCGAGGAGTTGAAACACGTGGCACAAAGTTTTCAAGGCCGCGTGATAGACGAATCGAATTCAACTTGTACGATCGAACTAACCGATACTTGTGCCAGGCTGGATGAGTTTTTGCAGGCGATAGACCCCGGCATGATTTTGGAAACTGTGCGTACCGGTGCTTCCGGCATTGGGCGCGGCGAGAGAATTTTGAAACTTTAATTTTGGATTTTTAATTTTTTGGGAAGAGGGCAACATGAAAGTTTATTACGACAAAGACGCAGACTTATCCTTGATCAAAGGCAGGCAGGTAACCATCATCGGCTATGGCTCGCAAGGCCATGCTCATGCCCAGAACCTCAAGGAATCGGGTGTCAACGTCACGGTCGGTTTGCGCAAGGATGGTTCTTCGTGGAAGAAAGCGGTCAGCGCCGGACATCAAGTGATGGAGATCGCAGATGCGGTGAAGAATGCCGATGTGGCGATGATCCTGTTGCCGGACGAACAGCAGGCGGATGTCTACAGCAAGCTGATTGCTCCGAATCTGAAGAAGGGTGCAGCGCTGGCCTTTGCACACGGTTTCAATGTCCACTATAACCAGATCGTGCCGCGAGAAGACGTGGATGTCATCATGATCGCACCTAAAGGCCCTGGTCATACCGTGCGCTCCGAATACCTTAAGGGCGGCGGCGTGCCTACGCTGATTGCGGTGTTTCAGGACAAATCCGGCAAGGCCAAAGACATTGCTTTGTCCTATGCAGCAGCCAACGGCGGCACCAAGGGGGGCGTGATCGAGACCAACTTCCGCGAAGAGACTGAGACCGACTTGTTCGGCGAACAGGCTGTGTTGTGCGGTGGCGCGGTGGAGCTGGTCAAAGCCGGTTTCGAGACACTGACCGAAGCTGGTTACGCGCCGGAAATGGCCTATTTTGAGTGCCTGCACGAATTGAAGCTGATCGTTGACCTGATGTATGAAGGCGGTATCGCTAACATGAACTATTCGATTTCCAATAACGCCGAATATGGCGAGTATGTGACCGGCCACCGTGTTATCGGTGATGAAGCACGTGCTGCAATGAAGGAATGCCTGAAGAACATCCAGAACGGCTCCTACGCCAAGCAATTCATTCTTGAAGGGCGCACCAACTACCCGGAAATGACCGCTCGTCGGCGCCTGAATGCAGAGCATCCGATCGAAAAGGTCGGCGGTCAACTGCGAGCAATGATGCCATGGATCAGCAAGAACAAGCTGGTCGATCAGTCGAAAAACTAACTGCGAAAGGGTGCAAGAGGGAAGGCAAAAGGGTCTAACTCCTAGTACTTAGAACTCTTTACCCTTCCACTTCCCCATTCCCAATATGAGTAAATATCCGCATTCCTTCATCGCTGGTGGGGTTCGGCCTTTGACTGTCTGTCAATGTTGCCGCAAAAGGGTTAATCTAGGCTCATGAACGATTTTGACACCCGCAAAACGATGAACCTGCGCAAGCGCGGGATTTATCTGCTGCCCAACCTATTTACCACTGGCGCGCTATTCGCCGGCTTTTATGCCATCGTGCAAGCGATGAATAACCGTTTTGAATATGCAGCAGTGGCCATTTTCATCGCCATGGTGCTTGATGGCCTGGATGGAAGGGTGGCTCGCTTGACGCATACGCAAAGCGAATTCGGTGCCGAATATGACAGCCTGTCAGATATGGTTTCTTTCGGTGTCGCGCCCGCCTTGGTGGCGTACGAATGGGCACTTAAGGGCTTGGGAAAATGGGGCTGGTTTGCCGCCTTTATTTATTGTGCCGCCACTGCATTGCGCCTGGCACGCTTCAATACCAACATCGACGTAGTCGATAAGCGCTATTTCCAGGGACTGCCCAGCCCAGCTGCCGCGGCACTGATTGCTGGATTTGTCTGGGTCATGCACGAAAATGGCTTCAGTGGCGAGTCGGTGAGTTGGTATGCGGCAGCACTGGCCGTGTTTGCCGGGTTGAGTATGGTCAGCAACTTGCCGTTCTATAGTTTTAAAGACTTTAACATGCGTAAAAGCGTGCCCTTCCTGGTGATTTTTCTTGCCGTGTTATTTTTCATCGTGATCTCAAGCTATCCGCCCGGTGTGTTGTTTGGCTTATTCTTGTGCTATGCCATGTCTGGCTATGTGCTATGGATTTGGCGGCGGCAAAACAAGCAGTAACCCATTGCATGAGGCGATAAAAGTCGTTATATTCCCATCCATGCATTTCTCCGCCCACATCGCAAGACTCCATTCCACGTTCAGCCTGATGGCTGCGCTGCTGCTGCGCGGCGCGCGCTAATCATATCCCCTACAAGTTTCGAATATGCGCGGTAACCGCAGCGGTTCCGCAGGTTAAACCTATTTGCAATGGAGTTCAGCATGCCAAACAAAATGAACAAATTGATAATCTTTGATACCACTTTGCGCGATGGCGAGCAGAGTCCGGGCGCGGCGATGACGCGGGAAATGAAGATCCGCATCGCCCGCCAACTGGAAAAGTTGGGCGTGGACATCATCGAGGCAGGATTTGCAGCCGCCAGCCCGGGCGATTTTTCGGCAGTGAAGGCGGTAGCCGAAACTGTTAAGGATTCCACAGTGTGTTCGCTGGCGCGCGCGACCGAGAATGATGTGCGCCGCGCCGGTGAAGCTATCCAGCCGGCCAAGTCGGGTCGCATCCACACTTTTATCGCCACCAGCCCGATCCACATGCAGCACAAGTTGCGCATGAACGAGGAGCAAGTGGTCGAGCGTGCGGTGAGCGCGGTGAAGTGGGCGCTGGAATATACCGACGATGTGGAGTTTTCTGCCGAGGATGCGGTGCGCTCGGAGATGGACTTTCTGCTACGGGTGTTCGATGCAGTGATAAAGGCCGGAGCTACAACACTGAATGTCCCCGATACGGTGGGCTATTCCATTCCCGCTGCGTGGGGCGAGCGCATCAAGCAGTTGATCACCCGCGTGCCGAATTCGGACAAGGTGATCTGGTCCACCCATTGCCATAACGATTTGGGGTTGGCCGTGGCAAATTCCTTGTCTGCCGTGATGAACGGCGCGCGCCAGGTGGAGTGCACCATCAACGGCCTCGGCGAGCGTGCCGGGAATGCTTCGCTGGAAGAGATCGTGATGGCTGTGAAGACCCGCCGCGATATATTCAATCTTGATACGCGCATCGATACCACGCAGATCGTGCCGACGTCAAAACTGGTTTCCAGTATCACCGGCTATCCCGTGCAACCGAACAAGGCGATTGTTGGCGCGAATGCGTTTGCGCACGAGTCCGGCATTCACCAGGATGGCGTTATCAAGCACCGCGAGACCTACGAGATCATGCGCGCCGAAGACGTGGGTTGGAATGCCAACAAATTGTCTCTGGGTAAACTCTCAGGGCGCAACGCGTTGCGCCAGCGTTTCACTTCGCTGAATATCGAATTCCCTTCGGAAGAAGCCTTCAACGCCGCCTTCCAGCGCTTCAAGGAATTGGCCGATCGCAAGAATGAGATCTTCGACGAAGACTTGCAGGCTCTAGTGAGCGATGAAGCGGTTGCGCAGATCAGTGAACATTATCGCTTGGTGGCCATGGGCGCGCATTCCGAGACCGGCGTGCTGCCGGTGGCACGAGTGATCATGAGTATCGACGGCGCAGAGCATCAGGCCGATGCGCAGGGCGGGGGGCCGGTAGATGCCACCTTCAAGGCGATAGAGCAGATCGTCAAAAGCGGAACCGAACTACAATTGTATTCGGTGAACAACATCACCAGCGGCACCGATGCACAGGGTGAAGTGACCGTGCGCCTGTCAAAAGGCGGGCGCATCGTGAATGGTCAAGGTGCGGATACCGACATCGTGGTGGCTTCCGCCAAGGCCTATCTTAATGCGCTGAACAAGTTGCACAGCAAGTTGGAGCGGGCCCATCCGCAGGTGTGAGTTTCCTCCCCGTCTTCTTGAGAAAATATGGCGCGCCAGGGTGCGCCGTATTTCTAACGGGTCATTTCTCAACCAAGGCGCAATACGATAAATTCCAGTAAAATCTGCTGCATAACCATAAGAGTCCCGCACCATGAATTCAGGAAGTGTTTTTCATCTCATCATCGGCCCTTTCGTTTTGTCCTCGATATCACCGGATTTCGGTTCATGCTAAAAAATCTCTCGCAGACAATCCGGTTGTCGGATATTAAGTTGTCTCACTTTAGTCTGGCTTTGGTAGGGTTGGTGTGTGTTTTTCCCTTTCTGCAATATATACATACTTATCCATTAACCACTTTCTACCAAGAATGGTGGAGCGCGTTGCTTGGAGTGCTGGCGCTGTCCCTGTTGCTTGCCCCCGACTTTTGGCTGAAACCGGAAGTCCCGCGCATCGCGCAGCTGCCCATCGCATTGATTGGCGTGATATTGCTGCAATGGGGATTGGGTATGGTGGCTTATTTCGATCAGGCGTTATTGTTCATGTTGTATCTGCTGTTCGCGGCGTTACTGATGGTGCTGGGCGCTAGATTGCGCGACTGTTATGGTTTTGAAAAATTGGCGCTTGTACTGGCGATTTTTTTATTGATCGGCGCAGAGATCAATGCATTGGTCGGAGTGCTGCAACATTTTCGCTGGGTTACGCCGATGAGCTGGGTGATCGTCTCCAAAATCTCATCGAGTGTGTATGGCAATCTCGCGCAACCCAACCATTACGCCAATTACATCGCGATGGGATTGATATCACTTGGTTTGCTTTACCAGCGACAGCGGCTTAAAGTTGGTTATGCCGCATTGTTGGCGACGCCGATGCTATTCGTATTGACCCTGAGTGGTTCGCGTAGTTCGTGGCTGTATTTGCTGCTGATGGCTGCCCTGGCATGGTGGTGGGCAAGGCGTGACGCAGGCCAACGAAGACTGTTGCGCTATAGCCTGTTGTTGATTGCCGGATTTGGCATTATGCATATGATCGTTCAATTGCCGTTCATGGCTGGAGCAGACAGCAGCGTCAATACCATGCAGCGATTGTTTGGCGACAGCGCATCGGGTGATATTCGCCTGTATCTGTGGCGCGAATCGTGGTTGATGTTCACGCAATCTCCCTTGCTGGGGGTTGGTTTCGGACAATTTGCCTGGCACCATTTTCAGCTTGTGCCCTTGATGCAGCAAGGCAATATCGTTGGCTTATACAACAATGCGCATAACCTGGTATTTCACTTGGCAGCCGAAACAGGCATGGCCGGATTGCTGATATTTTTCGTCTCACTGGGTGTCTGGTTCTACGGTTTTCATCGACAGCATGTGATCTCGAATCGGGCAAATCTGATGGAGAGCGATCAGCACACGACGCGCGATGCGGCACATTGGTGGGGATATGCCATATTGGGTGTACTGGCTATTCATAGCCTGCTCGAATATCCGCTGTGGTACCTCTATTTTATGGCGGTGGCCGCGATCATGTTAGGTGCAATGGACGAGACTAGGTACGGTTTGGAAATGCGTAGAGTGGGACGCTTATCCATAGCCGGTATTCTGGTGTTGGGTGTGACATTGCTGATACAGGTGTTGAGCGGATATCGTGAATTGGAATCGGCGCTGGCGCTTCGTCCCGCCTCAAGTGTGGATCAGACCTCGGTCACGCGCCTCCGCGACAGCTTGGTTGCCGCGCACGGCGGTGCACTGTTGCTGCCCTATGCGGAGTTGTACATGAGCGCGTTCATCGAGGTAAACGACCAGCATCTCAAGGAAAAACTGGTGGTTAATACACGCGTTATGCACTTTACGCCTATAAGCAAAGTGGTTTACCGTCAGGCCCTGCTGCTGGCTCAGGCCGGGCAGATGGAACAAGCTAAAGCCATATTACTACAGGCTATCTGGTCTTACCCGGATGGCTTTGGTAACACGCATAAACAGATGATTGAGCTAACGGAGAAAGATCCCGCGCATTTTTCCGCTCTGCTAGAATTCGGCCTCCAAAAAGCACAGGAATACCATCATGCAGTTTATAAGCAATAACATCATCCCGATTCTCACCGCCTTTTTCAGCGGCGCCATATTGCTGTGGTCGCTGTTTGGCAATCGTTTTCGCGGTGTCAAAGAGGTGGATACGACGGCCGCATTGCAGCTCATCAACCACAAGAATGCCCTCGTGCTGGATGTGCGTGAGCCGAACGAATATGATGCCGGACATGTCCTGAATTCCAAGCTGATCCCTTTGGGGAAATTAAAAGAACGCATGGGTGAACTGGAAAAATACCGGGACCAATCCATCGTGGTGGTGTGCCGCAGCGGCAGCCGTTCCGGTACAGCCTGCTATCTGTTGGGTAAGCAGGGCTTTGCCCAGGCTTACAATCTGGCGGGTGGGATGCTGGCTTGGGAAAAAATAAATCTGCCAGTGGAGAAATGATTTTCAATGCCGCAAATAGTGCGGCGCCGGGTTGCGAGTGACAAATATTCTCGGAGCCTGGATTTTTAGAGGAGCCATTGAAAATGGCAAAAGTATTGATGTACACCACCGCGGTCTGCCCCTATTGCATCCGAGCCGAGCAATTGTTGAACAGAAAAGGGGTCACGGAAATCGAAAAAGTACGGGTCGACCTGCAGCCGAAATTGCGTGCCGAGATGATGGAAAAAACCGGGCGACGCACCGTGCCGCAAATTTATATAAATGGTCAGCATATCGGTGGCTTTGACGATCTTGCAGAGCTTAATGTCGCTGGAGAGTTGGATGAGCTTTTGGCAAAGTCCGGTGTTTAGTTGTTAATTTAAAGGAATCAATATGTCTGAAGCTGCCCAGGAAAACAGTCAACCCGTATTCAATATAGAGAAGTTATATGTGAAGGATATCTCGCTTGAGATACCGCATGCCCCGCAAATCTTCCTGCAGCGCGAAAATCCCCAGATCGATGTGCAGTTGCATACACAGGCCAACTCTTTTGAAAAAGGCGTGTTTGAGGTTGTCGTGGCGGGCACGGTCACAGCCAAGATCGCGGATAAGGTGATGTTCTTGATAGAAGTCAAACAAGCTGGAGTTTTCCAGATCAGCAATATACCGGGCAACGAAATCGAGCAGATCCTTGCGGTGATGTGTCCGAACATATTGTTTCCCTACCTGCGCGAGGCGGTTTCTGATGTGTCAGTCCGCGCCGGCTTCGCCTCGGTGCTGCTGAACCCGATCAACTTTGAAGCGCTTTACCAGCAGCAAAAGCACCAAACGCAGGTTGCTGCATCAACGACCACGCACTAATGAAATCGATTCTTTCGCAGCGCTTGCTTGTTCTGGCCATGCTGCTATGTGGCGCAAACGCAGCGCTTGCGATTGATTTTGTGTCGGTCAGCGAAGGCAGTGCGATCCTTTATGACGCACCCTCAACCAAGGCGAAAAAGTTGTTCGTGGTGAATCGTTACATGCCTTTCGAGCAGATCGTCACGCTGGATAATTGGGTGAAAGTTCGCGACCGGTCTGGCGGTTTATATTGGGTGGAAAAGCGCATGCTGAGCAGCAAGCGCTATGTGTATGCTTTGTTGCCATTGCTGGATGTGTATACCGCACCGGATCTTAATGCAGCGCGTGCGTTTCAGGTGCGCCAGCAAGTTGCCATGGAACATCTCGAATCAACCGGCACTGGCTGGATCAAAGTGCGTCATCATGATGGGAATGTCGGCTATGTGCGCAGCATAGAGGTGTGGGGCGGTTAAGCAACAGATATTTGTGTGCCGCTACATGGCACATTTTTGATTAAGCGAATGGGTGCCTCTAAAAATTCAGAGTTCGCCCAAATGCAAGGCGCGGGAAAAATTTAGCAGCGCCGCATATGGGTCATATGTAAGCAATAAATTTCTTCCGCAACGCAGCAGTTGGGATGAAATCTGGATTTTTAGAGGTGCCCAAATGAACATTACCATCATCGGCGCAGGAGCATGGGGAACCGCACTCGCCATTAGTTTCGCGGCCCAACATCGCGTTACATTGCTGGCCCGTGATGCCGCGCAAATCGAGGCGATGCGCGCCGTGCGCTGCAATCAACGCTACTTGCCTGAAATCCCGCTGCCAGCCAGTCTTGAATTGAGCGTGGACCTTCCTGCCGCTTTGAAAACTGCCGAGCTGGCGATTATCGCTGTGCCTATTGCAGCCTTGCGCTCAACTTTGCAACAGATCGGGAAACCTCCATATCGACCCGGAGTAGTATGGTTATGTAAGGGTTTCGAGGCGGAGACCTCGAAATTGCCCTATCAGGTCGCCGCAGAAGTATTGCCGGGAGGTTTTCATTACGGGGTATTGTCTGGGCCCAGTTTTGCGCAGGAAGTCGCGCGCGGTCTGCCCACCGCATTGACACTTGCTTCCGAGGATGAAGCTTTTGCACGCAGTATGGCGCAGGCTTTGCATCACGCGCGTTTGCGCATCTATGCCAGCAGCGATGTGATTGGCGTGGAGGTCGGCGGCGCGGTGAAGAACGTCATGGCGATAGCCTCCGGTATTTGCGACGGAATGGGGCTGGGACATAACGCCCGTGCCGCTTTGCTGACTCGGGGTCTGACGGAAATCACACGGCTCGGCTTGAAGCTCGGCGGACGATCGGAAACTTTTGGCGGGCTTTCCGGCCTCGGCGACCTTATACTTACCTGCACCGGCGACTTATCGCGCAACCGCCAGGTCGGTTTGCTACTAGCGCAGCAGCATGATTTGTCGGAGATATTGCACCGGCTCGGGCATGTCGCCGAGGGCGTTTACACGGTGCGCGAAGTGCACCACCTCGCACAACGGCTGGGAGTTGCGATGCCGATCTGCGAAGCGGTGTATCGTATTATCTACGAGCATATTCCGGCTACTGAGATGATCGCCGAATTGCTGAATCGCACACCGAATCAGGAATTCGATAGCGCCTGATTCATTCCAGATGTTTCTTGCTGTTCCGATTCCAGATCCATGTGTTTTGTAGATACTCTGTTCGAGGGCAAGCATTTTTTCTGTGTTTTTTGCATTTTAACATCATGCTGGAATAGCGTAAAAACGGGTATTGTCGAATTGCTTGTCGTGTTTCAGCATGCCGTGGATTGCATGCAGTAATTTGCGCATCACGGCACAAAGCGCTTGCAGTGGTTTTTTGCCATTATCCACGAGGTGCTGAAAGTAGGCTTTAACGTAAGGGTCATGCTGTTTGGCACTCAAGGCTGGCATGTAGAGAGCCGAACGAATGTGGCGGTTGCCGGCCTTGGATAAACGCGCTTGCTTGTGGACGCTTTTACCGGAATCAAAGGCACGCGGATCAAGGCCAACGAACTTCACCCATTCGCGGTGGGAAAGCCCCTGCGGCAACAGGAGAAGCTCACCCATCAGCGCAATGGCGCTGGTTTGGGCGATGCCCTTGATGCCGGTGAGCAACAGGAATGCACGTTCGAGTTCGGGGTGTTTGCCGATCAAGACCAGCGCTTCTTTGCT
>Ga0315270_10001019_pt1 | contig 15011 bp, 15 predicted proteins | sample C1_bottom_MG_FD_204932 | JGI IMG/M metagenome (GOLD analysis project Ga0315270, IMG submission 204932) | Sediment microbial communities from Yellowstone Lake, YNP, Wyoming, USA - C1_bottom | ecosystem: Environmental > Aquatic > Freshwater > Lake > Sediment | place: USA: Wyoming | collected... | reverse complement strand
ATTATACGCTAAATTTACTTAATCAAAAGGGATTAAAATATAGAATATTTAGATATGGAAGTTATAATGAGGAGGAATATAGAGATGCTTTACATAAAAGTAAGTTTATGTTAACATTAGATGCACACGAATCGCAAGGTTTCGCATTGGAGGAGGCGATGTCATCAGGAGTTCCCTTATTAGTGATGGATGCAAAGTCAATGTATGATGAGATGGATAATGGTGTCACAGCTACATATGAGTATTTAAGGTCAAAAAAGCTTGTCGCGACATCTGTGCCATATTGGTCTGATGAGTGTGGTATTAAGATAATAGAACAATCAGAACTTTCAGCGGCGATTGATAGGATGATGGAAGAATATAAGAGTTTTACGCCACGAGATTATATTGTGAGAACATTATCTGATGAGGTATGTATGAAAAGAATATTAGATTATTTTAAGTTAGATATATCGTCTGATATTTGTATTATAACAAGTGTAATAAATGTAGGCGACACAGCGTGGACATATTTCCATAAAAGAAGTCTATTTAGTGCAGAAGAAAGATATCAACAAACAGTTAAATCTATAGAATCAATACGAAAATATTCCCCAAATACTAAGATCTTATTAGTTGAAGGAAGTAAATTGGATGATCAAAAGCTAAATAATTTTAAATTGCTATGTGACTATGTATATTATATGGGAGACGATGAAGAAACATATAACAATTGTATTTTATCAAATTGTAAGGGTCTTGGGGATAGTTGGATGACAAGAAAAGGAATAGAATTTATTGAAAATAATGGTATTAAAGCAAAAAATATATACAAATTATCTGGTAGATATTGTTTAAATGAAAATTATAACTGTAATAATATTTCAAATGAACTTCCTACATTTAAGCATGTAATCGATAATGTATATTGTACATTTTTCTTCTCAGTTCCATATAGATATTTAAGTATATATAAGAATATACTTGATAGTATTATTGATGTAATGAAAGTAAGAACCGATATAGGCTTAGAAATAATTTTACCAGAGCAATTTAAAAATAAACATATAGTAGAAACTATAGGAGCAGAAGGTATTATAGCAATTGATGAAAGCTATAGAATATATCAAGTATAGATTATTTTTTAATTAATATAAATGTAGCACTAGTTGTACTAGGCTGGGACCATAGCATAACTTGTTTAATTTCATCAGATGGAACCTGTAATTCTGTATTACTAACTTGTATCCCAGTCTGTATTTTTGATAATGTTTCAAACATAGTAGGAGATTCATCCCAATATTTCTTATGATTATTCCAAGTAATATCATTAGGATACCAATGTTTAATATTTGTATGTATATCTTCAAGAATATAAAATCCCCCAGACTTTAAATATGGCCAGAATACTTCAATAGTATTTCTTTGTTGTGTACTAAAATGACCACCATCATCAAGTATAATATCTACAGAGTTTAATAAAATATCCGTATTAATTGAATTTTTAAGAGACGCTTTTGAGTCTTGATTGGCATAAGAGAAAAAAACATTTGGTAGATTAATAATGTGAGAAGCACAATCTAAATTATAATCAGAACAGTAAATTTTAGCATCTGTAAAGTAGTCTCTCCACATTTTAACTGATGCTCCTCCAGCTACACCAATCTCAATTATTGTTTTAATAGTATGTCTTTTTGAACTAAGTAGTTGATCATATATGCCTGTAAAATTATGGTATGTAGCTTTATCAGTTTCATATTTTAAACCAAGTTGCGTTAGATTTGGACTATTATTATTATTACTACTAGTATCCATAAGTAATGTATCAATATGTGTTATATCAGGATTTGTCATTTCTACCCAAGCTCTGGTATTTCGTAATCCCATTAAAACATCTATTGAGCTTCCAATATCAATTATTAGTACATTTTTATTTTTACTTTTAATTTCCTCGATAAATTTATATGACATTGCACGACCTCCACATCCTAGCGCTAAAATACATACTGTGAAACTATCAATGCTGTCTAAAGTATTTGAAAATTCAGACCATAAACGTTCTCTCTCATTAAATGAATTATTGGAATTTCCACCAATATATGTATTATTTCCAAAATAAAACTTAATTTTATCATTATCAAAATCCTTATTGCCAATCACAATTGTAGAGTTATTTGCGATAATAGCTTTTAGAAATCTAACATACAGTTCAGGATTATGTACTAAAGTCTGATGAAGTGCAACGCTACTATATAATCTATTAAGATTAGGGATAAAAGAACATATCCTACTAATAAAATCTAATGCAATATGATCTGGACATTCGTGAACACCAGGCTTCATACCTATTTCAAGAGTATTTAATGATTTACAAAAAAAATTAATAGATATCATATCTGTAGATTTTAAATATCCCATAAGTAATTTATAGCTATTCATCATTTCATTAGATGGTGTAGCCAGCATATCATACTGACCTTCCATAAGATAAAAATCACCATCTCCAAATCTTAAATATGAACCTCCATTTTTATTTTTAATTAAATTAATTAAGTGAGTAACAGTATCAAATGATGATACATATTCCATTTGTATTATTATATACTATATAATAATAATATGAATCTTTAGGTTAAAATAATTTATAGTTTAATAATACTCTTAGAGAATACCATATCTGGGAGCAATGCAATTCCATCAATTATACACGTATAAGTGATTCAGGAGTTCGCAGATGCGAGCAACTTTGTGCTAATTAAGCACTCAGGTACAAACTTAGAAATACCCTTAATATACTTTACAACTCCTTTCTTAAGAACTGCTGAGTCCTTAACAATTGACATTACATTCGAACGAATCGTATCCTTAGATAACTTATGATATGCACCCAACAGCTCAACTAGCTCACGAACCTCAATCTCACCTCCAGGCTCACACACCTTCATAACTGATTTAATCCAAGTTGTCTCTTTTTCCTCACCAGAATCACGGAATACATCCTCAGGAATTACTAAGGGGCGATCACTTACAATCTCCTCAGCATTACGAGCCTTCTTCAAAATCCTATCAAGACGCCCCTCTGATTCATCGAGGAGATCCGCTGTCCAACGTGATAATTCGTCCAAATGCGCCTTATGACGGCGCCAATCTGTTCGACGCTTAGAAATATCCTCAATAGCCTTTTCTAACTCACGAATCATTTCTACTCGGTCAAACGTATTGTTCTCTTCACGATGATATTCCCACCAAATTCTGAAAAGAGATGTTAGCATCTGAAATACACGATTCTCATCCTCTCCACAGAATTCCTCAAACTTGTTAATATAAATCATCAACTTATCATTATCAAACTCAGTAAGAAAATGACCAGCCAGATTCTTACCATATATATCAGTAGAGCGTGAAATCATAACACCAATCTTTGCCTGTGGATTCTCTTTCAAGTCGCGAAGGAATTTTTCAACCTCTGCTTTTGGCACGACCGCTGTATAATTCTTAACTTCCCACATTACAACGTGGCCTTCCATTTCCATTGCAAAGTCCATCTCGTGCCCCATACCGAGCCGAGTATCTTTGATTTGAAATCCGCGACAGAGTCCATAGCTTCGTCTTAGTTTTTCACCAAACTCTTCTTCATAATCATTACCTTTCGTTTTAACATTAGCAGCGCGCTTTGAAAGATTACCAGAAAGCTTTGTAATCTCTTCAGATTGTTTAGAAATAGTTGCATTAAGAAACTTGTATGCCGCTTCCATTTTGACAAGTTGCTCTTCCTTTGATGTTACCAGTTTTTCCATAAGTTCTTCAGTACGTGTGGTGGCATCTTGAATATCTTTGGTACGAGATTCTTCTAGAGACCGCTTACGTGCTTCTAAACTTTCGTAACGAGCAGCAAGAATTTCGTGGTCTTTGCGAAGGAGGCGCATCTTTTCTTCCCAATCTCGCGTAACCGCATCGCGTTCCTTACCGCGAGCCTCTTTGACCACCTCAGAGTATTCAGCTTCAATGCGCTCATTTTCTAAAGTAACTGAACGAATATCATCAAGGAGTTTTGTTAGTTTCTCATTGTACATTCCTTGAATGCGGTTAATCTCATTATCCTTGAGTTCAGTAATTTTCTTAACTTCATCATTGGAGCGACGTGTTCTAATAGAATATTGTATGTTCGCACCAATCCATAAAGCTTCCTCTACTTCTTCCATTGTACCCTTATTATAAACATCTGGCACTACAAATTCTGTTTTGACGTGAATATTAATTTGTTTACAGGCCATATTATTTATATATCGCATCTAACGTTTATATTCTCAATAATGATGATTAGATATATCCAAAGTATATGAAATTTAGTTGGTAGATGTTAATAAGAATGAAATATTTATTATCAGATTACGGATAAATATATTGGCTCGATATTCAGATTTAGAATTGTGTATATATTAAAAGATCTATATATAATAAGTCTAAATGAAAATTGTCTCGTGGAATATATTGGCCAATGAATTTATAAAAAAAGTAGACTATCCAATGATAAAAACAAAAATACTATTTAACCGAAAAGGGCGATTAACACAAATTACTAATATATTAAAAAATGTAAATGCTGATGTTATTTTATTACAAGAAGTAATGCTAGCAGAATATAACTCTTTATCTAATACTTTTGAAAAAGAATATTATATTATTAGAAGAAATAATATTAATTGGTATAATAAAAAATCATATAGTGGAAATGTAACATTTTTACGGAAAAATATATTTTCTCTCTCGGCAAATAATCAGAAGGCCCTGATAAAAGATTTAGAGTTTGGACTTTATGTAAAGTGTTATTTTAGAGAAACTCCATCAAAAAATGTCTGTGAAAATATATGCTCAGTCACATCTACACCATCAAAGCAAGCTGTAAAAGAGTCTTTAGAAATTAAAAATAATTTAAAAGATAAATTGATGTCTATTGATATTATAAATGTTCATTTAGATGATATCTCTCACGCAAAAAGAATAGCAGAGATAAAAAGTATAGAAGAAGATATAATAACAGCTAAAAGAGTTATTTTAGGTGGAGATTTTAATCAAGATTATAAACCAAAATCAAACTTATATAAACTTCTTATTCAAAAAATGGGTTTAAAAATATATATTAAAGACCCAACGTATCTGATTGAAAAGAAAATATGTATTGACCACCTAATGACAAAAGGGTTTGGAGGAGATGTGTGTGGTTGTGTTGTAAATAATTTTGGCGATGACGTTTTACAACAATTTAACGAATACGGTTCTGACCATCTACCAATTATTATTAAGTTATAATAAATAACATAGTTGATAAGAATAACATAAGTGCGTAAGTAATAATAAAGATTTTAAATATACTATAATAAATACATAGTAAATGATTACGAATGAAATAGATGAATTCAGAAACAATTTCTTTGAAAACCTGATAAAAGATGAAAAGGAGAAAGAAAAAGCTTTAAAACTGGCGCAAGCAAACTGTTTTCATAATTATAATATAATGGGTCTTGTTAATGGGAATGGATATCAGAGCAGAACTTGCTCAAAATGTGGTCACAGTGATTTTAAGAATATACGAGTATGGGAAGGAACAAAAAATGGACAATGTACAATTCAATAATTGCGTATAATTAACAATGATTAATTAATATACGGTAATTACAATGCTAAGTTGGTTATATGATATTTTTGTGGCAGTTATCACATTTGTAATGGGCCTATTTGGTTTCGATCTTAAAAAGAGAAGTGTAACATTCGCAGATGATGTGAAAGATGCCCCTAAAGAATCTGTAACTACTTCACCTGATGCAACTGCGATTGCGACTGCGACTGCGACTACAGTTTCTGAAACTGTTGCAGAAACCACACCCGTTACAGAATCTACGTAAATAAAATTGAAATATATACACTATTTAATAATATTATAAGGCAAGATGTCAATGCCTTCTAAGATTATTATCCTTGTTGGATTCCAAGCCTCCACGAAATCAACCATTGCTAGAGAAATTCTAGCAAATGTATCAAATGCCGTTCTACTTTCAAGAGACATTGAAGGTGGTACAATTGAAAGTCTAGTACCAAAAGCTGAACAGATGCTAAAAGATGGTAAGGTTATAGTTCTCGACAACACTAACCTTACAAAAAAAAGAAGAAAGTTATTTATTGACTTGGCAAAAAAACACAATGTGCCAGTTGATGCTCAGTATTTCAAGACAACAATTGAAGATTGTCAGATTCGCCATCTTAAGAGAATGTATGAAAAGTTTGGAGAGATTTATCAAACAGGAACATCCCCAAAACACAAAAAAGACCCACACTGTTTCGGTTCAGTTGTTCTCTTCAAAGCCAGAAAAGACCTCGAACTTCCCACTAAAGATGAAGGATTCTCTAAAGTAATTATGCGCCAAGTCCCAACTATTACTTGGGATAAGAGTGTATATAAGAATAAGGCACTATTTCTGGATATTGATGGAACAATTCGAGAGACAGAACACTTACCTAATAAGTATCCAACTAGTCCAGATGAAGTTCAGCTCATTCACCCTGTTACCTTAATGCGTACCAAACTGGAATCATATCGCTCTCAAGGTTACACACTTATCGGTGTATCAAATCAGTCAGGTATTGCTAAAGAGATTGTTACAGTAGAAAAAGTGGATGAAATCTTTGATAAAACGCGATCACTTCTAGGCTATTCAGAGGCAGAGTTTCCAATCTTATACTGTCCTCATCGAGCCGCACCAATTACGTGCTTTTGTCGAAAACCGCAATCAGGGATGGCTATGGAGTGTATTATGAAACTTAAGTTGGACCCTGAAGGATGTGTTATGGTTGGAGATATGAAGACAGATGAAGAAATGGCAAAACGACTAAATATTAAGTATTATGATGTTACCGAGTTCTGGGCTATCTAAGAAAATTGAAGAATAAAATATGTATTATTTTTAACACAGCCTAAAAATATCCAAGAATGCACAAGAGACATACTCAAACTCCCATTCAAGCCTCATACAATCTGGATAATGAAGTAAATGTCAAAGAATATCCATATTATCGCAATATTCCAATAGAAAGTATTGCTGAGCGACAGCAACAAATGCTTCAACAATATAATTCTGTAGCTGTATGTAATACATCTGTTACTCCTTTTGCTCCTTTTGCCCCTATTACTTCTGTTGAATCTCTATATGAGGAGCAAAAGGAGCAAAAGGAGCAAAAGGAGCAACCGTTATATACTAAACCTCCTCCCCCTTCTCCTCTTCCAGTACTTCATCTTATTAAAATTCCTGGTGAAAATATGTACAGAGTAGATATAAGAACCATGGAGAAAAAGTTAGAAGATTTACAGCGAGAGATTAATGAGAATACTGAAAAACTATCTGAGCAACGCCGAGCTATGGTCCTAAATGAGGAGTCAATTCAAAAACAATTTCAGATAATCTCTAAGCAGAATACTACAAACAATAATAACATAGTATGTATTCAACAGCAGCTTCAAGGATATAACTATAATGATAGGCTTATTCAGCAGCAAATATATACTTATCAATCTAATAATGCATATATTGAGAGTCAGAATGAGACACTTGATAGTCTACAAACCCAGATTCTAGAATGTGAAGAACAGAATAAGAAGACATATCAAGAAACAGAATCATATCAGCGGCAAATGGCCTATCAGAAAACAATGCTGAGTACGTTTAATACAATGATTAATAATCCTGAATACTTTACAGAATTAATATCACTGTCACTGAGAAGCTAATAATACTTTGCCATACATAGTATAAACATATATATCCTCTTACTATTAGAAGATGCCTGATTATTCGATAATAAAGAATGGTATTTTTATTGGCAATGTCTATTCAGTAATAGGTAACTATAGTACAAATGATGATGATATTCTATCTGAAATAAATATTAAAGTAATAATTTCAGCTTTAACTGAAGAGGAATATGAAGACTATATGATTGGTGAACAGGACTTCCATAATATAGAGTGGCACCGCCTAGTAGTTGACGACGATAAAGATGAAAAAATATCACAATATTTCTTCGAAGTTCATAATATTATTAATAAAGCTCTTGCAGAAAATAAAAATGTAATTGTACATTGTGCGGCAGGAATAAGTCGTAGCTCATCACTAGTTATTGCGTACTTAATGATAGAGAATAGATGGTCATATGAAGAAGCATATAACTATGTAAAGAGTAAACGCAGCATTATTAATCCAAATATTGGATTTGTTAAACAGTTGAAGGCTCTAGAGTATAGGCTTAAGATGTACTAGTACTTAAAAATGTTTTTTTGTTTATTATTTTAAAGTTATTTTAAGTATTTATTCATCGTCATCAGACCGTTTGTGATTCAGGATCATATGCGGTTCCCTGAGAGCACATTGCAAAGAGTTTTATAAGCATTTTGCGTTTCTCTTCTGCCTTGGCATTAACAAGCTCATCAATGTTGATTGTAGCTTCATTCTCTGCGGCGAGACGAAGGTGATAGACCTTAACAACTTCAGTTTGCCCCATACGAACTGCGCGGGCGATAGCCTGATCCATCAGAGCACTTGTCCACCAAGGGCTTACAAAGATGATACGATCGTACTCCTGAAGATTAAGACCAACACCGCCAGCTTGAAGCTGAAGAAGCATTACAGTAGTTTCAGTTGTCTCTTTCGACTTAGCAAGAACTTCAGTACGTTCCTTCTGAGTCATAGAGCCGTTGTAAAGGAGGATATTTTCATCTTCAACAAGGCACTCATTCAAGAGATATTGGCGGATAAGTGCCATCTCATCGTTAAACTGACAGAAGACAATGTATTTATGTATGCGACTATCATCATCTTCAGAGATAATTTCATTAATTTTTTGGAGCTTAGTACTTTGAGCATCCCAATCTTCGCGAGTATATCCACTATCTTCGCGGCGCTTGGCATTGATATAAACCTGGGGATGAACGGAGATTTGGCGGAGTCGCAAGAGAAGCTTGAAAGCCTGGGCGGAGCTAAGAAGATCGCTAGAATACTTCTTCATCATTGCTTCAGTGGCACCCTGAACACCATAGTAGAATTCCTCTTCAACCTTTGTGGTAAAGGGAAGTATTTCATTATAAATTTCAGGGACAGGAGGGGCATCCTTGATAACCTTGCGAAGGGAGTCGAGCGAGCGATGAATAACAAGTTCAGGAAGTATGCGAAGATAGCGAGGTTCCCATCGCCAGAGCTTAGAATAGGGAACTCCAAGAAAGGCAAGAAGAGACACTACATCTTTAAGGGAGTTAACAAGAGGAGTGCCAGTAACAGCCCAGCGAATGGGGGCAATAATCTTGCGAGCGTAGCGAGCCGCCTCACCATCGCCATTGCGAATCTTGTGAGCCTCATCGAGAACAACTCGGTCCCACTCCCTACGAAAGAGAGATGGGTTATGATAGAGCTTCTCATAGTTAGAGATATAGACTGCTGGGCGATTCTTAATGAAATAGCGGGGTATAGGTGCATCAGAATTATTCATAAGCTTCCAGGGAACAGCTGTATCTTTCAAGGACTTTGTCTGAGAGACTTCGTAGACTGCGCAGCCTGCTTTTTGAAGAACAGAGGACCAGGTATCAATCATTGCGAGGGGTGCGATGAGGAGGGTTGTGGATTTGATGTTGTTGATGATAGCAGCGGCAATCTGGATGGTCTTACCGAGCCCCATATCGTCACACTGAAAGCCACCGCGAACGGTAGTATTCATAGTGCCATCACGGTTAGGAACAGAGGTGCCATTGATTTCTTTATCTAGCATCCAGTTAATTCCCTCGAGCTGATGAGGAAAGTAGGTAAAATTGGCCCATAAAGGGCGGATCTTGGATAACATCTTGGATAGGCGTGGGTTAGCGTATTAACGGCATAAAAAATTGAGGCGTTACCGTTCTTCAATTTTTTTTATCTTTTTGATTTTATATTTTTTAAATTTTCATTTTGGTATAGGCTAAAGCCTTAGCCCAGTAAGGCTAGACGAACTCATGCGGGCAAGAGCGATGATTGAGATTGGGTTGGGTGTTAGCATAATTGTTTGCCTGATTTGGGTCAAAGAACACTGGCGAGTTACGATGAATAGGCTTATAACTACAATGCGGATGAATATATGTGGTAAAGTAGCAGATACCATTCACCCGCTCTGAGATAGGAATCTGTATGTGCCGAGTATGAATCTCCTTGAGTTGCCCATAGGGCGTGACGTTATTCATAGGCTGAAGAGCATTATATGCGACTCGGTTGTGGACTCGTGCGAGGAACTGGCCAAACTGCTCTGAACAATGGTCAGGGTTAGAGCCATCCGTGTTGAAGGCATATGCATCAGGAGAATAGGCTCGGTAGGAAATCTGACCGTTATTGTCAAAGATGAGGATGGCAACAGGAATATTCATATGAGGATTTTGGGCGGCCATTTTGTACAGATTTGCTAGAAGTTTACCTGTAAGGTCTTGGATTAATTAAACTTGGATTAGCTGAAAAGTTGAGCTAAGATGATACTATGTGTGTGATAGCATCTTTATATATACAGTAATTCATTTCAATTTTTATATGTTTGGGTAAAAAATAACAAAACTAAAAAATTTTTTTTGGTTTTGTGATTTTGGTTATTTTTATCATTTTCTATTTTGTTTTTGGCTATATTGTGGAAGAGTTTATATAGCATCAATATCTACCTCGGCAGCAGGCACACCATCTGAATCGCTGCCTTCATCGATAGCATTCTTTCCAGCCTTGCGATGACTCTTCTTACCCTTCTTGGCGTCACCATCCTCATCATCATCGGACTCAGACTCATCATAGTCGAAGAGATCGTGGCTATCATCACCCTCAGCACCCTCTGTCTTGGCAGATGCAAGCCACATAGGAATTCGATTTGATCGGACAAGGCGACCGATATCCTTCTTAGCGAAGACAGCCATAATATCATATACAGCATCTGCCGTGTCAAAACGGGACTCATATTCGCGCTTATTAAGAAGCACAACATCGCTTACATTAATACGGGCCATCTTGCCTCGAATATGGGCGAGATGTTCCCGTTTATCCACGTCGAGGACCATGAACATTTTATTACCGAGGGTTTTGGTGATACGCCCATAGGTACAATCAGTGAGCTCATCGTTGCAGGCTGCCTCGACTCGACGGTTATTTTTGGCCTCTTTGGCTCGGCTACTCTTGGATGTATTTTTGGCTGCGGAACGGACAGTTTGGCCTGGCATCTTGATACAATCTGCTTATTGCTTGGATTATAATTCGGGCTTGGAAGAAACTTGAATAGAGAATTCAAGGAGACGGACAGCTTGAAACACTTTGATTTGGACTAGGTCACATCTTAACATTAAGACGATAATTCACTTCAATTTTTATTTTTTCAATAATCACAGTATTAATAAAAACAAAAATGTTTTCTTTGGTTTTCTAAATTTTTATTTTTGTTTTTGTTTTTGTTTTTGTTTTTGTTTTTGTTTTTATGACAGAAGTGGTGAGTGTATTATAGTTATCTAAGCAGCAGAGAGAAGGAATGGAAGCATAGGGGCCTCGCCCTTGATGAGAGAAGCACCAGCTGCTGTAGGATGCCCCTTAAGAATAGTGCCATCAGTGATATTGAAGCCGCGACTACGAGCAGAATAGACATACATAGTCTTCTCCACTGCCGCAGGACCCTTTCCATATAGAATCTTCTTGCGGTAGTTGATGAATACGTTTACGTGGGGGTACAACTCGAAGATAATGTGAGCGGCCTCAGTAGTATCAAGGGTGATATGCGTATTGTCGATAATGAAGACATTCGCACCGAGCCAGCTAGCAGGGAGACTCCATCCAGTGATGTACTCCTGGTTAAAAGTGTGGAAAGTGCCAGTACTAAGGATACCAATAAGTGCAGCATCCTTCTTGTCGAGAATCTGTTTACCCTGGGCAAGAACTGATATTTGACCGATAGAAGTAGACATATTGGCAAGGAAGATCTCAGTAAGTGCGATGGCCTCTGCCTGTTTCTTCTGAACAGGTTTATGGGCGATCTCATTGAGCACCTCACGAATACAGCGATCATAATAACTGGGATTATCCCAGCGATCAATGCGGTCGATGTGATGAAGCCAGAAGGGTACAGGCACTGCTGGATAGAAGTGTTGCCAGGTCTGAAGGGCTGCGCAGGCGGCTGTATTGATAGGAGATGCACCAGCGGGCCAGTGCTCCACAGCGGATGCGTGATGATCAATGCAGTTGACGGAGAGTGCACCACCAGTGGTCCAGGCCACACGATATACCTCAGGAACAGATACGTCTACAAGGAGAATGTGTGTTCCTGCCATTTCATTTGTCTTGGGCCACGTATTGGTCTGAGAGGGTGAGATGGGATACATATTGACGGTGCCAGTATTCTTGAGGGAGGAATGTGCGATGTAGGCGGAAAACCAGCCATCAATACAGTTGCCGTGAAAGAGAATTGTATAATTTGTGGAGGCTGCCATTTTGCTTGGAATAATTCTTGGATGAACCTGTAAGGTTTGAAAGCGTTAATAACTTGTTAACTTGGAATTGTGACGAAAGCGACGATATATTTTAGGCGCCGTCAGATTTCAATTTTTCTTTTCTCTAACTATAAAATTATACTAAAATACTTACTTAGAATAAGAAGTAAAATCATAAATACAAAAGTGATGGATGTAAAAAAAGAAAAATTGAAATCTGATGTCCACCGAATATTGGGTGTGGCGCCAAGACTAGTATAATTCCAAGTCCAATTTATTCCAAGATGTCTATCATTTCAAATCACCGCGTGCAGAACTGTAAGGCTATGAGTCGTCGGTCTTCTTCTTCTTCTAAGAAGATGCCGATTCAGGTGGCATTCCCTATCAAGAAGAAGAATATTGGGGCGCCACCAATTGAGATACTTATATCTCTCCTTCTGAAGGCTAACTCGATTGTACCGCCTGCATCTCCTGCACCGCCTAAGCCATCAGCACCAGCCGCAGAGATGGCGACACGGACGATCTGTATTTATGGAGTGATATACAATATAGATCTTCCTGTAGGATTTGATATCTATGAGGGCCTGCGCAGATGGTATCCTGCCCTCTATGAAGCAGTGATTGAGGAACAGGCAGTGTGGGATAAGACATATATTCCTACTACTAACCAGCTAACAGATGAGGAAGAAGATGCGATGTGGGATCATTATGATTATCTTGAGTCACTATGCGATTTCTAAACAACAAATATATTAAAATAATTATAAATAATCACAAATTATAAATAAATACAAAAACACAAAACACAAAACACAAAACACAAAACACAAAACACAAATAAATTTTTTTGTTTTTTTAAATACGAATAATACACACTTCCTCTTCCTCTACATCACTAGGCTCATCTTCAATATCTGGCTCCTCATCATCAGAGAAGGTAAAATCAATCATCCTATAAAACTCTGAAATATCTGGAAGGGGGTAGATATTCTTATTTGGCTTTTTACTATTAGTAAGAAGGATTTCATAATGGTTATTGCTTCTAAAGAGATGGAGTGGTGGATGGGCTGCGCGTCGCACAGCACCCTCAACTGGAGTATGAATCTCTTCAATCGTTTTACCATTATAGTTGTGAATGATAATATCACGCTGTAAAATCTGAGCGGTAGCGTGAGGGGCAATATCACACAGTTCAGAATTCCAAACACGCTGATTACTGTTAAGCTTCACTGCCTTCGTAAAGTCTGCTTCTGTCTCAAAGAAGATAGAATATTCTGCCTTTTTAAAGATAAAGTAATTCATAACAAGTGCACGCATTTCAGTTGCGTTGAAACCACAGAAGAATCCTGTTGCTGTGTAAAAGCAATTGCCATCTGAAGCAACAGGGACACGTGTAAAACCCTCTACGAGTTGATACGCTTTAATGCGTTCTACATTAGGATTTGGAGCAACTTGGGGACGCTTTCTACGAATAATCTTGGATAACATCTTGGATAGCCACACTTGTATAGTCTTGAGTGGCACACAAATATATACCAAGTCTGAGACTTCAATTTTTACAATAAAAAACAGAAGATATATTTTATATCTTTATTTAAGATTCTCTGATTACATAGACACCATATTAGATGTGACTAACGTCTGAAGATATAATTGGTATATAGTCATAAGCTGGTTATATATAAGCTGGTTATATATATTTTGATCATAAAGTGCTGCGTTATATACCTCAAATTCTGCTAACGGCCCCTTATAGGTATCAATATTATCAAGTGATTCTCCTTCTATAATTATAGATGTAGAGTCTTGTTCTTTAAGAACGTTGTTATGATTGCTGAGAGTATAGATTGGCGACGGAGGATTAATGACTATTTCTTCAGGGTAGATAAAGTCATCGTATGAGGGAATTATAATATCTAAATCACAACTATCATCCTGTTTTTGTCGAGTTAATCCAGGCGGTGGTCCTCTAGTGGCAAGCCTGACAGGTTTGGCAGTAATAGTAGGAGCAGCAGGAGTAGTAGCAGTAGGAGCAGTAGGAGCGGTAGGAGCACTTATAAGTTCTTGTCGTATCTCTTTCCTCTCCTTAAACCATTTTTCAGCACGATCATATTCTTTTTTCTTCCCAAAGTTATATGAGCCCCCTTTCTCATAGTGATTACTTTGCGAGAAAGGATGACGCTTTGAAAATAGATGATAGGCAGTATGCGGAGTATGCGGAGTATGTGAAGTATGTGACATTATTCTATCTATACAGCAAATATTTAAACTATTTATATTCAATTTTATAAGCACCATATCAGCAAAAATAATATTCTATTTTGCTTTTTTGGTCTTAGACCTTTTATATTGTTCTATTTTATTTTTTATTATATACAGTCAGCATTTAGACAGTGAAGAGAGACTTGTTTGCATCAATGAAGGCACACATATTCTTATAACGGTTAGTCTTACCAGGAGGGATATATGTCTTTATCCACTTCTTATACTGTGGCATTATTGAGTCATTAAAGACAAG